>QQTW01003677.1_pt1 | contig 11378 bp, 7 predicted proteins | sample 1904831 | NCBI WGS metagenome assembly QQTW01 (sample SAMN09435610, study PRJNA476489) | Subsurface metagenome, whole genome shotgun sequencing project.
GTTTTATCAGTGATAGCAGGAGGAATCGGCAAAGTGAGCGCCAAGGAGGGGGTTCGGGTTAGATTAAAATTTTCTAGCGGTGATCCGTTGATAGTCCCGAAGAAGCGTCATGACCGGTCCAAAAGGTGTCATCACCATCATTGTATGCGTCATGAGAAGTCAGCCGCCATATCGGCCTCGACCGATAGCGCAGACGATGTGCCGCATCACTAGTTTTGGGGGACCTTGCGGAATTAGCCTAAATAACATCCGTAGATGACCACATGTCCTTGATCATACTCACGGAGACTAGGCTATTGTCGACATCATCTGGGACTACTATGGACACGTGGCAGGCCATTGCTTGTCACAAGAGTCATCGCTAGACAGTTGGATTCGTTGGGCGTGCTCACTGGCCTCTGTCGGCTGATATCTCGAAAATGTGGCCGGGGGTGCGGTTCAACAAATAATTCCAGACCCTACCGGCCGGGATCTTGTCCAGGTCGACTAGTTGAGCCACAATTGATATTAGACTCAATTGACTGACGCACGACTGTCGCCGTTAGCGAGCACGCTGGCTGAGGTCTTTCTGACATGTAGACACGCTAAAATTTTAATTGACTCGTGTCGGGAGCAAATGCTGCAAAATGGGATGTGCGGGTGTTGAAGCCTAGAGCATGGTGGAAGCGACATTCAAAGAGAGTTTCTAATCCGAGAAGGCTCATGACCGCTCCCTTTGGTATATCCGAGCTCCCTGACGTGTGGATAAATCAGCTGGCTTTGAATGTCCTATCAGCTGCTTTTCGGTTGAATTTTGACCGCTAGCCGTCTCCGATGGATCAAGAGTGATGGTCTCTGACGCGGGGCAAATAGGTCAGCCAAAGAAGGCTTCGTAAGTGAGGGTCGAGTGCCCATGTCCGCAAACATACTGCGCAGTCTACATTTTGGGGATATTAGGCCGAGCGCGAATACTCGTCCCGCTTTTTAGCCGGGTAGTATTCTAGTCATCACTACTGAAGACTGGTGAGAGCAAGTTCCAAACAGCGGAAAAGTTTGGCGTCTTGATGTGATCACATACCTTTTTCCCCTCGTCCAATTGCGCCCAAAAGATGCCGGCATAAGCTGCTCCGACGAGCATCACCACGTGTCATCCAAGAGGCGGCGCACACGTTCAAGGGCCGGCTTATTTCGGTGAACCTACGCCATCAACTTCGAGCATAGTGACGACCGTGTCCATTGCCAGTGCGGATTGTTCTGAGCCATTCGTATGGTGGGTTTGGGTGCGATCTCGTATCGATATAGAAGTTGATATCCGTGCGCATAACGTGTCCTGTTCGCGGTACGTGAATTCCCGTTGCGCTGCCCGATGGCGTGCGCTCGGCATCTCGTTGTAGAGAGCTCTCGATGAGCTCATGAAATAATGGACGAGTGCAGCTTGGCAAGCCCAACCCAAGTAGGGTTCCGGCACTGCTCTGCTCCTCTACAGTCTCTAAATGCGGTGCGACCTCTCGAGGAATCAAGTCCGACAGGCCTCGCAGGATGAGGTTAAGATGGATCGGCGCGATGCTATCATCTGTGCGTGAAAAGGGTGACGGATCAGAGGAAGTTATGAAGACTGATTCATCCCTAGGTCCAAGTCTAAGATAGAGGGCTGTGGTTCGCAAGTTCAGACGTCTGGTCGGGGGCTTTACCCAAGTCTCATCCTTCGGCTGGAAAACAACGAGAAGACGTATTTCACCTGTGCTGTTACTCCAGCACCACAATGCTTGATCCGGTGGAAGTCGTACTGCTCTTTTGGAGTTGTGTTAAGAACCTAGTTTTTGCCTCTTCGCATGAACAAGTTCAGGCACAAGCGGGTGTCAATGTAGCCCGGTATTGGAAGCAAGCACACGCATGGTCTAGCGTGTGAAAGATGTGGTCCAAGAGCATCTTGCGCGGCCAGAATGGGTCCAGACACGACGTGTCCTTTGTCGCTGTTGGCGCCCAACACGAACGCGGCAGCGGCGTGGACCCTGCTCGCTGGAGTTGATGGTAGCAAGTAGGAAGGTAGGTTTGAGTGAGGCGGCGGATATGATCAACTAGGACTAAACAGCGAATAACCATAAGCAGAGCGGACACGGGGAAGTGCAAGTGCTCAGTAGAAATCTCACCATTCCGACAGTGTATGAAGTTCGCTGAGGTATTTGAGCTTCATTGGGAAATTGAGCCGATACTTGAGCCCTGCTCGCAACATTCGCTGGACAAGCTGTGCCGACTCGCATCAGGTTGACGGGGCAGCTGCTTCTGATTTACATTACGTAGTTGGGAGGATGTCTACTCCACGAATTGACCGAGGAATGCCTTCTGTAGCTCTGAGTTGAGACATGTAGTTAAGGGGGACAGTCTCTCAAGTGTTGACAGGTGAAGTAGAAGCTCATGGGTGTTGACAAATAGTAGAATTTCTACCGCTCCGGACTCGGCCTCCGGCGGGCCATCCCATGTCTAACGTCGATTTGAAATCGATTCGGATTAGCTCTTGAGTGCGCCACTGAATTCGATTCGAAATAGCTCCCAATGCGTTCCCGAATACCCTCCCGAATCGCTTGTATTTGCATGGGAATGCTCCGCTATATGCTCCGTTATTCGAACCTGAGCGGTCGCACTTGAGCATGCGTATCGAGCCTGTGAGCCTTTGAGCCTGTAAGCCTTCGAATTTATTAGCGTTCGAATCCATCAGCGTCCCTCTACGTATCGAGCCTGCTCATCCGAATCTAACCTACGACCGTATTGAGCCTGCAACCGGTCGACCTGCGAGCAGCTACGCCTCGAGCCTGCGCATCAAGCCTGCATGTCGAGCCTGCACATCGAGCCTGCGCATCGAGCCTGCGAGCCTTCGAGCCTATTAGCGTTCGACTCCCTCAGCGTTCCTGCAAAGCTCACCTTGCATGTCCCGCTCGACTGCTCTTGCTCCTTGTTCTGTGGTGTCTCTTGGATCGTGAGCATTTGTTGTCTGCTGAAGGCAATCGTCAAGTTCGGCTGCAATGCGAAGAGCTCTGTAATACTACGGTCCGCTTGCTCTTGAGGTTGTGAATCAGTGGATGCGGGGGCTGACTCTTGTTCGGCTGTTGAATCAACACTTTCTCGATCTACTCCGGCAACCACAGTCTGCGTATCGGGCCTGGGGATCTAGCCCGGAGTGTTCGAATCCGCGAGCCTATGTTTTGAGCGTCTGACTGTGAGAGTGCTCGGGTTCCTGAGCGTTCGAATATATGCACTCCACTTTACCACTTACTCAAATACTCAACCTTCGAGTTTCGCCAAGATTTCCCCCAAAGAGGAAAGTTATGTTTTGAAATAGCTCATGCTTCAGCATCCCATCTGCAGTATGAAAGGCAAAAAGAATTCGGACGACTGTATTTCTGTGATGCGCTTCCGACGACTGATAGTTGTGACTTTCGCGCCTTTTAAGGCTCGCAAATCCGTGGATCACAGTTGACACCATTACGGCCTTACTCCTTTTTGAATCCAGCTAAGCGAGATCACTGGGACGGATCATTATTTTCTATGCTTGTCGCAATCTTATCTGTACTTGCGACAATCTTATCAGAGGTTGTGGTAACAACAAGCTCAGATAAGATCATCGGAACAAAACTTCATCGTATCCAACCTCCTGTCGGGAGTTTTGCACTTTCGGGCGAAGCGTGATAGAGCCCTAAGGTGAGACTCTAGGGGAGTAGTCTCATCTCTATCAACTGCGAGTGCCTCCTACACAGGAATGAGGTGCCCGATTTAATCCGCTTTCGCTGTCTTTCTTCACTTAGGCGATGGTAGCCGGAGTTCTTCTACGACAGCCACGGTCGCTGATTCTTTCACGCAACTGCTCGATCGTGGATGCCACACGAGAGTCAAAGGCCAGTATTCCTTTCTATTTTCTTCTTATCTCTTCCCAGTATTATGCCGATGTTCCCCTCCTTGCCCGTAGCTGCCCTGAGCTCATGCTGCTCATGCTGCTCATGCTACCAGTCCTTGCGTCTTGCTCTCCCCGTTCATGTGAAAATGTGCGGTGCACTTTGCAGTTTGCGCCAGCTCTGTAACTGAACCCCGTACGTAGTGGCGGTCGCCACATTAACTCCAATTCTGTAAATCTCGATGATGTCCACAAGTGCCACCTCTACTGGCCCGACACTGCCGCCAATCCAATCAGGCACGTCTTTCCAATTCTAGCCTTACCCACTCCCTTCGCCCTCACCCTACTTCTGCTTTTCCTACTCCGTCTGTCCTTCTCTAACTGCATCTCCCAGCTTGCTGAGATGGATTTTCATGCTGTCAATAGTTCGTTCGTCTTCCGTTTTACCACGTCTAGCGAGTACCACTGACCTCTATGACTCTCACAGTACAGGATACGCATGCGAGATGTTCCTCGCATGCCCTCCATTCGCTCACCAATCGCAACGAGCGGCATTAATAAAAGTGATCCAAAGATCAGGACGTTGCTCTACCATGCTTTGCCACTCTGCATTCGGGACGGGTCTATGATTCCAGTTTATGAATTGATCTAGGCCCACTTCCGCTTTCTATTCAGGCGATGCAAGCCTCTGGCGTCCTCGAGCTAGCGCTTACTTATTATTAGACTTTAGTAAGGTTTGAACTCTGCTCGGGCAACGTACTGGAGCTCCACTTCGGCCGGAACTACGGATAGGGAAAGGCGGCCGAATACGGAGCAAGCTTTCAGTAGCCGCTGTCAGCCGACCAGGTGGAATAACATCCATGGATGAATTAGAGAATGTCCCATGTTAGTAGTGCACTTTCGATTAGCCGAGTATGTCGTATGGCTAAGGGCGGGCTTCCAAGCCTGGTCGCGAAATCCACGCAATACTCAAACTGTAGCTTAAAGTATATCGGTCCGCCACTTAACATTTCCATCTACATTACATCAGACGAGACATGAAGCCAGTTTAATCGATCGGTACATGCACATATTCAACGCCTTGGACTATCTCACAAGCTTGGTTTGCCGCATTTTGTGCTCTGCTGATTTAATAGTCTCGAGTTACTAGATCTACGGAGGAAGCAGGTAATAGGAGCGCTGACTGATATATATACCCCTAATCATGACCACATCATTCAGACGTGCTACAATGTATTGAAAGTGCGCCTATGGCCTGTCCCACATGGCTTCTTCCCTTCAAAGACGCAGTGATCAGTACTAGTAGAGTTAGTAGAGGACGGATATCTTATCCTAAACAAAAGCCGTCAGCGCAGCAACTCTAGTAGAGGGCGGGTATCTATCCCAAATAGAAGCCGTCAGCGCAGCACTCTGAAGCTGCTTCTGAAGACGCCATTATACGGCCGAGACGCCGCTGGCTGGTCCTAGTTCCGACCGGCTGCTCCGTAATTGATCACTTCTGGAGGGATGTTGCTATGTACGGAGCTATGCCTCACCGGTCCTAAAAGTCTTTCATTCTCGCTGTTCGAGATCAAGCAGAGCGTCGCGAGCTGACGACGTAATCACTATTAATGATAGTCAGTCAAACTGGCGCTGAAATACGTAGGCTTCGGATCGCGGAGTTCCTACTGTGACTTCCTTCCATATGACAAGTTTTCGTGATTCATACAACTTCCTTCTGGCGTTCTATCTGCAAAAGGAGCCTATAGCCGATAAGTCCTATGTAGCTACGCTAAGCTGTTAGCCTTCAGAAGCCTTCTAGCTCCAGGTCACGCTTGATCGGAGCCCTCTGACCGTGGTTAGCCATTTTTTGGCTTGCTTGGCCTCTACTCAAGTCGGAACTGCCCCTCATCGAAGATGCAGCTTAGATTTTTGTAGACGTGTCGTCCCTTGTTGCCCGAGCCATCCAGTCCTAACGCCACCTGAGGAGACCCTGATCCAAAGGCGTTTTATTCTTCAAACACCACCACCTGGGGTATTCGCCCTTGGTGCTCAGATGGGCTACGTCGTCGCTATAGCACGTATGCTCTGCTGGAGTTTTCGAAGCGTGAAAATGAGCTTGCAGTACAGGTATCGCTTGGCACGTATCCTTTGAGTCGCATTTCTTGTCAGCCTATTTATGGAGACGGGAATCAAGGATCCAAAGTTTGCATTCCGGTTGTTCTTGATACCGACCAGCGATCTTGTCCTTGCGCGTTGGACTTGCGCTCGTCGTGCGGTCGGATCGTGTACGAGATGTCCGGTATGTAGGACTCTGGCTGTTGCATTAGGTTGTACCTTCGAATGTTCGCTATGTTCTTCCTCCGGCGTGGGCGAAAAGGGCACACTCGTGGAATGAAGAAAGTCTCCCGCTAAGTCTTCTTCCAATATGGTAGTCACCGTTCGAAACAGTCTCCATTGCCCGCTGGTCTTAGACAAGATCTAACCGATGCTGTAGCCGGATGAGTATCCGTCTCTCTTGATACCCGTCCTCGAGCGCCGTGGCAAGTCAGTTAAAGACCGATCGGTCTTACTAAAGTGCTTCGGCATCCGAAAATGCACCGGTCAAAGTACATCAAACTTCCAATTTTGAGTGTTGGCTCAGCACAGTCAAGGGAGGGATCCAACATGAGGACTTAATCAGTGGCTGAACCTGCGTACTAAATAGACCTTTTATGGTTCAGAAAATGCGACCAAAAACCTACGAAGAAAGGAAAGTAGAAGCTAGAAAAAAGGAAGAGAAAGGTCTCAGGATAGATAACGTTGGGTAATGAGAAAGATTCTTAAGGTAGTGGACTTCCTTTAGCGAACGAACTTCCTACCGAAGCCGACCTATTGTGCGAAGGACTTAGGCAGGGGAGTATCGCACTAAACGGCCGAAGATTTCTATTGCCGGCGGTGGTACTATGATAATGGTAGCGCTGGCTATGGAAACGTTCAAGCATGTATGGCACGTCAAAACATCATGTCGGATTTGGAAAATCAGCTTCGGCGGAGAACGAGTCTAGCTAGGGAGGACGACCATTGTATCCGCTGTGAAGTCCTTACGTCGTAGAATATGATTCAAGGCGGCCGAGTGATGATCCCATGCACGACAATTGTTGAAGACTTACTAGAAGACTTTATTGGCCACACATTCGTAGGTTGCGTCTGATTTCTTGAATGTGGTCAAACACCAATAAAGCTTTGGGACACCGAGATTGATTGCGTTTATCGTGGTGTTAATAGGGGCAGGACCTTCCTACTACTTCATCCGTGATACCATCTATGTGATCCACGATACACGCTCACAGCTGGATTGCTGGCAGCCCGTAAGCATAGAATAACTTTACAGTTGCAGATGGTCCGACGATGTGGATTCGTAGCCATTAACTTCGGAGATCAACCAAGGACGGAAGCCCGTCCACTCGTCGTCGGAGTCCTCGGTCGCTCTTGCTCCATATAAGATGGGTACGTTCCATGCGGCCCACGATTTCCCGCGATTCACCAATCGCGCTGCCATTCACCAATCGTTACGCCGTTCGCTAATCTGTATGTTTGCGAATAGCGGCGCAGTTTGTGAACAGCGCTCAGGTCATACGGCGATTCATGAACCGCGTAAAGACACGTAGTAACTCGGCAGCTTCTGCTATTTTCATAGCCGTGCTAGCCTTGTCGGCATTCATCCTGTACTCCCACACAGCCCTAGGCAGCGTGGTAGCTTGGAGGATCTGGAGTTTTGACGTGGTGGAGGGTCACCAGAGAGTTGGCATGCCTGAGGAAGACTATGAGTCGAAGGCTCACGTTGATATTAAGGAAGGGCATGATACGGAAGAGATGTCTGCACTTACGATGTTCGAGTCTCATTTTCGAGGCTCAATCTCAAGCGATTGTAAGACGTGGCGTCGCTTCTGCTTACGCAGTTCACCAGTAGCGGTGTAACCTGAGCGCCGTTTACGAGTCGCGCCGCCATTCTTAAACATGCATATTTCTGAATGGCGTAGCGCGTTTGCCGAACGGCGGCGCGATTGATGAATCGCGGGGAATCGTGGGCGGCGTGGGAAAGGTACGAAGCGTTTGAGCGCGCGGGAACAACGCACCCAAAAAAACCAGTAATCAAGATCCGTCAACGGCGGGCCATGACTTATATCTCCACTCGTTCCCGTGCAGTCAACGAGCTCGAAAAAGGCTTTCGCAGTGACTGACGACGTTGACGTTGATCATTTTGCTTCGGGGGAACCATCACCAGCGTTGAGAAAATCCACGGTCGCATTCCTGCCTGCCCGTGGGGACGTACAATAGATGTGCCGCCCAGGTTAAAGACCCTAGAGACTCACTCGATGAGCAGCAATCTAACGTTGACAGACCAAGTTTTTCTATCAGTGTTACCACGGTTCTTACAATGGCCGTTATCGTGCAGCACCATCGTGACCAATGGACGCTGAAAGAAAGTTGTTTCGATCGCACCAGGTCGGTCGACCTCGGCGAAAGAAGGATGATTCGGCCTGAAACCGATGCGGCCAGCCAGCGCGGGCTATCCTAAGGTAAGAATGACTGCTCTGACGATGGTGTCGCGATATCTTTGCCTGCCCGAGTCCTGGCATAGTGTCCGCCGTGTGCCACTTGATTGACCGCGGTCGGGTGCTCGACTCGGCTTTCGCAAGGCATCCAATCACTGGGATTCTGACGGTGCGCACGTGTCTCTCGGAATGCATCCCAGCGAGGCCCGAAACGAATCTTTCAGCAATGTGTTGACGCAATGTGTTGACGATTGGCGCTTTGTCGGCGCGTGTGTTCGCTTGGTCGTCCAAGTAGCTGAATCTTACTACCAGCCAGCTCCCCCCAGTGACAGTATGACAATGCTGGATCAAGTCAACGCGAACGTCTCGCACGAGGTCGAGCCAGCTTAGCCGCGGAGGAATGGGCAAGGTATGGGGCGATTGATGCCTCGAAAGGTGAGTGTTGTGCGTAAGACCAGTTGAAAGGCGTGTCCACGATCAACCTGTCTGCACAGAACTGTCAGCCACCGCTTCTCTGAAATCACCCGCAGAGAATGCATGCAGCTCTTCAGCCTTGTGCATGAAGTGACTGCTGCAGTGCCTTGATACGACGCGATACCTTGATCTCCTTGCACCGCTTGGTTGGGACGGGCACCGGTACGGCCGATCGGGCTCACTGAAGCCTCAAATTCCACATCACCTCGTCATCAGCACCATCATTGCGACAACTCGGACACCAGGGCTGATTGACACAAAGGAATGGGATGTTGGACTTGCATTGGAGGGTGCTGGCCTGGACCGCCGCGTCTGCGCTTGACCGACCGACTTGACTAGCACACCACAGTGTCTGCAGGCTTGAAGTCCCACTGACATTCCGCAGAGTCAGGCAACCAGAGAGAAAGATAAGCAGAAAGAGGAGAGCAGGAACGAAAAAAAACCCCAAAAAAACCCCCCAGAAAAAAACAGAGGTTTCAAGTAAATAGCATTAAGGCCTACCCGAGCATATCCCCTCTGTAACTCTTCCACTCCCCCTGACCACCAGGCATGGAGCCAGAAGTGGTGTGAGGGCAAGCCCCCACAGTGAGATACGTCATCAGAAATATGCTGGTAAGCCGGAGCATTACACCCTAGAAATCTAGGGGGACAACCCTGCTCCCTGGGATGGACTAGTCCCAGGGCCCTCAATAACTTCATAGGGATTCCTATGGGACCCACAAGCTCAACTCACCCAAACAGCCTATAGATCTTCCGAAGAAGATCAGGCCCAACTAGTGAGAGGAGGGAGGTCGCTAAATGTATGAAGTGTCAGCTACCACTGCACCAAAGTGCCTTCAGTGGCGATTCCTCGTTAAAATAGATATTAATACCTATGCCTCGCCACCGCAAGTCTCACGTTCGAGTCTAGCCCAACCCGGGATTCTCTCTCCATTTTTCTCCCTCGATGTCCAGTCACATCACTTTCCCGGGGACTCCAGGAGGTAAGCTCGATTCAAGTCCCAGAGGGCATCGTCACAGTTTGACCATATACCGTGCGCCTTGGAGACTCACCTTCCCTCTCGCTCAGCCGATTTGGAGCCTCCTCATGTCCCGACGGGCCCATCGCGCCGACAGTGCAGTTTTTTTCTTTTCGATAAGCCATTTCCGGTCACGTCGTTTCCTGACGGCGACGAGAGTTCAGGTCACCCGTCGGACGCAACACGACGCCTTTCGTGCAAACTACGTCTTCGATGGCATCAAACAGCTATGAGTGTAGAGCCGATGATGGTTTCCACCGCATAAGGGGTGTTTACTGGACGCTGTGACGCCCTTGATTCACTAGATTGTGTTAGTCACTTTCTTCTAAAGAGGCCACGCTCTCTCCTCCGTTGAAAGCCTTCGTCAGCATCAGACGTGAATTGATGGCTATGACTGACAGGATGAGCAGCGTGGGAATCCGATCAGGGCCACCGTTCTCGCTGAGATAAGACCTTGACTTACAATTTTCTGTCGCCCTCTTCGTTGTTACCAAATCCGCTGCGGACAGCTCCACAACTGCAATCAGCGCGGCAGAAACGATGCCCGTAACGTCAAAACAACTGGAGCAGTCGACGCGTCACACGAAATGACGGATAATCAGCCAGTTCATCGGCACTGAAGAAAGACGGGCACGGGAAGAGCATGCGGACTGGCCTCAATGATACCCGATCCGCGCTGTACAATCAAGCAGGCAGGGGACAGGTCAAGACGTCTGCATGAGACCCGTACGGTTAAACGAGATGATATTATAAGGGAAACATCCGTGAAGTCTAGCCCGAGACTATACGGCAGGCTAGTTCGAACTGACCTGGGACCGGTGCTGAGGCCGACCCGGACAGACCAAGCAGCCGCTCTCATATTAATCTTCCAGTAGTCATGGATGCTGACGGCGACAGCGGTCACCGAGCAACAACCATGACTTGCTGCTTTCGAGGGCACGGGCTGGAGCGACTTATGAAATTTCGCCCATCGCTTGTGCTGGTACAGCCGCTGATGCGTTGATTTGGGACCAGTAAGCATGGTCTTTCCACGGACAACAGCTTTTCCACGGCGGAGCCTCGTGCAGTGAGCGTTGCTGCCATTATTCCCATGCAACAGCTGTCTGACTACAAGTATGAAGTACCGTACACTTTTGGATCCTACCTAGGTATGCTCGGGCATTCCGTTAAAGAGAGGAGCTTTCCGGCCTAGCACTCAACTCATTTTACAAGGCTGTTAAAACCCAGCCTCCCACAGAGACGAGATCATACTTATCGCTCTGCATTCACACGGCTCCGGTGCCCTCTTGCGGCGTAATCGTTGTTGAGCCGCGTCAGAATTCATCGAGGCCCCAGTCCCAGGTCCTCTCCAATTGTCATACTCGCACTGGACCACTGGTCCTCGGATACCTCCATCCAGTCCAGATCAACAAGTCTACACTGCTCTCTTCCTAAGGTTGTGCACGTCGAATGGCGTCGATATCCGTCCTTGAAACCAAATCTCCTTTCTTCATCGCGAGCCAG
>QQTW01003678.1_pt1 | contig 11378 bp, 9 predicted proteins | sample 1904831 | NCBI WGS metagenome assembly QQTW01 (sample SAMN09435610, study PRJNA476489) | Subsurface metagenome, whole genome shotgun sequencing project.
CGAGGACAATAGGCATGATTACTGGGATATGATGCTTCATCTCCTCTCCGCCTACGCTTGCCAGCTCTCCAAGAGCCCCAATGGAGGTGGCCGCCACTCCAGGGTTTGGATCGGTTGCCTTTGGTAGCAACGCTGTAACCATGGGCTCGACATAGGTTCTTATCAGTCTTGATGCATTCCGGACAAAAAGTCTGATTAGATGCGCACTTTCCTCCTTGTGCCTGGCGGTGTTTGAATAGCCCAGGCCCGTCAGCAGATTAACCAGCAGCTTTCGAAGTGGAGGAAAAACGTAGGCAGGATTGACAGTGGAAAGCCTGCCTATGATGGTTATAGCAGCCTCTCGAACTGCAAAAACCTCATCGTTGACAGCAAGGAACAGGCATCTTATGTTCTCCGGTCTGGCTAAGTGTCGGTCGAATTTGTTATCTAGAGACACAAGGACAGTTTGACGTATATCTGGCTCTGGATCCCCCACACCAATAGTCAATAGCTTGTCGATAACATCGCTCACCACTTGAATTGAGTGGCTGCTAGTCTGATGCACGATAGGATCGTGCACAAACAGCTGACAGCAGGTCAAAGCCGCCGCTTTCCGAATCTCTGGATTTTCGTTCTCCGAGTAACGCACTGTAACGTCTCTGACGAATTCATTGAGGATGTGCCCAGAAAAATCAAATGTGCCTAAAGTCCAGAGAGCAAGAGCAATTTCAGCATCCGAGTGATCTCCGACGAAACCACCATAATCTTTAGCAAATGATGGCAAGGGAGGTGTTCGATTATCGGGGCAGCCAAGTGGTCGGTAAGGAGCCCCGATCAGAATTAAACTGAGCATGTCCAGCAGCTTCTCTTGCACCACTGCACGAATCGGTGGAATATAATGTGCCATATCAACGAGAGCTTGTTCGACTGGCTTACTCAGCCCACATGCGAATATAGGATCAAGCAGAGCATCCATGTACTTGCTCAGGGTCTGCCCCACGGCATATGAAAGCATGCTGATGCATTGAAAGACTGGCCCCTCGTCAACACCCGCCCTATTTCTGTTTTTTGCACTTAAGCTCTCACGAATGTAGACAATGGTGCCATCCAAGTATTGGGCCATAGAGCTTCCGACCGCTCTTGCGATGGATCCGATCGCCACGAAGGCAGCATTGCGCTCCTTTTCTCTCTTCAGCTGTGCTTGAAGATAGATCATGAACTTGTGTAAATAATTGTTTATGAAATCGACAGGGGCATAATCGGCAAGGATTGGTACTGTCTGAACAACTTGAGCTCGAATCTTTGCATCTCGGTGATCTTTAAGCCGAAGCACAATCTCACAGGCGTTACGGTAGAAATCGTGCATAAACATTGCCCCCTTGAGCAGCAACTCGCGCAATATCAGTAAGGAACCGTGGATCCAGTCAACATTCGGCGACTTCAAGCCGTTTAATGCGTCATCGTATATTCGTGAGAACCACTGTTGTCGAAACTGAGCGTCTCGTGCAACAATGATTGCCAGACAAGCACTGACTGCCTCTGCAGATGTCTTTCGGATAAGCTCCTTGGAGTCACGTAGTGGTATCCATATCAGCTCGAATATCTGTGGGACAAATCCGTACAGCAAAGTTGGTGAATTTTTCGCAAGTTCTCTTATAACCAGCACGGCAGCTAGACGACGAGGCTCCTGTCGATCAGACTGGAGCCATTCCATCGCAGACTGTATTTCGCTTTCTACTAGCTCTGCGGTAAGAGCCCCGCCAGGTTTGGCCAAATGGCCGAGGCACTGTGCGGCTTTGTCGAGGACGACGTAGTCATTGCTTCGTAGCGCATTGTGCAGGTAGCTTGCGAACCTTGTGGTCTTCTGAGCAGCATCAACTCCTTCTGTATTGATGAGGCGGTCGAGCGCCAATAGGCCACCAAGTTTCTCATATGGCTCGGGTGATTGCACCAGTGAGTTGATTCGTGAACTCACGGTATTGTAGAATTCGGTGAACTTTTCTGGTGACCATTCTATATCATCGCAACATTAGCCAGGCAACGTGTAGCTCGCAAATAGCTGCTCACCTCGCGATAGCGAGTTCAGTGTCTCCCAGAGCTCGTTCGAAGCTCTGGTCCGAACGTCCTCGTTCTTGCTTTTCAGCTCCTCAAACAGCCGTCGGGTCGGGTCGAGATTCTGCACTGGTTGCGCCATGGGTAGCACACATTGCAGAGCTCTACTATTCTTTCCACGTCAGACCATCAGCACTCCTAGTTCTCCTCACTAAGGCCTTCTAGACATGACTCCGTAACACAGTAAGCATTTGCGCGTAGTTCCAATGTGAGGCATGTGTCCATGGCACAGAATTGGAGAAGCGCAGGTCGCAGTCGCATCTAAAGAAAGTGGTGCGGGGAGCGCGAGTATTTAATTACATCGCTGTTTCGGCTCCTGGAGGCCTTCAGTGCTACGCAGGCTTAAAGAACAGGTCGCAATGGAGCCAGCTTAAGCAGATGTAGGAGGACGTATTGCAAGAATGCCTCAGTATGTCTCTGCTTTCTATACAGAATTCGCAGCATCTTCATCACCACCATCCGCCTGAGGGCTCCGGCCTTCGAAGTAACCAAACTGGCGGAAAACCAAGCCTGGAGATTGTGTAATCGTCGCCAAAACTGGCGTCCTTGCAAACCCAGACAGCTTGAAATCCTCTCCGCGCGCTCGCATGTAGCGAACTGACGATGAGAAAGTCGCTGTGCAAATCCTTTGACTGATATAGCGTCGGGATATGATTTAGCTTTTGCAAAGAAAGGGGTGCAACACCAAACGAAGCAATGTTTGCAGCTGGGTTGAACCTATTCTTCAAGCCCCAGAGTCTTGATTCAAGCTGTGTAAAACAACGTGTGTGAAAGGTTAAGCTGAGAGCATGGAGATCACCAAAACCTATGGAGTAGAAGGATCGACCTGGTCAATAGATATTAGTGATGTCTTCGCAGAATAATGAAACAGTCAGAAAAAGCGGATATTGTATAAATATAATACGTCTTGATCAACGTTCATAGCACAGACGAGACCCCTTCAACGATACAGTCTGCAATAATCGGCTTCAATTCATCTTGTAAGCTGTGCCATAGCAGGAATAGCCGGCCTTTGTATCGTGCTCTGGCCATGTTTCTATCTCGATAATGCATAAGTGCCGAACAAGCTATATTAACTGTGCACACCATCAGCAGTGCCCACCATGCAGAGAATTGCTTGATACCTGACAAGGTTATTGTATTCCTTTTGCACATATAACCTTCAGAGAGACATTCTCCGGGCTCTCTGCGACAGATCCGAGTCCATCTCCTGGGCACTTTCATATTTCCCGAATTGCATGGCATCCTCCATAGTCACACGCTCTCCAATCTTAGCAGCAATATCTGGCCTCAATGCCTTGAGTCTACTAGCACGATCTTTGGCAGCCCGATCACGTCGTTGGCCTTTTGTTAACTTTGGGACAGTGTTCGACTTATCCTGGTAGTAGATGTCAAGGCTGTGCGATTCCAGTAACATTCGCCACTGTGCTGACCTTACCAGAAGAAACCTTGCGGCCATTGGCTTGTAAGATATCGGGCTGCTTTCTTCCTGCAGATGCAATATTTGGCAATGCTACACCCGGAGGTCCAGAGAGCGACACGGTAGGTGGTAGAGGCTGCTTGTTCTGGCCTAGCCGATTTGAATAGATCATTCTTAATCGCTCTCTTTGTAGGCTGTAAGCTTCATAATTGCCCCCAAGAAGATCAAACAGTAAGCTCGTCGATCTCGTCCCAGTAATCTGCCGCTCTGTCATGCGTGCCGAAAGTTGACTGTAAGCGTGTGAAAAGCATCTGAAAATCAGATCAATCTCCGCAGTACCTCCAGAGATATTGTTGTCTGCTTTGTTTGGATCAACAATCGCAAGGCGATTCGGTTTGTCAGAGTTGTAGCGGAAAGGTGTATACTGATCCTGTGGAACGGTAAGCGAGAGTGCAACTGACGAAGACTCAGCCTACCTTGCGCACAAAACTTGGTGGTTCAAGTCTGATGGCTATCTCCTGCTTGTTAAAGACATGACCATAGAAATAGAAGAAATTAAGTAGCAAGTAGCCTAGGTTCGGTACTTGTCCTGAGGGAATATGGTGCTGAATCAGACTCATTACTAGGCAAATAGTGGAGAAGCCACCAAGTCCTCCAAACGCCACGTCGTTCAGGCCACGGATCATGAGGTACTGCTTCATGACTGACACTAGAATTGGCATAGCAGGATACTGGGCTTTCCATGCTTGGAAGGTGTTGTTGGCCATGATTCCTGTGTCGTTGTTGAATGAGAGATCTACCTTCAAGCCTGTGATTTCATCAACAAACTTGATGATTGGGACTTTTGCCTTCGCGATAGGCTGCAGGCTTCCTGGAACAGCGACGCCTTCTTTCTGTAGCACAGAAAGGATGAAGTAGAGGAGAGTTCTGGGATGCGGTGGGAATCTGGATCGAGACGCATGTGTCATCAAGACCAAGTCCATGTCACCTGTTGGTAGATACAAACCGGCAGCAAAGGAGCCAAAGGGCTTGAGTAGGCAGCCAGGTTCAACTCTGGAGAACATCTTCTGCAACCGAGTAATGACGTCCAGCCGAATTTCTTGTTCGAAGTCCTGTGGTCTCACCCAGTCGTAGAAGTCAAGAATCTCTTGGTGTAGTCTGGTCATGTTAGCAGCTTTAGTAAAGTACTATACGATTGAGTTGACTCACGCTACGCCGGCCAGAACATCTGATGTATTGGGGGGCCGATACCAGGGCGTCGAGGAGTCCGAGTCTCGAGCTTGCCATTCTCTTAGAATCATACCATCTTCATGAAGTCGAGCACCTCTTCTAGCTTGAGGAGGGAGCTTGTTCACTTCGCGTGAGGGTTCACGCTTTCGCTTACCGAGGCGAGTGGAACTCTCTTCTGGTTGAGTCTTGGGGCAAGTAGGTGCATTGTCAGGGGTCTCGGTGCGTATATCTGCGTCGTTGTCTAGATTACTGTCATCCATGTCAAGAGAAATAAAGTCTTCACCATTGGCTGCCTTGGCGTTTGCTGACTGTGCTGGCGGAGTTACACGTGATCTTCTGATCAGCTTGACCACATCTTGTCTCTTCTTCAGAGTGTCTGTCACGGGTGGTAAAGCAGTATAAGGATCAGGATTGGACCACGAAGGTCCGGTTCGCAGCCTCTTGCTAGGTCGTTGTGCTCCATCGTCGTCGGATTGTGATTCGTCCATCTCTCCTTCCTCCGAGTTAGTGAGTTCGTCGACCTGGCGAAACTTATCGATTTTATCTCCGGCGTTGAAGACAGGATCGGGAGACAGTGCTTGCCTTCCTGTCAGCAAAGGTCTGTCTGAAATTCTTGGACGCGGCCCATGGCGAAATGTGAATTCGCCTCGTCTAGGTGCACGTCCATGACCTTGCCCTTGGTTGCCTTGAAATTGATATATGTGGTTCCGAACGTCGGGAGGAGGTGCTGGAGGACCATCATCATCCTCATAGCGCGGGCGATACCGATCTGTTGCAGGGTTTGATGCCATATTTGTGGGTTCCGTGGATCAGTCAATCTGGTCGATAGAAACTTCGGTGGGAGATCATGTCACCAAATATTTTAGCGCGATGCCAAGACTTTTGCCTGAAGTTGAGGCCAGAGTACACTGCAGTACAACTTATCGCAACTCCCTCCCTTCATACCAAGAGAAAGGGTAGTGAAAGATATTGGCTAAGTGCTATTAGTGGAAAAGCCAACTATTCTGTCAATTGAGGACGATCTCAGTACGATAAGCGAGGCATATCTTGACCATAGTAGGGACCATATCTTTGGCAAAAAACGTGATAAAGGATGAATATTGGCTTACAGATACCTTTATTACTACTACGGAATAAATACATCCTGGTAGATTCTAATCAATCTTACAGTTAGGCTAACTCTTAGCGTTCCATTTTTGCAGAAGTTGACTGCTGTTGATCTATTGTCAGGCGAGTGCCTAGTACCACTCATCCACAGCTGGGATCTATTAGAACAGCAGAGAATATCTAAAGTCACACCTGTCAGTATGACTATATACAGAGTTACACTTAATAAGCAGTCATTATTTCTGTTGTTTTGTCGCCAGGAGGAGTTTCCTGAAATTGTCGCAGCACGTCGCAGAGAGACACCAAATTGCTTTCTTTCTCAAGCACCATTTCATATGTCTAGCTTTTCCCTCTATCTGGCGTACATGATCAATCGATTCTCCTTTTCGACTTCACATCTTTGCTCTTGATCCCCTAGAGGAGCTTTGGCAGGTCCCTGCCCTTACTCCGACTCCTGAGGCGTCTTCGGGCGTAGCTAACACAAGCTTCTGATCACTCCAACGAAGATTTCGCACGAGCACCTTAGAAGCCCAAAGTATTGTGATGGATACATCGATCAAGTCAGGTCTTTCTCCTGACTGCCAAAATGTGGTTGCTCCGCGCATCTTATAAGATGTCTGATATGTGGCAGGGAAGCTCCCAACCGCCTCAGGCAATCGACATCCATCCAGAAATGTTCTAACGCCATATTCAGAAAGCTCCACCTTCGAAATGAACGCCGAAGCGTGGATTGGAAAGCCAGGGAAGAGTCTTTGTGACTGGCATGGACAAAGGCCACTAAGGTGTTTGAATTTGCTGGCTACGAGCCACCATTTCAAGTCCTCAAGATATCTTAGCTTCCCAGAACGATATGATACGATACCCTGTAGACTTGCCTCAGTACCTCAGACGTGTGGCGCAGTTGCTTACTTAATTGATAGTGCGCCAGCACGTCTGAGGTCAAGAACGAAAAATACGTACCCAATGTCAATTTGCCCCACATTTTACGCTAGCTATACACTTTTAGGCCAAAAATACGCGTATTAGCTTGTAATTTGTAATTTAGCGTAAAAATAATAGAATCCACAGAATCTACACAGAATCCTACACAGCTATCCTCCGCAGCTATTCTGCGCAAGATCCTATCCTACGCCCTATCCTACGCCCTATTTGCGCTTTATCTACGCTCTATCCTACGCCCTATTTGCGCTCTATCTGCGCTCTATCCTACGCTCTATTTGCGCTCTATCCTGCGCTCTATCTTGCGCTCTATTTGCGCTCTATCCTACGCTCTATCCTACGCTCTATCTGCGCTCTATCCTACGCTCTATTTGCGCTCTATCCTACGCTCTATTTGCGCTCTATCCTGCGCTCTATCCTGCGCTCTATCCTGCGCTCTATTTGCGCTCTATCCTACGCCCTATCCTACGCTCTATCCTGCGCCCTATCCTGCGCAGAATCCACAGCTATCCTACGCAGGATCCTACGCCCTATCCCACGCCCTATCCTACGCCCTATCCCACGCCCTATTTGCGCTTTATCTACGCTCTATCCTACGCCCTATTTGCGCTCTATCTGCGCCCTATCCTACGCCCTATCCTGTGCAGAATCCACAGCTATCCTACACAAGATGCCAAGAATGCCAAGAATGCCAAGACCCACAAAAGCCTATCAAAAATACACAAACGAAAGCAACCATCTTACAAGCATAGAAAACCTATCTAATAGTTATCCGGCAGTTCAGATACAAGATGAGAACCACCGACGAAGTTTTCAGACGTTTTTATCTATTGGTTCAAGCTGGCGACATGATGAGATTTTTGCGGAATTAGATTTTCGAAATCTAGGGTGCAAAGTTGGACATAAACGCGTTAGAATTATGAGAATCTGTTCTATTGAGTTGATGCAGACTCAACAGAAGTCACGACAGAATATTTTAGTTGATAAATTGTGAGCGGAAACGAAATTGACACAGTTTTGGCAATATTTGCACTAAAAGAGTTGATATTGCTCCCGAAAAACGGGTTCTTGTCCTCAGACGTGTGAGACAATAGTCGCGTAGTCATCGACTAGCCCTTTTGAGCATGACGTGTGTGGCGAAGCCCGCTAAGCCCGTCTGAGGGACTGAGGCAACTGTAGACACGATTTCCGCGGCGTTGATCCCGAAGTCAATCGAAGCGTAGAGTGAGATTGATGTGATTTGTAGGTTGTTCGTCAAAGGATCGTACTACGCCAGTAGATAATGTGATCTGCGACCCAATGAGACATCGCCTTTTAAGTGAATAGGTTGGTTCACAACATGTATTAGAACTCGAGGCTGCATTGAGTTACTCTACCTGGGTTTTGGGTTCTACTACAGATTAAAGGAGTGTGGTGACTTCAGATCTTCCTAGGCTTAGGCGTGGGACGCAATGTTACATTGCATTCAGTAAACAGTAGCTGATGGCACACCCAAGTGAAAACACTTCAGTTCATTTGGCAACAATTTGTCCTTGGAAATGTACTCATAACGGTGATCCCCCGGGCGCCATTTCTCCAAATTCGTACGCGAGCCAGGGCGATTTGTGGATGCACGTGAGAGAGTGGGGTTAGTGGGGCGGCTGCGGGAAGTGGGGGTTATGATGACTCAGCAAGGATCTAGCCTGACAGTATTAAAGTGCAACCTTAAGCTGGATCTTACCAACTCCCGCTTACCAACAAACGAATACAACCATCCAAACCACATTCAGCACACAGACCCACAAACAACCCATACAACTCGGTACCAAGCAGATACCCACTTGCAAACTCAAACATGGGTATGTGCTCACTCAGCTCGAGTCAACCGCATGCTTTGTACTCACTCACAGCTTCAGGTGGATGTGGAAACAGCGGCTGCGGTTGCGGCGCTAGCTGCACTTGCTCAGGCTCCTGCTCATGCGGCGGCAGCGTGAGTCCCAGCTCACTCTACAACCCAGCTGAACTTGAAGCTGACTGTGATGCAGAAATAGGATGTCAAGCCAGCCTTTCAGCAGCGTGAGCTACCAAGAATGCTTTGCAGCAGTACAGATAACGACAGCGATATGAAGTACGGACTTTTGCAGTGAGCGGTGCTTTTACGGGAGCTGGTGTGGGGAGCTTTCGAGAACGACATGGCATTGACATAGTTAGAGAGTCGAGAAATTGCCACAGCTTTCTTCTGACCTGCCTGCCCTCGAGTGAAGTTGTTGAACGTAATCCTCAATCTGTGAATGTGTACACTCCCAAGGTCTCGCGGTGTCCCTACAACAAATAACTATGACCTATTGATGTCGAAACTTACAATCATTACTGGTGAATGACTCTAGCAACTTACTAGCAGATGTTGTCAGAATGGTACTGCAAGATATTGACTCCAATGGTAGCCGCTGATTTATGCTAACTACACATGCCTTGCGCATCAATCTACTCTGAAGTCATTCGGACGCGATATGACACAGTAAACTGTGTCGACAAGACGAGGATGAAGGTTGTTGCGAAAATGTTGGGTGGGGGGGAAGTCTTAGTAGTGGTCTGGAGTCAGATGAAGAAGATCGCCATGGCTGTACTCATTGAAGCAATCCTATTTGGTGTAGTGCTTTTCCGTCGATCATCCGCCATCAGAACGTGGGTGGAACCAATTTGCTCTCATATGGACCCCCCGGCCCTTCTAGTAACCTGCTCAACTCGCGCACCCAACAAGTATACGCACCACAGCAATGCTCGTACCCAACAACGCCTCCCCATGCAACTTCCCCAAGTCATCACCGTATTCGTCTCACATAACCACCAACTCACACACTAACGTGACGGCATCCTCCCATCCATCCCCCGAACCCCCTTACTAGGGCTCCTCCAGTACTCCAAACTCTTCACGTCCTGTCTAGGTTCTCCTACCCCCGTCCAGGGATTGTCCTGCCAGCCCAATTGATGGCCCGCATACCCCGTCCCAGGCGTTCCACCATAGTGATTCATACTGTGAGATTGTGGAGGCGGGTATTGCGTCGAGGGGTGGCGAGGCGTCTCCGGCGCGTGCGGACTGAAATCGTGCGATTTTCGGAGGAAGCTGAAGGTTGCGTTTGAGATGCACAGGCTGAGGACAACGATTAGGATCCCGAAAAGCTGGATATAAAGTTAGTATTTTTGCCAACAGTCCATGTAGGCCACCACATGGAATATGCCTAAGATCGCGGGAGTCGAGGAGACGATTCCCATGGCTAGCGGCTCAAGAAATATGTCGAGACAACTAGGTATATGGTCGATTATTCGGCGACTGTCTTCGCAATCGACCATAGGACATGGAATACAGGGCTTCCCGTCCGCTCAGCCGTACTTAAGCCATGTGCCGGCTGGTTAGTAGTTGGGTGGGTGACCACCAGCGAATACCAGCTGTTGATTGTTTTTGAGTTTTGCCATGCAATATTTCCCAAGAAAAAGCCAGTCAATTCTGCTTGCGAGATAGGATAGAAAAAGGAAATCAGCGTACCATTGTTTTCAGACTTATTGGCTCAACAAAGCTATTCAATATCTCTGCAAAAGTGTGAGCACTTAATCTTGCTCTCTTGACACTCTTGGGATCCCGACTCATGCACCAGCAGATGTGACATCGCCCTTCCATAAGCTCGCCATGGAACACAACCACAAGAAAAGTATAGCTATTCAATCGTCTAGACGGATCTTACACTGACTTGAATGCTGCTCAGGAACCCATAGCGTCCTCGAGTCTCCACAGAAAAGCGCTGCACCTGCGCTTCGTGAACCGAATTCCCAGCCTTTCCTCTTCTCACACATTCCTCCGTTGTCAAAGCCTCCGGCATCACCTTATCGCGCTCCATCCTTTACCACGCCTCGAAAAATAGTGGAGGTCGATTTCTCCTCGGGGCCTGAGAATTTCTCATCTCCCGAGCAAGCTGACAACGAAGACACGCCCGAAGCGCCGAAGACAGCACCTATCACATTCACCGCTAATGAAGGCAAGCCAAAAGAGAAGCGCAACTCTCTATTCGGCCTTTACGGTAGATTTGCACCGGCATCAAGGCGTGCAGATACTGGAAATCTCAATCATAGCAATGTCCTTGTACGGCGCGTACAGAAACGACGGAGGCGAGAGCAGAATCTAGGGCGTCAGCTGGTGCGCGCTCGGAGGGCAAGTGAAGACACGAGCGAGGACGAGTCACTTGTTAAAGAGAGGAAGAACCCGACACCACCCGTTCACGAGGTTGGCTATATGGCAGGCCTGTTCACATTCATTGAAAGCTTTCCAAACGCACCCTCGCTGCTGGCCAAATACCTACAATTATTCTTCAACTCTGCAATTATACTTGGCTGCCTCTACGCCATCTACTCTTTTTGGACAACCATACAGGCAGATGTCAATCGTGCGAGCGAGGATGCTGCAGCAGAAACATTGGCTGAGATGGCTGCATGCGCTAAGAGCTACGTTGAAAACCGTTGTGCGGCCGACAGCAGACTACCAGCACTTGAGACTGTCTGCAGCAACTGGGAATTGTGCATGAATCGGGATCCCAAGAGTGTCAAGAGAGCAAGATTAAGT
>QQTW01003679.1_pt1 | contig 11377 bp, 8 predicted proteins | sample 1904831 | NCBI WGS metagenome assembly QQTW01 (sample SAMN09435610, study PRJNA476489) | Subsurface metagenome, whole genome shotgun sequencing project.
CTGAACTGTGGCAAGGCTTTACACGAATGCCTCATAGCCGGATTGTTGTGTAATGACTCCCACTTGGAGGCAAAAAACGGTAAATGGGTTGTTATGGGCGATCCAACTGAGGGAGCGTTAATTGTCGCTGCCAACAAAGCGGGGTTAATCCAGTCTGCTGTAGAAAAAGAGATGCCGAAGCTGGATGCTATTCCTTTTGAGTCCGAGTTTCAGTACATGGCGACTTTACACGCAACTCCAGAAGGTAAGACGATTTATATTAAGGGTTCGGTGGAGGCAATTCTTCAGCGCTGTACAGGCATGTTGAATCCAGCAGGACAATCAAAGCCGATGAATTGCGTGGAGACGTTGCGTGAAACGTCTATAGACCGGGAAGTCAATATCATGGCGCGGCAGGGCTTACGGGTGTTGGCTTTGGCTAAAAAGCCTGTGGCAGATAACCAAAATTCAGTGGATCATTCAGATATTGAAACTGGATTGATTTTCTTGGGGTTGCAGGGGATGATTGACCCACCCCGTGAGAGTGCGATCCACGCTGTGGAAGCATGTCAGACCGCTGGGATTCAGGTGAAGATGATTACCGGCGATCATGCGACCACTGCACAGGCGATCGCCCGCCGCATGGGAATCAACAACAATGGGTCAGTTCTAGCGTTCACTGGTGCTGAACTCGGTCAAATGAATAGCCAGGAACTTGCGAATGTGGCACAAGAGGGTGTCGTATTCGCTCGTGTTGCACCGGAACAGAAGCTGCGTCTAGTTGAAGCCCTGCAATCTAAAGGCGAGATAGTGGCGATGACAGGGGATGGAGTCAATGATGCACCTGCTCTCAAACAAGCAGATATCGGAATTGCGATGGGGAATGCTGGCACTGAGGTAGCTAAGGAAGCGGCTGATATGCTGCTCACCGATGATAACTTTGCCTCGATTAAAGCTGCCGTTGAGGAAGGGCGTGCTGTTTACAAAAATCTGGTTAAAGCAATCTGCTTCATTCTCCCAGTCAATGGTGGGGAATCGATGACGATTTTGCTAAGCACGCTCCTAGCTAGAGAGTTGCCGATTCTATCTTTGCAAATTCTCTGGCTGAATATGCTTAATTCGATCACGATGACAGTTCCGTTAGCCTTTGAACCTAAGTCTCGGCAGCTGATGGAGCAACCACCGCGCCACCCGAATGAGGCGTTGCTGACGGGCAGTCGGATAAAACGCATCTTGGCAATTTCTCTGTTTAACTGGATAGTAATCTTTGGTGTCTTTGAATATATTCGCTCCTCCACGGGAGACGTAAATCTAGCCCGCACAATGGCGATCAATTCTTTAATTGCCGGCCGCATCTTTTATTTGTTGAGCATTAGCCAATTAGTTCCTAATCTGATTGCTAAAATGGATGGCACAATCCAAGACAATGTTGATATTCCAGCCATTGGTTTAGGGATTATTGGTGCTGTAATTTTGCAGATAATTTTCTCTCATGTGCCTGTGATTAATTACATCTTTTCCACAGCACCTCTGAGCTTTAAGCAATGGTTGTTCTGCCTTGCTGTGGGTTCACCGATGATTATCTGGGCTGCCTTAGTCAATCGCTTTGACCCACCCAACTGATACCGAGTTACGCAGGTCGAGCAACTGGGATATTTGATCCCTTAATTGTACAACGCTTTATTAGGTATTGGTGTCTGTCATCTGATATATTCCTTGACAGATAATTCCTTAATTGTGGAGCGTAAGCAAAGTGAGTAAAATCGATGGATTTGTTGGGCGTCGCAATCTCTTGAAGCTGATGGGCGCGGGAGGGGCTGGGATGGCGGTGACTGCTGCTGGCGGTAGCTTCCTTTGGGGCGCACAGCAAGCTGTTAATTTAGAACCAGTTGCTGCTCAAGAAACACCTGAGAAAGTCAATTCTGATGCAGCTTTGAAGAGGTTGATAGCAGGAAATAGCCGGTTTGTTCAAGAAAAGCGCCAAAGTCCTAACCAGTCACGACTCCGTTTGCAACAAACTGCTGTGGCACAGTACCCGTTTGCTGCCATACTGGGTTGTGCTGATTCAAGGGTACCTGCAGAAATAGTCTTTGATATTAAATCCGGTTAATTGCCCATAACTTACCCGGTCACTTCAGGCCACCAGTGAAAGCAGGTTAATCCCCGAATCAAGTCTTGCTGATTCAGCAATGCCCGACAGCGCTCAAATAGCACATCCTCCAATTCATCCAGAGTCTGGAATAACTTATTGGCGATCGCTTCATTAGTCAGAGGCCACAAGCGTTCTGCTGGTTGTAGTTCTGGAGAGTGAGAAGGCATCATCTCCAGATGGATGCCCTGTGGAACTTTTACCTGCCCACTGGTATGCCAACCAGCTTGATTCATGGTTAAAACGATCCGCTTATTCTTGCCAGTGCCAAAATGGTTTGCAAAGTCTGCCAATACCTTGTTGAAGAGTTTGATATTGACTTTGGGCAGAATCCACCAATAGGTCTGCCCTGAGTGAGGGTGAACAAAGCCATACAGCCACAGCCATTGAAAACGCCAGTTAACATTGGCAATGGGTTGCTCGCCTTCAAGAACCCAGACATCGCGCAGTACCGGCTTGAGTCCGAGGCGGTGCTCATCCATTGTCCAAACTTCTACGTCGGCGTCTGGATGATCTTTTTGTACTTGCTCCACCACCGTCGCTAGTTTTTTTTTCCACTCTTGCTGTTGTGTGAAGTCAGATTCCTCATGCGGCTGTCGAGGTGCTCGCAGTCTGTACCTCATGCCTCGTAGATACTCCCAACCCCGCTGTGGTGAAACTCTACGACCCAGTAATTCACTCATCCAGTCGGCAACTTTACGACCGTTCCACAGTCCGCCATCGGCGGGATTTCCTTGTAGTACCTGCCATAGTTGGGCTTGTTGGATATCATTCAGGAGTGGCTCACCCCCCGAATTTTGATGCCGTTTGTCTCCAAGGCTCTCTGGTCCTTGTCGGTTATAGCCCCAGATCAATTCATAAATCCAATTGCGGCTGTAGCCCGTTACAGCTTCTACTTCTTGCGTCGGTTTGCCAGATGCCAATAACCAGATGATCTGGTAGTGACTCCGTTCGACCGGGTCTTTAGCATGACGATAACGGCTTTCTAGTTCGTCAAGTGTTAGGTGCGGTTGTATGGTGATCCGTTTCGGCATACATAGCTGGAGTTTGAACTAATAGTTTATGTGGGGCGGTGTTCACGGGCTCGTAATCACCTCCACAGACCACAGACTCACCAAAATTATACTATGGTCATACAACCGGATTTGATATGATCAGGGACTTGGAGATTTATTTGTAGTTCGCGTAGCTGGTAATGTCGCCAGCCAAACGGCTATAGGTAGCTTGGAGTTCGCTACAGCGGTATTAGGTTCTCAACTGATTGTGGTTTTAGGTCACAGCAGATGCGGTGCAGTGTCAGCAGCAATAAAAGGTGATCCACTCCCTGGTAGAATTGGCATTTTTGTTGAGGAAATCAAACCAGCTGTAGAAAGGGTAAGACAGAAAACAGGAAATCTAGAGGAAAATGCAGTCATAGCCAATTCCCTTTATCAGGCTGAACAATTGATACACAGCTCAACGCTTTTGAATCAACTGATAAAGGAAAATAAGTTAAAAATTGTGAGTGCTCGTTACGATCTGGCTTCTGGCAAAGTAATTATGCTCAGTTAACCATCTTTACTTCTACTTATATCTTATCGCTCCTGCCAACTAAGTTGGGAGTAGAGAGTAGGGAAAGAGGACGTTTAGCTTAGAACGACCGACGCAGGTAGACTGTAAAAGTAGTTCCCTGTCCCAGTTGACTTTTTACATCAATCTTGCCCTCGTGCTGATCAGCAATTGCTTTGGCAATGGCTAAACCTAAGCCGTAGCCGCCTGAACGATATGCTCGCGCCTGATCCGTCCGCCAGAAGCGATCAAAGACTTTGTTGATATCTTCTGAAGCAATGCCAATCCCAGTATCTTGAACCGCGACTTGGATTTGCTTACCCTGGCTACGGGCTATCACCGAGATTTGCCCACCCGCCGGGGTATATTGAATCGCATTTTCAATCAAGTTGGAAAACAGCCGGTTTAACTGGACAGTGTCTCCCAACATGTGTAGCCCGGTCATCAACTCCGACTTTAGAGTGATTCCCTTCGCCAGAGCTTGAGGTTCAAACAGCTCCACGAGGCTTTTCAAGATTGGCTGCAGGTCAAGGGATTTTGCTGTGAACACTCTTTCATTTTGGTCAGTTCGGGCTAAAAACAGCAGATCCTCAGTCAGTTGAGTCATTTGGTCAGCAGCCCAATTAACTGCCGCTAGCTTCCTGGCATCAGAGGGATGAATTCGCTCTGAATGATTCAAGACTAAACCAATATTGCTTTTGATCACCGTCAATGGGCTTCTCAACTCATGGGAGGCATCGGCAGTCAAGCGCTTGAGCTGCCGAAGGCTTCGCTCAACGGGGCGGACTGCTTGGCGTGTGAGCCAAAACCCCCCAAGTATACTGATGCCTAGCTCTACTAGTAGGGCGATACCCATTTTCCAGCGCATCTGCTCCAGGAGCTCATCCACCGCGAGAGTGGATTGGCTCACCCGAACATAGCCCTTCAGCTTGCCCGGTGGACGACCATCGGGTTCATAGACCGCAATGGTTAACTCCCGTAACTGGCCTCTCTGCTGAACCGAGCCAGAGATCTCCGGTGGCAGCGATAAGCCATTGGCTCCCTGTGTTGCCAAGAGCCGGCCATTAGCAGCGAACCACTGTAACGTCAGACCACGGGACTTTAGATCTTTATCAACTTGAGGATGCTCCTTGATATTGCCCAGACTCAAGGTCGCGGAGTTTGCCAGAAACACAAGTTGGTTATCCAAATCCTCGTAGAGACTGCGGGCAAACAGCCAGTACATAGTTACCGAGAACACACTCAAGAGCGATGCTATGACGGCCACGTAAGAACCGAGCAGGCGGTAGCTGAGCGATCGGGACTTCATGAGTGCTCCTTCAAGCGGTAGCCTAAGCCGTAGACCGTTTGAATCAAGTCTTTCGGAGCCCCGACAGCAATCAGCTTGTGGCGCAGGCGCTTAATGTGGGCTCTAACGACCTCCTCACCACGGATGTCCTCAAACGACCAAAGGCGATCTAGGAGCGCTGCTTGGCTGAAGATGCGTTGACTATTGCGCAAGAACAGCTCTAGCAGTTGATACTCCTTGGGGGTTAAGTTAACTGGCAGAGTGGCATAGGTGACAGTAAAGGTGCTGGGGTCCAACTTTAATTCTTCCCAACTCAAAACCGGTTTTCGTCCTGGGATACCCCGGCGCAGCAATGCTCGGACGCGGGCTGCCAATTCATTAACATCAAAAGGTTTGACCAGATAGTCATCAGCTCCAGCATCCAAACCGATGATTTTGTCGGCAGAGGTGTCCCGTGCTGTCAGCATCAGAATCGGTCCCCCGTAACCAGAAGTGCGCAGTCGTTGGCACAGGTTGATGCCGTTGAGCTTGGGCAGCATCAGATCCAGGAGAATCAAGTCATAGTTTAAAGCCTCTGCCTGTTGCCAACCGGCTTCTCCATCCAAGGCAATGTCCACCGTATAGTGCTGGTCCTCCAGCACATCCGTTAGTGTCTCCGCGATCCGCTCGTTATCCTCAACTATCAGAATTCGCATCGCATTAACCCAGAATGTACTTTAAAGTCACAACTTTTTCACATTCAATACCTAAACTTAAGTTATAGCTGAAATTTAAACCCTCTGCGGAAACAAATTGACTCAGTTTGCCATTCATCACAAGTTATTTATTAATTGCGACTTGGAGTTAAAACATGTTAGTAAGCGAAATTAGCCTCATTGAAACTTCATCTCAGCAGATGTCTGATTGCCCGGCTTGTGAACCTAAAACCATTCAATATATGGTCGATTGTTATCCCTATGCTGTCCGGGGAATATTTTCGGCGATTCTTTTAGCTACTGGCTTCTGGGGCAGTGTGATAGGTGTATTGATGCTAGTGTTTTAACTCGGAATCGCAGTTGATAAAGGGCGTATAGCTTTTTCCTAATTCAAATTCTTCCAATAGAATTTATTTATGATTGAGCTGTGCGCTTACATCAAATTTTCTTTAGGTCACTCTAGAGTTGAACTTTAACTCTGATCTTAATTTGCGCTTGAGCAACTATTTCTTATGCATAATTTCTAAAGTTGTCTGCTGTGCAATCTGCTTACCTTCATCAAGTAGGTATCCCAGAAAAGTTCTCGCGACAACAGATAGCTGCTTGTTGGCTGGATAGACTACATACCAATGGCGTTGGATTGGAAAGCCTTCCACATCTAAAACGGTGAGTGGTCCTTTTGTGCCTTCGAGTGCCAAAACATGGCGTGACAATACCGACAGCCCTAAACCCCCCACAATTGCCTGCTTAATTGCCTCATTACTACCAATTTCCATCACCACGTTGATCGCAACTCTGTTCTCCTTGAAGAAGCGTTCCACTGCCATCCTGATACCTGATCCTGACTCGCGCATAATAAACAGCTCCTCGGCAAGGCGCTGTAAGGGAATATTTTGCTCTTGAGCCAGGGGATGATTGTGCGGTGCGATCACGACTAAGGGATTTTCTAAAATTGGACGTAGGCTGACATCCATATTGTCCGGCGGTTGTCCTAGAATATACAGGTCGTCCAGATTTTCGCTCAAGCGCTCTAGTACACGCTGGTTGTTCGTGACTTGCAGAGAAATGTTGATTCCTGGATAACGGTGACGAAACGGACCGAGCAAACGCGGCACAAAATATTTAGCGGTTGTGATCACGCTCAGGCGCAGGTTTCCCTGCTTGAGGCCTTTGAGATCTGCCAAAATCATTTCCAACTGCGACAAGCGCTCAGAAATATCCCGGCACACTGTCAAGACTTCCTGTCCGGCATCGGTAAGGTAAAGGCGTTTACCTATCTGCTCAAACAACGGCTGACCGACTGCTTTTGTGAGCATCTTTATCTGCTGGGAAACCGTGGGTTGGGTGAGAAACAGTTCTTCTGCGGCGCGGGTAAAGCTACCGGAGCGAGCGATCGCCTCGAAGACTTTCAACTGATGAAGAGTTGCTTGCTTCAACATCCATTCTCCTAAGAGCCTAAACCATAGATATACCCTATTATTAGCTCGTAATTATCAATTTTTATCTATCCCGCTCGTAAACACTAGCAGGAATATTTGGTTTTTATGGCTGGGGCAGCGAAGCCGTTGACACCATTTCCTTTTATCGTTGCAATATTTGATCTGAAACTACGTACTGGTAAGACTTGCACAATTTCATTATCCAAAATCTAAAATCTAAAATGGTATGACCCGAGTAAATTTTTCCGGTATTAGAAAAATCAAATTCACCCATAGATAGAATCTATTGCAGATCATAAGGGTTGCAGGCTAAGTAAACTTAATAAAAAGCAGCCCAAGAGCTGATACTGTTTGGGCTGCTGTCACTTGAGTTTTCACATCCTAACGACCATCGCCTTCTGGCAAAATAGAAGCATTTACGTGAGAGTTTAGATTAGCAGAATTGTCAGTAGATTCAGATAATTCATTTGTTGAGAATACCTTATTCTTAATAGAAAAGCGCCGTTCAGGGTCAACGCCACTGAAGGTTGGCGGTATCCAAACTCGAATTATTAGCAGTACTCCCATAACCAGTAAAAAGGCACATGCTGATAATATCTGACTCCAGTGTGCTTCCAGCACTCCTCTGACAATAACTTCTCGCAGCACAGAGACGATAGAAACTTCCACGGCTACCCCAATCGAGACTCGTTGCTCCTGTAAGTAAATAATCAGCAGTCGGAATAACTCGACCAAAATCAACAGGAATAGGATATCTGAGGTCACAGCTTTGAAGTTAAGGGGAGGCAGGAGGGAGAAGAACATTGCTCTAAGTTGGATCACCATGACGCTGAATAGGCCGATACACAGGGAAATCACAATCAAGTCTTGGACTGCTTCAAGAACACGCACAATACGTTTCCGATTCAACCATTCGTGCCAGTTACTTGATGGGTTTTGTAAGGGTATGTGCATTTAAGTCGCCTCCGGGTTGAGTCAATAGGTTCTAGCTTAGCTTTAAGTATTTTTATAATCCAAACATTTATCTATTAAATTTTCTAATGCATACCATTACAATTGCGCGAATTGTGCGCAATAGGCTAGAGTCCCAGTCAACTTGTTAGCCGATGGTTACCTTTATTAGAAATTCGCAGTTAAGTATAGATTTTTCCAATAGATAATTTAAAAACCATATGCAAAGATAATAGGTATAAATGCAAAGGTAATTGAGTTGCATACTAGGAGGCTCCAGATGGTAGCACTTGCTGAACTAGGTATCCGGTTGACGATGCAGACAGTCGAGATTGCCCCTAGGACAATGGCAATCCGCTCGCTGGACTGGGACAGAGATCGCTTCGACATCGAATTTGGGCTACAAAATGGCACCACCTACAACTCATTTTTGATTCAGGGTGAACAAACAGCCTTAGTCGATACTTCCCATGAAAAGTTTCGCGGCCTTTACCTGGACGTTCTCATGGGGCTGATTGACCCCACCCAACTCGATTACCTGATTATTAGCCATACTGAACCTGACCACAGCGGGTTGGTTAAAGATGTACTGGCACTAGCTCCCCAGATCACCGTTGTGGGTTCAAAAGTAGCAATCCAGTTTCTCGAAAATTGGCTACATCAACCATTTAAACAACGAATTGTGAAAAATGGCGATCGCCTGGATTTGGGTAACGGACATGTCCTGGAATTTGTGATCGCCCCCAATCTGCACTGGCCGGACACCATATTCACCTATGATGCCAAAACGCAGATTCTCTACACCTGTGATGCATTTGGAATGCACTATTGCGACGATCACACATTTGATGAAGATTTAGACTTGATTGAAGAAGATTTTCGGTATTACTACGACTGCTTGATGGGACCAAATGCTCGCTCGGTATTGTCTGCCCTAAAGCGGATGAGAGAGTTACCAGAGATTACCACCATTGCCACAGGACACGGGCCTCTGCTGCATCACAATGTAACTGAACTGATAGAGTGCTACCGTCAGTGGAGCCAGGAGCAGGCCAAGGCAGAAACGACAGTTGCTGTCTTTTATATGTCTGATTATGGGTTTAGTGACCGTCTTTCTCAGGCGATCGCTCACGGCATCACTAAAACAGGTGTCGCAGTGGAAATGATGGATTTGAAGGTGGCCGAACCTCAGGACGTGAAAGAACTAGTCAGCATTGCCGCTGGACTGGTGATTGGCACCCCACCGACGACCGGGTTAGCTGCTGCTACTGCTGGGACTGCGATCAGCACCATTCTGGCTGCTGCCACAGCCAAGCAGTCTGTTGGTGTTTTTGAGTCTGGGGGTGGAGATAGTGAATCAGTTTATCCACTGCTGAACAAGTTCCGGGATTTAGGTCTGACTTCTGCATTCCCACCAATTCTGGTCAAGGAGACTCCCACAGAAGCAACATACCAGATATGTGAAGAAGCAGGGACAGACCTGGGGCAGTGGTTGTCTCGCGATCGCAGTATCAAGCAAATCAAAGCCCTGAATACGGACTTGGAAAAAGCCTTGGGACGCCTCAGCAGTGGGCTGTACATTCTCACCACTCACAAGGGTAATCTTAGCAGCGCCATGCTTGCTTCCTGGGTGGCGCAAGCCAGCTTCAAACCGCTGGGTGTGTCAGTTGCCGTAGCTCGTGACCGCGCCATTGAGTCCCTGCTACATGTGGGCGATCGCTTCGTCCTCAACGTTTTGGAGGAAGGCAATTACCAGGGACTAATGAAGCACTTCCTCAAGCGCTTCCCTCCTGGGGCGGACCGTTTTGACGGAGTAAAGACCTACCCTGCAACCAATGGCTCTCTCATTCTGGCAGACGCCCTCGCTTATTTGGAGTGCAAAGTTACCAGCCGTACAGAGTGCGGCGATCACTGGATTGTCTACAGCACTGTCCAGGTTGGTCGCGTTTCTAAACCCGATGCCCTGACTGCAGTACACCATCGCAAAGTTGGTAATCACTACTAGGAATGTTGTTGCTGAATACCCATCACCGATTAAATATATGCCAGATATTAAACCACGCGATGTTCAGGTCGCCTTGATTGGTGCCGATACTACCGTGCTGCGATCGCGCACTTGGGAGCGACTCAAATTTGAAGTGGAATACTCACTTGCTAGGGGCACGACTGCCAATTCTTACTTGATTCAGGCAGACAAAACGGCTGTTTTCGATCCGCCTGGGGAGTCTTTTACGGAGATTTACCTGCAGGAATTGCGGCAGTGTGTTGATTTGCAGCAGTTGGATTACGTAATTTTGGGTCATGTCAACCCGAACCGGACTGTGACGCTCAAAGCATTGCTAGAGTTAGCGCCGCAAGTAACATTTGTTTGCTCCAAACCTGGTGCGGTCGCTTTGCGGACTGCCTTCCCAGATCAAGAGTTAAAAATCGCGGTGGCGCGGGGAGAAGAAACTTTGGACTTGGGCAGAGGACATCAACTGCAATTCATCTCCGTTCCCACCCCACGCTGGCCAGACGAACTTTGTACGTATGATTCTGAAACGCGCATCCTGTTTAGCGATAAGCTATTTGGTGCCCATGTCTGCGGTGATCAAGTCTTTGATGAAGGCTGGAAACTCTTAGACGAAGACCGACGGTACTATTATGATTGCCTTCATGCTGCCCAATCACGGCAGGTAGAAACGGCGCTTGACAAGTTTGCTCCTCTTTCAGTAAAGTCCTATGCCCCTGGTCACGGTCCCATAGTACGCTACAGCCGCAGCCGACTCATCCACGACTATCGGCAATGGAGTCAGCAGCAGAAGGACAAAGATATGACTGTGGCGCTGATTTATGCCTCTGCTTACGGGAATACAGCAACTCTAGCGCAGGCTCTAGCCAAGGGAATTACCAAGGCAGGCGTAGGCGTGGAATCGATTAACTGCGAATTCACTGAGCCAGCTGCAATTCAAGCAGCCGTCGAAAAATGTGATGGATTTATTATCGGCTCTCCCACGCTAGGGGGGCATATGCCTACCCAAGTGCAAACTGCCTTGGGGATTGTGCTCTCCAATGCTGCCAAAAGCAAATTAGCAGGCGTCTTTGGTTCCTATGGCTGGAGCGGAGAAGCGGTTGATGATGTTGAAAGTAAACTACAAGATGCAGGCTATCGCTTTGGCTTTGAGACGATTCGAGTCAAGTTCAAACCCACTGATGCTACCCTCCAACAGTGCAAAGAAGCCGGGACTGATTTTGCTCAGGCTTTGAAAAAGGCTAAGAAAATCCGCACCCCCCGGCAACCGGTCAGTGACTCTCAAATTGACCGTACTGAACAAGCAGTGGGGCGGGT
>QQTW01003680.1_pt1 | contig 11376 bp, 10 predicted proteins | sample 1904831 | NCBI WGS metagenome assembly QQTW01 (sample SAMN09435610, study PRJNA476489) | Subsurface metagenome, whole genome shotgun sequencing project.
ACGAAAAAAAGTGCTGCTATGATCAGAGCCAGGTATAGAAGCCTTCTCCATGTAAAGATCCCAGGCTGCAGGCGACGTCAGCTTAGCATTTAGCATCTCCAAAAGTTCGCTTACCTGCTTCTGAAGCCTATCCAATTTCTCTCCATCAAGATGCGGAGAGTCCGGAGATGATGATCTGGAGCTGCTGTCTTTAAATCCTTCTTCCATCTCAAACATGAGCTGGCCCTCTTCTGCCGTATCACCCTTTCTACCCGGTGTTGAGCCTCTGCGTTGATTTCTTCCCCTGCTTCTGGCTTTTCTACCACCCAAACCAAGACCAGTATCGCTTGAAGGGCCTCTAAACACATTTTTCATTCCATGGAAAGCGCTTTTCTTCGTCAGAAGATTTTCACGTTCCTCTTCGTCTCGGAGAAGTGAAGCATCGTAGTCGTTGAGCTCAAGCGTAGTTCGCGACCCGCCAGTAAGACGCCGCTCCTCGTCCGAGTCCGACCATTGTTCCAGAGCGGGCCTAAGAGAAGTAGCATCATTGTCGTATGTAGCGGGAGTACGAAGATTATCTGGCGGAGAACGAGACATAATGCTTAAGCCCGCACCAGAAAGGACGGCAGCAAAGGTCCCGAAGACATCGAAGAGATACAGATGCACGCGGTAAAGCGTTGGTAGTTGCAGAGCGCGCTCGAGCTGAGTGCGCAGTTGATGCCGCCCGGGGTTGGATCCTGCCAAGCCCTGAATTTGACTGCTACGTGCACAATACTTACTACTCGAGTACAGTAATATTACCATAGTATGAAAGTTTCACCCAATGATCTTTGCAGTATGAATGAGACCAAATCCGCGAGGATGGCCTCCCAAATCAGTACGAAATTATTGTATAGCTGATTCATTCGCTCCATTCAAGCTCACTGTTTCAGTCAATCAGCCTTTCAGATGAGTGTCTGCATGGCCCTACCAGCGATGATGGCTCCTTATGTCTCTCCACACCGCATGCCCCTGGCTGTCCTCCAGTTAAGAGAAGACGCCGCTGTCTGAATCTCAGGGACGCCGATTGCAATCACAATGGACCCATTCACAGCGGCGTCAGGAATAGCTGGCTTGATTGCCGTGGCGTTGAAAACCATTCAGATGATAGGGGAATATGTTGTTCTCCTGAATGAGCACAGAAAGCATGCCGAGACTCTGCAAAAAGAGCTTCAGCTCATGGCGCAAGTCCTCGGTCAACTCAAACATCTAATGCACGAACAGAGGCGCAACGGTGTGCTCGGGAGAACTGAGAATGAATTTGCCAACAGCGTTCTAGGAAAGGCTCTCCTAGACTGCACAAAGATAATCGAGCAGATTCAGGATAAATTGAGGGAGCCAGTCAATAGGTTTAAGAAAGCCATGGCAAAGCTACAATGGCCATTTGAACAAAAAGACATAAAACTTATGGTGGACAATCTTCACAGGTACACCCAGCTCTTCCAACTGTCTTTAACAGCCTCGAATTGCGAAATCCTGTCCAATACATTTGATGCTGCTACCGAGGGCTTGAAATTACAGCGCAATAATTGCGAACAGATTGAGAAGCTCTCGGTAGGATTTCCAGAGATGATAAAGGTCGCCGAGGTCAAGCTGGAACAAACCAAGACACTACTCAACCTTGTGCCCACCTTTTTGCATGATATATCTTCGGACATGAAAGAGGTCGAGCTTGCTCAAAGGATGGCCGAACAAAGGGAATATGGTAAGCAATCTACATCCCAAGAGGATCGGGGAAGATATTCGCACTCAAAACATCTTGCCTCGTAAAGTCCCATTCATGTACCCTAAAATCTCAACCAGGGTTGTGTTCGGGTATGCTGAAATCAATGCTACAACGTCGTGACCTTACCTAGGAAGATGAAGTCACACACCATTTGACGTCAGACATTTGGTGCACCTGCATTGAGCTGACAACGGAGTTCTATTAGAACGAAGAACAACGGATATACTCGACTGGCTCTGTCCTGTAACAGCTCTGCAGAAACACAGCGATGTCAGAGCCCGCAGAGCCCCTGGAACGGGTCTATGGTTTCTCCAAAGGCAAGAGATCCTTACTTGGCTTTGTCCGGACTCTGACAGCCATGAGGTACTCTGCTTGGGGGATCCCGGAGTTGGGAAGACGAACCTAGCGTAAGTAGATGATGCTTTCCGTCGTGTTACTCACTGTGGCTCTTCCTGCAACGATACTGCCTGTTGTCGCAGCACGTTAATTATGCAGTCTGGCGGAAAAGGTCTGACTATGGTAGCGCTTCCTCATCCAAACGACACAAACAATATTAAAGAATATAGCGCCCTAGCGAGGGCCCAACAGGATCTTTCCAAATAGATAGATAAAGCAGAGTCCATCGACCAAGAAACAGGCTAACCTTCCTTCAGATCCTTGGTAGTCGATGAATTGCTGGCCCTTCGCAAACACAAGGACATCGCTGTTGTGCATCTCTATTGTGACTACAGAGAACAACAAGCTCAAACACCCGCTAATTGCGCCCGGAACATGCTTCGTCAATTGGCAATGCAATGCAATGCGATCCCGGCTTCGGTGTCCGAGTTCTACCAACGCACGCATAACGAGGTTCAAGACCAATCATGGTACGTTGAATTGCGAAACGTTCTCTGTCGGGTGGTTTCAACGTTTTCGAGGTGTTTCTTCGTCATTGATGCCCTTGACGAAGCAGAAGTACGGTCTCATCTTTCAGGCCTGCTTGAACTGTTAAACGTCTTGCGAAGCGACGTAACTACAAGAACACCAAAGATCTTTGCCACTGGCCGGAAATATGGATCTATCATACAGGAGTCATTCCAGAAGGCGACCAAAATCACGGTCACGGCGAACAATGAGGACCTGAGTACTGTCCTGGCGAAGGCAATAGCTGATCATCCAGATGTAAAGTACGTCTTGGACGAAGAACTTAAGGAAGATATCCTGGTCACCTTGTGCGGAAATGCGCATGGAATGTAAGTTTCCCTCTCCTCCATTGTAAGCATGAATCGCAACGCAGTGAGTGACGGTCTTCGTGCAGGTTCCTACTACCAATCCTCCAGGTGCAAGACATCTTATCGCAGTTCACAAAATCCGAAGTACGCCGCGCGCTGCATGATCGATCTGCTAGCTTGCCAGAAGTTTTCAAATCGACCATTGAACGTATCGTACATCTTCCGGCAGACCCACGTCACGCCATGAATCGCCGTAACCTCGCAATTAAATCACTGATGTGGATATCGCATGTCAGACGAGTACTTACCGTGACAGAGCTACAACATGCCCTTGCGATCCGGTTGGTTGATGATGATCTTGACAGGGAGAACTTTATTGATCCGCAACTCATCATTGACAGCTGCTTTGGATTAGTAGAAATTGACCGGGAAAGTTCAACGATTCGATTTGTCCACTACAGTGTCCAAGAATATCTTACGTCCCATAATCATGGTTTTTTCGAGAACGCTGATATTGAGATCACCAAAGTATGCTTAAAATACCTATCCCTGGACTCGATGAAAGACCTACATCTTCAGAATCGACAAAGGTTCAAGAGAAGCCTTGATGAACTACCCTTTCTTGACTACGCTGCCAGGCAATGGGGTTTTCATGCTATCAACGTGGCTCCCCATGATGTGCAAGACGTTGCCGTGCCATTCCTGAGGAGTAGTTCGCACCTCATGAGCGCCGCCCGGGTTCGAGATTATTACCGATCAGCCTTTTTCCGAAAATGGCATGAGCGTATATCTCTATGGGGGCATAGTGGGTCTGACGGACCAGGCATCTCCACGTGTGCTAGCTTTGGACTTACCGAGTTTGTGAAATTCCTCATTGGCAAGAACCAACAACCAATGCTAAAGGCTCGAAACATGTACGGAAGCACCCCTCTGCACGAAGCGGCTTTGAGTGGCTATGAAAGTACCGCAAAGTTGCTACTTGAGTACGGTGCCGACGTCTTGGATCACAACATTGGGAAGAATACACCCCTGTACCTCGCCGTAGCATACGGACAAATTTCGGTGGCTCGACTATTGCTTCAACAGCAGAGTAGTGCCCAACTTGATACTAGAGCAAGGTATGGGTGGACGGCTCTACATAAAGCAGCCGACATCGGAAACGAGGACATTGCCGCTCTGCTTTTGCAAAGTGGCGCCATGGTCAATTCAGAGGATGTCAAGGGAATGCGACCACTGCACTTTGCTGCACGGAAGGGATACCTCGAGATCGTCCGTCTTCTATTGATGTCTGGGGCGGAAGTACATTCTCAGGCTTCTGACGGATTGACGCCTTTGGATCACGCAGTCACAAGCGGCCATCTTGAAGTGGCAAGGATGCTTCTCAACAACGGTGCTCGGGTTGAACATCGGGCCATGGATAAATGGACCGTGTTACATCGAGCAGCTCGTGGTGGTCACGACAGCCTTGTCGCTTTGCTGCTTGAGAGAGGTGCCAACGTTTTAGCTGAAAATCACAAAGGCGGGATTCCGCTGCATGCAGCAGCCAGAAGCGGCAGTGTTCGAGCGGTAGAACTACTTTTGAACGACAAATCTGGTTTGAGCAAGGAGCAGTTGTGTAAAAAGATGCGAGAAGGTTCCACCCCCCGCGACGTCGCATTCTTCACCGCGCATTTTGACATCCATAAGATTCTCCGCGTGGCAGAAGTACAGAATCAGGAGCGTCCTTTTACCATTGGTGACAAGATTGCATCTGCTATTGAGAGCGGCAAGATGGAAAAGCTTCGGCGTCTACTTTCCGAGACAACTTGTGCAACCGACGCACTCATCGATGGTCGTCAACCAGCTTTGCACCTCGCCATACAAGAAGAACAATCTGACATGGTGAACGTATTACTGAATCACGGCGCAGATATCAACTCCACAGGCTACCATAACTGGACGCCTCTTCACATTGCAGCTTCTATTGGCCACCTCACGCTCACTCAACTCTGCCTCGCCCGCGGTGCCAACGTGGCCGCGTTAACGGATACCGCGCAAACCCCTCTTCACAAAGCCTGCTCATCCAAAAGCCTTCTGGTGGTGGAAGCACTTCTAGAGGCAGGAGCAGACAGGGAGGCGAAGAACCAACGCGGCATGAGAGCTATCCACATAGCAGCTCATCAGAACAACTTGGACCTGGTTAGACTGCTTGTGCAGGACTACGGTGTCAGTGTACTAGCTGTGGACAACTTCGGCGAGAGAGCGGCAAATTGGGCCGAGCGAAGTGGACATCTGAATCTTCTACAATTCTTGAGGGGTGAGGAGAAGAAGGCAAGGCAGTTGCAGGCAGCTCTACCAATAGCTTCGTCCGGCGGGGAAATCTCGTTGCTCTCTGCGGCGTTCACTGATCACAATGTGTCGCACCTACATCGGAGTCTACCAGTTACACCTTAGTTTGGCAGACTGACCTATCTCTTCCTTGCGGATCTCCAATTTCAAGTGCTAATTTATATTCTCGAATCAAGTCAACTTCGTCAACCTATACGGCAATATCAATTTCTGAGGCGCCAATCGGTTTCTCTTCTTGGGTTCTTTGGTCCCAATGACTAAGCCCTGGATTGATATATCCTTTCCTGCACACACTCAAACAGTTCTTAAGTTTTCTCGCCTCTTCTCATTACCGCTGGTGGTGGCCCTTCTTCGCCTTGGCCCTTTGCAGTCACCCTTCATTACACCAATCAAACGGCGCATTTACGATATGAGACTTTGGTCAAACACCACCATTACCTCGACCTTCTTCTCAAGCAACAATGACACAATGCCGCAAATCCTCTGGCACCCCAAACCCGACGACTCGATAATACTATTCCTCAAAACCTGCACATAAACTCTTACACCTTCCGCGGTGATCTATAATGTCACCACATTAAGTTCTAAATTTGCGCGCATCCTTTTTGCCCTTGACCATTTCTGCTTCGGCTGTGTACGGAAGACAGTCTGCGAACAACAGCAGTTTCACACATTTACTCGTACCAGAATGTGACCCCGGATGGGGAATTCCTCTGTAGATCAGCGTCACATGATATCAAAAGACCAGGTATGACTTTAGCTGTCTCCAAAATTCTTGACAAACATTCAAACACATGTCCCGGACGCCTGTGGGGTACCCGCGTTTCTGGGAAAGCCAACGGCTTATGATCCCTTTTATGAGCCCCAACACTGCCACGATAGGCCTTCGCTGGAGCTAAACTCGACATACTCAACTACAGTGGATTTGCCGAGCTTTATTTGTCGATTGGTCCTTGAGACCAGCAGCACGTGGTTGGTTACCAGGGCAAGTAACGACAACAGAATGTTCCTTGATTTGCCGGTCTGAACAAATAAAGTACCGCTGCGTGCTTTATCAACACGAACCCGAGTTTTAAGGGTGCCAAAATTGGATAAACCCCTGTCACAGTTCATACAGTGTCCTTTCTCAGTATACATATTTATGTACCATATATGCATAAGATCTTCTGTCTTCTATTCCAATTTTTATGCTCCATTATATTCTTCTTCTAAACTTCTGCGCCACCACCTTCGCTGTCCAAGTCGTCTTCGCAGGTCATGACCAAAACATCGTTGACTAACAGTGCCGCAGTAACGATGATTTTACCAATAGCACTGATCAATAAAACAAAAGCACTTCCCATAATGCGATAAGCCCAGGCTCCCACAAAGGCTCCCGAGATGAGCGAGATAAGGAACGCCATTCTCCTATTCCTCCCTTTGTTCTTGCGCGTCCACAACTCGGGATCGACAATAATGTCCACCCAAGCGGCTGTCGCCATTGCCGTCGTGATCTCCGTGATCCTCAACCCGCGAGCCATGGCCATCTGTGCGCCCGAAGCAAATGCCAACAACGCAATGACTGTCATGGCTGTACCATCAGCGTGTATAGGCTGGCGATACTGCAGCGCCCAGGCGCCAAATACCATCGAGGTCTGCACGATGGACGAGAAGAGAAGCCACCATCTCCTCCTTAAGACGCCGCCGTCGTGGATGAAATTACCGGTCTGGCCGGCGCAGAACCCACCCGCGACGAAGGCGGCGAGCGAGGTGCCGACATTGCCAACTTCGAAGAGTTCGTCACCGAGACCAACGATGCCGGCGGCAAGGAGGACGGAATTGCCCGTTTGGTTGCTAGCGAAGCATCGATAGTCGAGGAAGGTGGCGACGTCTTGCATGCCAATGGCGAAGGTAAGGATGAGGAGCTCGAGGTCGAGGAAGATCGAGTCATCGATGTCGGCGTTGATCCAGCTGCGAGCTGGAGAAGCGCGCTTCGCTTGTTCTGTCTCGTGCTTTTCTTTCTCGTGAGAATTCGCTAAGGTGGTCGTTGGTATCTGGGAGCTCATGAATCGCGGTACTGGGTCATGTATCGTGGGCAACATGTTGGAGATTTCGGCGTCATCAGGAATTTCACGACGCCAGCCCACATAAGCTTTGCAGCCCTCTCCCTCTCTCTACATGCCATGTTGGGGAATTGCTGAGTATGATATCCTACCTACCCTGTCACGGACTTTGGTTCCCTGTCAAAGCTGGCAGATTGTGGAGAGCACGCAATCCAACGCCACTGCATGCCTTGCAAGCTGAATCGGGACATGGAAAGGGGGCATTTCTCTCTTCCAGGGCTGAAAGCAGTGGAGCGATGACGGGATGCAAGTATTCTTTCATGCCTTCGTCACCGGTTCCGAGGCAGGATGACAAGACGGTGTATCTTTCTGCCTGAGCTTCATGTTCGTGCTCCTCAAGCTGCAGCTGCAGTCAGGTGGGTTCCTCATGCTGTATCCCTCAAGCACTGAAACGCCCAACAGCCCGAAAATCGCATATCATGATTCATGACTTTTCCTCCTTACCCATCCGACACGAGCATTGTTACCCCAGATTTCGCCCAACTGCCCCAATACGGTAATCAGATTCTCCACCCCCGGTTTGCAGCAACGGCTCCTGAATTTCCTCACTGGTACAGCTTGTATACTAAGTTCAACAACACCAGCTCGCAATACTACTAGACTAGTTATGCTCTGGGACAAGCTTCAAGGATACCGGATTTGGCTTCGGGTACTTCCAATGGCCCGCTCTTTCTCAATTTCCGCTCCTTTATGCGGGACGTGCCGCAGGATAAAACAAGCTTCGGATTAAGCATCGCGTCTAGTACCTGAAACCAAGCACTATGCCAAGACGGGCTAGAGTAATAAAAGGGTGGGGAAGTTCCAGGGAGCACTAAAAATGCTCACCTACTACACTACTACTACTTTCCGGTGCATCCTGTCTTTACTCTTGAGTCTTCGCTGGTCACAAGGTCTTTGTGGACAACAACGAGCCTCTTGGAGCCCTTATTTCTTGTAGGACCCAGAGAACGTCACCAGCATCGCCTATCTCATCACAAGAGGTTCTGTCCTTGTGTCTTGAAGATTGGTCTTGCACATACAGCAGCACCCTCGACAAGCTAAGCGGCCTCAGTGCCATCCAGTCCTATGTATAGGCCCCCTGACACGGCCTTTGAGCGGGATGCGAGTTCAAGGTTCGAGGTTCGACTCCTCGAATGCATCGCCTGTTCGAAACCTACCTCTGAACTGTGAAAGAATAAATGTCACATGATGTGCGTGTGGCTATCTAAGTTTCGCTGCAAAACCGACCAAATAACACACCATTACTTGAAGAGGAAGACGGCGAGCCTCCCTCAAAAAGACTGCTTTATCTGAATATCAGAAAGCAATCGCGCTATTCAGCTTCAAGAGACCCAGCAGAAAACGCAGCCATGATAGCCTAGGAGCATCTGAGAGCCGCTTCCTCTGCTACATGTGTTTGTGGAGTGAGCTACAGTGGTGAGGACTCTGGATCTGATCTATATCACAGTCCTTAGATAACAACACGCTGAGACATACATCTATGAGCACCCGTAGCCTCCAAGTTCTCCATCACGGAATACCGGCAGAGGAAGACCGAAGACAGGCCGCAACGGCTGCTGTTGTGCCTTAACATGCCCATCATTCGACTTTTAGGTCAATACATACTTACAATCTAACGCGATGTGCTTCTTACGTCGCTAAACCAAATATTATTCTACGCCACCTCTTTTACCGCTGCTCCTCCCTTTCGACGGACAACCACGCGACAACTCATCAATCTTTGCTGCTCAAAGTACTAGAGACGGAGATGAGGTTCACCTTCTTTGCCCCACGACTTCCTGTGCGCGATGGGGGCAAATGCTCCACAGAATCTCAATGAGCTACTACGTTACATGGTATGGGGGTGCGGGACGTGGAATGTCTCATAGACGACTTAGATGGAAAGGAAGGACTCATGTTTATGATTCGGAGACAGGATGCGATAGAGTGATGCTCAATATCTCTTCCAACCTGAGATCTAGCACCGTGTCTTAATTGGTTAGGTTCGCATGTCCTCTACTCTACCGAAGAAGCACAGTGACGATTATCAGAATCGTCAGCCATTTCTGGTGCTCATGTTGTAATGTACAAAGATGCTATTCGTAGCAATACCTCCCCGTCCGATGCATGCGGCTTCTGCAGTCAGACCTCGAAACCCATCCCAGCCCCTTGATGCACCTTGCCATTCCCATGCTTTCCGTCGAAACTCCAGTCAAATGCACAGCTAAACTAGTAATCACACAACATTCACTTTTTAGCAATGGGTAAAGGGCAGCACTGGTTTTTGCCAGCGCACTCGTCTCCACAATCCAGCAAACACGCACTCGGCTCCGATTTGACACTGCCGGCCTTGCTGGTCTTGCCGGCAGAACCCGCTTTGGGGCTGAAGCCTGAACCATCTCCACGAACCGTCGACCCTGAATTAGGAGTGTGCTCTTGTCCACCATCCTGCAAGCAAAATTCTGGTTGGATCGTCGAGCTGTGGATACCGAATCCGTGCAAACATCTTCGTACTTGTCTGGCGAGATGCATGTAACTTGCTGATCCAGTACCTTCAACCTCGCAATCAACCTGGATATGAAGGCTGGCAACGATTTTTGTGTCGCTGAGCTGCCAAACGTGCAGATGATGACAGCTGACAATTCCCGGAAGCTCTTCAATGTCTGCTTTGATTTCGTCCACGCTTAGATGGATCGGTACGGCTTGGAGCAGGATTCTGCTGGCGGCTTTGCATAAAGGTATGGCACTGGCCAGAATGATGATTGTGATAATGAGGGAGATGGCAGGATCGGTATAATACCGCCAGCTGTAGCTTGTGAGCCAGATGAAGAGAGCACTCGCAATGACGCCAATATTGCCGAGAGCGTCACCCATAACGTGAAGGAAAACACCCCTCATATTGAGGTCTCCATGCGAGTGGCCATGGCCACCTCCTCCTTCGGCGGGTGGTTGGGCATGATGATGATCAGCATGCCAGGAGTCATGGCGGTGGTCTTTGTTCTTGTTTCTCTTGTGTCCACCTGAACTGGCCACACGAGAAGCAGATGGTTTCCTAGAAGACCCATCAGCGTACTTTAGAAGCGTTGATCGTTCGTTGGGAGATGGTGGGCCAGAGTCATCTGTAATAGCCTCTTCCTCGGGTTCTGAATCGGGACGTTCTTCCAGTCGACTAGCAGCAATGATATCTTGCCGAAAGGAAGCAGGATGACTGAGTATATGATCAACCGAGCCAAAACCCCTACCAAACGATCCTGATGTGCGGCGGCGATGACTTCCGCTTTCGGTAGGAGTAAAGGTAGTTGCCCTAGAAGGAGCAGCGGTAGTGTTGTCCTTGTCAGAAGAGCCGAATTTGTGAGCAGTGGAGCGCGACCGGGGCTTCCATACGCCGACCACAGCCTGGGGTAGGACATCTGCAATGTTGCCCGTCTCGTCTCCAATTCCAGGTTGACTCTCATCTGTATGAGAATGACCGAGGCCTTCTTCAGCATTGCCAAGAGCATCGTGACTGCTGTGATCGTGGGTTTCGCCGCCATGACTATGCCCATGCCCATGTTCGTGAAAGAGCAACAGTCCCAGAATATTTGATGCCAATCCCAAAACACCCACAATCATGACTAATTTTGGGTTTGACACGACTTGAGGTTCGACGAAGCGTTGAATAGCTTCAAGGAAGATGGACATACAGAGGGCAACAAGGAATACACCGTTCACCAGTGCACCTAATGTTTCTGCTCGTTGCCACTATGACGACGTTAGACGTATGCTTTTGTGGGAGATAGCCAGGAAGCTCACCCCATATGTATACATTGCTGAGCTGCTCTTGTTGTTGGCCACTTTGACGGCCCACAAGCCCACACATAATGATAAGACATCATTCAGCTATATCCCGTCAGACAATGGCCAGCGTAGATGTTGGTAGAGGACGAACCATATGAAATGAATCCGCAACGAGAGCGAGTGAATGGACTGCATAGCCTGGGAAACCGTGTCAGCTTGATAGCCTGAAATTGAT
>QQTW01003681.1_pt1 | contig 11375 bp, 10 predicted proteins | sample 1904831 | NCBI WGS metagenome assembly QQTW01 (sample SAMN09435610, study PRJNA476489) | Subsurface metagenome, whole genome shotgun sequencing project.
ACGCTTTCACAGCTGTTCTATGCCCTATTATCTTTACATCTCACAGTGTACAACCCCCCTCATGCCTCAAACACCACTCCATCTGCACCATCCCCGCCGCGACTCCAGCCACCACCAACCTCTCCCTCATCTCCGCCAATCTTCTCGTCGTCCCCTCCTCCACCATCTTACCAGTCCCACTCCACAACACCTCCGCCGCCGCCGCCGCCCTCGGCCATAACATTCCGTCCAGCGTCACGCTGTCCGTCAGCTCACCCCATAGATGGACCTCCCCACCTACCACTAGCTGCCTCTGCGCCTGCGGGATGTCCGCCAAGGGATCATAGGAATAAACGTGCCGCCAATTCTTGTAGGGGCCGCAGTAGTCTGTATAAGGAGGTTTGATGGGGCTGTCTGGGTTGGAGATGTTAGGGTCCAGGAACTGGCCGTGACCGCAGTCGAGGTACCAGTGGGTGTTGGGGCCGAAGAGGGCTTTGTGGCCTCGTTGCAGGACGGCGGAGAGGGAGGTGGCAGATTGCCAGGTCTGGACGATGGCGGAGGCGGGGAGGGTGAGGTTCCATTCTAATAGCATTTCTTCCCACACTAGTGGCGTTAGGGAATGGGATGTTGTGATTGAGAGGATATGGTCTGTGAAGGACTGAAGGAGGGGCTGGAGGACGGCGGTGGAAGAAGAATTGACGGTGGGATCGAGCGTGTAGGCTTGCACATTCAGCTCATCCCCTCCGATATGGAAAAGGGAGCTGTACTCGGAGCTGCGACGTAAAAGATCGTTTAGCAGAGTGGCGAGAAACGAAGACACGTCTGATGAATTCAACTTCAGTTGCCCGGACGGTGGTTCCACTGCGTAAGAAGGCCAGTGCTGTTCATGAGCAGCTGTAGTGAGATTCTGATAGGCATGAGCAATTGAGGCAGTATGGCCAGGTAGGTCGATCTCGAGGTATACTTCGACGCCGTGATATAACCCATGGTTCTGGACATCTCGAAGATCTGCAGCGGTCCATATCTGAGATGGATGGTACGCACCCTCAAGAGCTAGCTGCGGAAGAGCAGGAATCTCAAGTGGCCAGGACTGGGCATCCGATGCGTGTATGTGAAGGCGATTGAGTTTATTAGAGCCCATTGCTTCAATGGTCCGCATAACATCCTGTGGAGGTATCCAGTTGCGGGAAACATCCAGGTTCAGCCCTCTGTGTTCGAAGGCAGGGCAATCTATAATGTTCACTGGAGCATAAGGCGTGTATAGTGCACTATCGGATCCAGAATGGGCATAGAACAGCTGTGAAAGCGTCTCAAGCGCGTGCAACGCGCCCTGCAAGGAAATGATGCGGATTATTATATGGCCGTTGTCGAGAATATTCAGGGAGTATGCTTCTTTTGATCTTGCATGACATCCTGGTTGAAGCTTGATATTCCTAGTCTCTTCGATTGTAATAAGCTGAATATAGCGTTTTGAGTGCGTCACATTGGGTTCGAACTCCGCATTTCTAGGATGAAACTTCCTAGGTACGAAAGAATGAACGAGGAGGCGAGTTCTCATGCGCTCGATAGCGGACTGCAACACCAGTCTAGAAGACACCAATGGTTCTTCCACTTTGAACCCTGCTTGGTTTCGCCTAAGCAGAAAGCCCTATATCAGCCAATTTGAGCGACATCTGATATGAAAGCGGACACACGATAGCACCTGCTGCAGTCCGTCCCCGAGCTGTGCTAATCTATCAGATGTTTCTTTCACAGGCTTGTATATGTATTGGAAATCAGGGAGCAACCAGAGCGTTGAAGAGCCATGTTGGTACTGCTGCGGCTGCGGCCACAAAGCGAAGACTAATGTCGTGAGATATAAAGATAATAGGGCTGGTCTGAGGGTGAGCATTGTTGCTGTTCAAGCTCGGACAGCTTCTGATCAGTGACACCGCTACAGGTATTTACGAGTAAAATAGAGAAAGGTCTTGCTGAGTAACACCAACCAGAAGCATCATTACTGTGTATGAGGTAGTCAGCCCTGTTCATGCAGGCTACCGCAATCGCTCCGATCTTCTCGAGTGGAGCGCGGGAAGACGGGTTGAAAGCAAGGGGCAAGATCTCATACCATTGGTTCAGTAGCCGTAGATACAGCAGTCCTTTGCCCCTCCTCAGCCTCGAGCTTTTTGTTGGAAGTATTACGCATTGGGGTCCGCTGCGTAGACATGTCTTTCAGCGGGGCAGACCATGTTCTCTTCTGCTATATGCGCTGCATCCAGCATTTGAACGTGATCTTTCCTGCGGAGTCGGCAAACATTGGGACAATCGCAACATTTATGCTGACCGGGACACTATGGAACCCGTGAGTGCAGTAGCAAGTATTGCTACTGTTGTCGATCTAGCCTTGCGAACCACTTCGTCTTTGATAAAGTACGCTCGGGATACACAACACGCTTCTACAGACAGGAAGCTATTGGCAGAAGAAGCTCAAGTTTTGTCCAAGCTTTTACAGCGACTTCGAGATCGTGCTCGAGCGGTGGATCGCGACGAGAAATGGGTTGCTGAGCACAGCGATGTCGTGCGACAGTTCGAAGCAGCTTATGACGACCTTGCGCTATCACTGAGGCTGGATCCCTCGACTGGGCATGCGAAGGAAGAAAGCCGGTTTAAAGCAATCCGGACGGCGTCAAGATGGTCATTTACCAAGTTTCAAGTCTATTCACTTCTTGAAAGGGTCACCCGTTTGCAGCAATATGCAAACACCTTGCTGTCTGATGATCAATTGTCAGGACTCCCTCCAGCGTCATATACTCTGCACTAACACCTGTCGTCTAGCTTACTCATTGAGCGGATGGACCAGAAGCAACAGGAAGGTAAGGCTGTGAGATAAGCATTGCTGGAGGCTACTTGCTGACGCTGAGGCTCGAAGCCCTTGACCAGCACCTAAAGTCGTCAATTCTCAGCTGGCTTTCCCCGTTGCAGATGACTCAAGTCCACCAGACTATCTCAGATCGAGCAGATAAAGGCTCTGGTAAATGGTTTATGACGTCTGATCCATTCATGGGCTGGATCAAGGGAGATCACAAGCTTCTTTGGTGCTGGGGAATTCGTAAGCACCTATACCGAACTGCCAACGCTGCCACTGAGACAAGATATAGCGGGAGCAGGGAAAACGGTATTGGCGTGAGCTCTTCTACAGTCTACTTACGAAGCCTGGCGCTGAGTTATCCAAGCTCAATCATCGTCAACCATCTACGCCGGGAACGAGCTGAGCATATGAAAAGCAGCATCGGTATTGCAGTGATATATCTAAAGTACAACGAGCCGGAACAGACGCTTGACAATCTTCTCGCAAGCCTTCTGAAGCAACTAGCCCAGGAGTACGACTCTATCCCTGGTGCATTACTCGATGTACGAGCACCATCGTGAACGCAATACACCGCCGTCACTTGATGAGGTCTCTGGAGCACTACTGTCAGTTATCGAAACATACAATGAAGTCTTCTTCATTGTCGATGCTCTCGATGAATGCAGCGAGGAACTCCGGTGGGGTCTTCTTGAAAGGCTTCAGAGGTTCCAGCCCAAAGTCCGTTTGCTGATAACGTCTCGTTATCTTGATAGCATTGATGAGGAGCTCAGTGACTTCGAACGGTGCGAAATCAAAGCTAACAAAGCAGACATTGAGCTTTTCATCGATCATCAGATTCGCAAAAACAGGAATTTGCGGAGAATTGTGGAAAAAAGCCCGTCACTCAGAGGGAACATCAAAGATGGTGTTGTCAAGACCGCCGAGAATATGTATGGATTATATGCTTGGATATGACCATCAAAGTATACCTAACGGGCAAATGACTAATACTGTCCTAGGTTTTTGCTTGCCCGACTTCACGTGGAATCTTTGGCCAGTGCGGCAGGCCTTTCCATTAAACATGTTCGCCAGAAACTTCAAGCTCTTCCTACAACCTTGGCCGGAACCTACGATGCTGCGATTCAGCGGATTGAGAACCAAGAGCAGGATCACAAAGACATCGCTTTCAAAACTCTGGCATGGCTTAGTTACGCTTTCCGGTCTCTATCCCTGAGGGAACTGCAGCACGCATTGGCTATCGAACCTGGAGACACCGAGCTCGATGATGAGCTGTTGATGGATGGACAGAGTATCACGGCACTCTGTGCTGGTCTAGTCATCGTCGATCAAGGAACTAATGTAGTGAATCTGGTACACTATACAACAAAGAAATACTTCGAGGAAATTCGCCACATTCATTTCCCTAATTTCCATGCAAGCATCACCTTGAGTTGTGCCACTTATCTCACTTTGGGGTCGCTCAAGGATGCCACGATTTGGGAACTAGTCCAACAGTTTCCACTGGCAGGATATGCTGCGCAGTATATGGGGGACCATGCCCGCCTAAGTCCAGAGGAATCTTTAGAGCCGTCAATCTTAGAAGTGATCTGCCAACTCCTATCACATCCCGACAAAAGGAGACCACTCCTTTCCCTCCTTGATGGTCTGGCATTAATCCGATCTGGATTTTACTCGTCAGGTAAGCCCGCATCGCAGATCAAAGCCGAAGCAGAGACGTACGATGCAGAAAGCGAGATGCGTACCCTATTTGGAACAGGACTTGAGTTATCTGAAAATGCGCCACCGCTACCAGATAAGGAAGGAGCGGATCAGTCTGAGGAAGCATCGAGCAGAGCGAGGTCTCTTTCGACAAGTACGATAACGGGCGAAAGCATGGACTCAATAACACAGTCAGGCTACGATGGTTCCGAAGCGGAACAGTGGGAAGCCAAACTCAGTGCGACCAGGATCCCAGAGGTCACAGCTCTCCACCTTGCTGCTTCAATGGGACTTGCAAGGGTTGCCTCCATGCTACTTAGACAAACACCAAATATCGATGCAGTGGACGAAACTGGCAAGACGGCACTAGCGGTCGCAATGGAAAGAGGTTTCGAGAAAGCGGTCGAGTTCCTGTTGCACAGCGGCGCTTGTGTTGATCTTCGCAATGACCATGGCCGAGCAGTGTTCCTGCTTGTTACCGAACGCAATTGGCACAACGCCGGTACTATTATCGCACAGAAAGCTCGGGCTGGGCTTGACGAGAAGGCTTCGACTGTTGCGAATAACCAGCTACGCCTCCTTCTAACGACGTATGACAGCAATATCGATGGAATGCGGCGCTTGACAGACGGCGTTGATGTTGACCTGCAATCGCGAGACCGCGCCATAGGAGAGATGGCCTTATTTCTTGCCATAGAGAGGGATAATTTAGAAATGGTACAAGCACTTTTGACAGCCGGTGTGAATCCCAATGCAAAGGACAACGCCGGTCAAACATCGTTACATCGAGCGGCTCGCCGTGGAAACGAGGCTATGATCATACTTCTCCTCGAAAATAGAGCAGGGATTGACTGCAAAGATGATGATGGACGTACACCATGGAGCGCAAACCTTCGTTCTCACAACAAACGTATTCTCAGCGTCCTCCTCGAAGCTGGTGCTGATCCAAGCACCAGGGGTCATCAAGGAGTGAGCGAACTTTATACAGCAGGCAAGAATGGCGAAACAGAGTGTGTCAAGTTCATGCTTGAAAGTGGCACCGACCCCTCAATTAAGACCAATTACGACTGGACCCCGCTACATTGGGCAGCTTCCTTTGGACACATTGACTGTGTCAGACTCCTTCTCGATGCTGGCGCGGACGTCTCGGCCCTCTCGGATCAGAACACGACACCTCTAGACTTGGCTCTTCAGGCCAATCAGACTACGATCGTTGAAATGTTGAAACGGTTAGGGGCAAAGGAGGGTAAAGAAGTGGGAGAATGGAAGGGCGGATGGGTGGATGTTTGTCGAAGTTTGCAACAAGAGGAAACTGATACCGTCATCGTTGACAAAAAGGTCACTCTCGTGTTCGACAAACCCTTGAGCCGTACTTTGCAACATGAAATGGCGGTCGGGCAGTTCATATACCCTTTCAATTCCAAGGCGCCAGAGGGTCAAATTTATCAGATATCTCATGTCATGGAAACACCGACGGCTTCGATCAGCATCAGACGTGCCAAGTCCCGTGCTACTATGTTCGAATATCCACTGAAGCTGGAACATTTCAGGTGGGAGGATGTAATATACGACATCGTGCGGGTGACAATAGACTCGCAGGAGTTCGAACTTCGGCCAAAGGGCACAGGTCTTCTTCCTGGAACGATCAGGATGCATAGAGAATGGACTGGCGGTTGGAAGGTTCATCATTGCCACGAAGACACGAAAACCTACCTTTTCCGCACCACACCTGATTGGTCCAAGGTGAAAGATGAAGAATGCCGCTGGATGACTGAGGAGGGGAAGCTCCTTGCGAGGACCGGATGGGAAGATGCAACCCCGAACATGCGCTTTGAACATGGTGTTGAGAGAGAGATGCAAGATGTCCTTGTTTCGTGCTGGACCGCAAAGCTGTGGTCTGAGACAGTAGCACGGCAGCCCATGGAGAATATTGAATCGGGCATGTCTGTCGGATGACTGACAAAGGGAACGGTGTTTGAAACTATGGAGATAACGATATACCAAGGTACTCTTGAATCGAGAGAAAGGTCGGTTTGTAAGGGAGAACAGAAGGCGTTGTAGAGACTGAACTTCTGTTCATTCCAATACAGCCTCTGAATTACATTTTTGCATGCATGACTTGTACGGTGTTGTTTGCATTTTCCGTGAAATTGGCTCACGCCTCCCTTGAAGAAAGCGGACTGTGATACCAGAAGCTCTCGGTGACCAAAGAACTGTTCTTTAATTGGCCGACTAGAACCCTGGTAGGTTATTGTTTTTCGAAGTCGCATTGATATCCTTATGATTGCGTCTGAGCAATATCTTGACGACCAGCAACTTGGAGGTAGACTTCGTTACCTTGGCAGAACCCTATGTACTTCGTACCGCGATATGCTTTCGCCTATCTAGCCACAACTTCACCATCCTCTCTTAGTAGATGGTCTTGTACACTAATGGGCCCCTCACCCACACCGGTGTTGATGGACCGACTGATCCCGTCAGCCAATACACTCAGGCTCCTTTCATCGATATCCCTAATTGCTTGTTTTCCGTCTACCTCCTGCCCGAACACGCTGTCCCAACCTTCCTTGTTATTCAGCGCGGCTTTGAACGTGCCCGCTACCCTGTCCTTATTGTCCTCGAGGTAATAAATCACCGCATTCGGACCTGCATCGAATGTATAGGCACAGATCGTCTCGCCAGCGGCGTTATTGATGCTCTCCACGACACGGATTGCAGCGCGTGACACTTCATTCAGGTAAAAAATTGGAGGATCCGTATCTAAACATGTGGCATGAAAGCTGTTGCTCTCGCGCATCGTAATAGAAGCAAAGGTCTTGAAATCCCTTTCCTTGATAGCCGTCTCCATCTCCGCCATCCGCTTAGGCACAATTTCATTGGCGCGGGTTGGGAATAACGTGCTCGTCTTGACCGTAGCTTGCATGCCCGAAGTGCTGGAGACATCTTTCTTTGCGGCGCTGGCCACGAGGATCAGAGCGCGCATCGATGGCCAGTGTGATGCTGGCGCAATCTGCACGGCGACGCTGTCTTCTCCAGATGCTTTTATTCCTTTGTTCCAGGCAACATAACCACCGAAGAGACTTCGACATGCCGAGCCGGACCCCTGACGGGCGATGCGACTCAGTTCTGTGGGCGAGGCGGGGAGTTGATAAAGGTCGGCGATTGCCCGAACAAGGGCTGCGAACCCGGCGGCACTGCTAGCTAGTCCGGCGGCTGTGGGGAAGTTGTTTTCGGAGACTATGCGAAGCGGGTAGGTTGAGAGTGGAGGGAGTGAGGTGTCTTTCTCTTCGAGGTGCTGGCGTAGTGTTCGCAGCTCGCGAAAACAGGCTTGAGTACGTGAGCCGGATACATCTTGTGGTTGGGAATTCAAGAGTAAAGTATCCGGTGATGTGAAGGCTGGAGAGCAGGATGCTGTCGTATGAGTACGGAGGTCACGCTGGGAGAGCGTTACGGAGAGGGAGGAATTGGTGGGGAGGTTGAGTGTTGGGTCGCGCTTCCCCCAGTACCTGTGGGTAGACCATCAGCTCTTAGACTTGCCCAGCTTTTGAAGCATATGAGACACTTTATAACTGCTATGTTGACAGGAGCTAGCGTACTAGCTCTGTATATCTTCGAGTCACTCATCTTGCCAATGACTTATGTAGAAAGTCGCAGTGTAAACCCAAGACGTCGAAGCTTGGACCAACGTTAAAGCTGAAAGGAACAGTACCTAGAGCCAATCGGCTACTCCCGGTGAGACGCGTCTGGGTTGACTAAGCTTTCATGCCGCTTTCACTTGGCGACCTTAGGGCTCATCCCCAACCCCAAAAGTTTGGAATGTTAGGTATGGATTCTTCGGCTTTGCTTCTCATACGGAGACGCAAGTCAGACTACAGAGATTCCCAAGCGTATACCGGGGTCCGGAAGTCACCCTGTAGCTTAGTCGAGGGCCGATTGAAAGGAGCAGAGTAGCGGGTTAAGTGTTGGTGGAACCTGACAGTGTCAAGGATTGCAGTGCTCAGATCTGGTGAGGAGACCGGCTTCAGCCTCAAGAAGCCTGATTTCTAACCTCCTACGCTGCGGCTCAGCTCTGCCATGAGTCGTGATAGGTACGGTCGATGTCGGTGTAGAATGCTCGTGCAGGATCTCGTAATATCTCTTACAAGAGGAGTATCTGGCATGACACGAGCTGACCAAAGAACAGCAGTCTCCCCTCCCATGCTGACGGCGTCGTCCGATGAACTGAACTGTACATATTTATTTCATGCCACTGGCCGCTCAAGAACTTCCATAATTCTTCACTCTCCTTCTTTGACTTTGCTCGGATCACTGTTCTTTCCGTAGTCCCCTTCATCGAAAAGAGTTCATTTCAGGCGGAGAGGGAAGCCCCTCTTTCTCACATCTGCAATGGCCAACTTTTCGGACGACAGTCTTCTCTTCTGGAGAGATCTTACGCCGTTCCCAACACCACTTCACACACCTACTTCTTCCTCACCCAAGATCCTCATTGTAGGAGGCGGAGTTACCGGTCTGATCACCGCATGGGTTCTACTCGACAAGGGCTACCACGTCACAGTTGTATCCAAAGAATGGGCCTCATATGGCAAAGAGCAGCGCCTGACATCTCAAATCGCCGGTGCTCTCTGGGAGTTTCCTCCAGCAGTGTGTGGGCAGCACACGGATGCCATTTCCCTGCAGCATTCCAAGAGATGGTCCCTCGTCGCTTACCACATCTGGGACGCTATAGCTGCTTCCAAGGAACTGGCTGAGCTCTCTGGTGTACGCGTGAAGGGAGCCGACTTCTTCTTCCCTGTCCCTGTTGAGGAAGACCCGCGTCAGATGTCCAAAATGCTGGAGATCATGTCCAGTGGCGTCCGAGGCTTTCGTCGAGATCCAAGTATTATCAAAGAACGAGGCATTGACGTGGCGTATGGAGCAGTTGATGCCTATGAACACCTAGCCCCAATCATCGACACTGATCAATCAATGAAATGGCTGACGAGCCTGGTCCAGCAAAAGGGCGCCAAGCTCATCACCCGAACCATCAAAGGGGACTTATTCCACCAGGAGGACAGTTTGCGCGCCGAGTACAACGCGGACGCCATTATCAACGCCACTGGCGTTGCGGGAACGGAACTCGCAGGGGACGCCTCCTGCTACCCAATCCGTGGAGGCCTCATCAGAGTCATCAACGATGGCACTGACTTCCCCAAACTTGACCACGCCTTGACTATCAACGCCGACGCCGTTCACAACTCCAACGAGATCGTTTTCATCGTTCCCCGCAACGACAACATCCTCCTGATCGGTGGCATTACAGAGCCCCGTGAATACGAACTGTCTCTGACCCTCGACTCACCCATCATACAACGTATGCGGGGCCGCTGCGAGGCTTTTCTGCCAGGTCTTAAGAACGCCCGCTTAGACCCCGAATATCCACTGGCTCAAGGCCTGCGTCCTTTCCGCCAGCGCAATGTGCGGGTCGAGAGAGAGCTCCGGATCCGCGGATCCGCGGGCGCGGGGGAAACTGCACCAATGCCAAGCCGCATTGTGCATTCGTATGGCCACGGCGGATCGGGATGGTCGCTGTCGTTCGGGTGTGCTGCAGATGTGGCGGCTTTGGTGGAGGAGGCATTACTTGATCTGCCAGCTAGAGCCATGGGCATAGACATTATAGCTGCACCGAATCCGGTACCTGTCAATGTGACCGCTGCAGCGCTTGGGCGGCCTGGCCGAAAGCCTGAGATTGTGTCACGGCTTTGATGACGGGAATTAAGGGACCAGTCCGTTCAAATTCCCTCAGCAGAGGGAACGTTACATATGCAGCCCGAGAATGCTGTCAGAAAACAAAAACAGCTAACATTCATTCCATCAGCACTAGAAATCCCTCTTTTGTTAAAATTTTGCATAATCAGAACAAATAGAGAGTTTCAAGCCATCTTTCATTTCATAGCGCAGATCTCCATGCAATGACTGAGAAAACATGTCTACAGATGACGCTGAACCCACACTATTGACAGCAAGCCCCTTCCCCTTTCGAAGCTTGTCGGCCGAAACGCGGAGATCCCACATCCTGCTCACTCAACAAGTTCGCTACGAGGTCGGGCCATAGAGTATTTGGAATGGCCACCGTAGAAATGTGTGAGCAAATGCAGCTTCTACCAGCTTTCTGGTGTTACGTTGGCCGAATCTCTACGGTGGCCATCCCCAGTTTTTCATGGCTGCTCGGTGTTGAGCCTTCCTTTTTCGAGCCTATTTAGTCATCCAATCTCGCCTATAGGCGAGGATGTACTTAAGAGGACTTCTGCCGTCTGCAGACGTTTTCCTCCTCATCCTCCAATCCACTATTTTCACCTCCCGTAAACCTTAGGCCTCACATCGGGTCCGACCTCGTGTACAACGGCCCGGGCCGAATCTCCGGCCAAATACTCCGAAGCTGATATACATACCATGACAGGCTCATTGGTTTCCAGAAAACACATGTCGCCTTTGTCATCATCAGCAGTGTTACAATGCTCTCACTCCCTTCGTATTCGTTTTGTCCTTTCGACCCGATAGTTGATCGTGTGATTAGGGTGGGTCCGTTAATGCAGTTCTATTTCTGCCCTAAGCCTGACTCACTCCTTCTCAAGGGCCAACACCTCGTTAACGTAATCCACCTTGGTGCAGCATTCGATGCTGACAGCATGTAATGTCGTTGCTATTTGTTCTCCCACTTCATCGGATGCTTGTCCATGAGCTTGGGGAGGACACACAAGCATCACAAGCAGTTGTGTATCCGAATTGATAGTAGGCAAGGGCCGTGGTACCATGGCCAAAGAGGAGTCCAAGAGCACTGGTCCAGCTCAATCGGTGTCTCTGCATGGTCGAC
>QQTW01003682.1_pt1 | contig 11371 bp, 13 predicted proteins | sample 1904831 | NCBI WGS metagenome assembly QQTW01 (sample SAMN09435610, study PRJNA476489) | Subsurface metagenome, whole genome shotgun sequencing project.
TAGGTCTTGCCACTACTTTAGCAGCCCTCGGCGTAGTTGCGGCTTTTGTGGGCAAGCACCCGCAGCTACGCCAATATTTAAAAATGATTGTCCTACCAAAAAAATCATTGCCCCAATAGCTACCAGGCGATGCACCGGGTTTGTAGCTTTAAATGCTACTAATAAAGCGCTCGCGCCGTAAACTACCAGTAACAGTAAAAATAGTACACAGCCAACAAAACCAAATTCTTCGGCAAATACTGCAAAAATAAAATCTGTATGCTGAATTGGTAGATAAAATAATTTTTGCTGAGATAGCCCGTATCCCGTCCCCCAACTACCGCCAGACCCAATAGCCAGTAAACTTTGCACCAATTGATAGCCATCGTTTAGCGCATCTTTCCAAGGGTTGAGGAAAGACAACACCCGTCGCTTTTGGTAGTCGTTCCTGCTAATACTGGCAATTGCCAGCCCTACTCCACTTAACGCCGTCATAGTTAAGTAGGAGTAAGGCAATCCTGCCGCTAGTGCTATTAGCCACAAAGCCATCCCACACAACGCGGTTGTACTCAAGTTTGGCTGGATCAAAATTCCCCCCAGCACTAAAGCAAAAATACCTAGCCAAATTAGTCGAGATTGCCATTTTAATTTATGCCATTGCCCAAAAACACGAGCGCTTTGCAGCACCAAAAACGGCTTGATTAATTCTGAAGGCGGCAAAATTATGAAAGTTGAACTAGCAACGGGTAAGCCTGGTATGAATACGGGTTTAGCCTAATTACTTTTAAATTAAAGTTGTGTTTGAGGAGGTGTTACAGCCTCCTTTTTCTTGTTTTATTCGATGTAAATTTTAAAATTATCAGATTACACTTGCGCTATAGAGCAACGAGTGTCAAACTCCTAATGTCGTGAAGTCCTTTGATTTGTTGTGGAATTACGCCAATTAATCCCCTTATTTGATACTTCTGTTTCCCGGTGGGCTACTTTGGCGCGATTATTGCGCTGGCTAACTTTACTTTGGGTATTTATCGGCTTAGTCATCCTGTTTTCTGCCTCTTATCCCGTTGGTGTAGCAGAGCGAGATGATGGGTTGCACTACTTCAAGAGACAAATTATTGCCATACTTATTGGCTTAATAATATTTAGTTGGGTAATACATTCACCTTTGCGCCGAATTTTAGGTATGGCTCATTGGTTTGTATTCCTATTTATGATATTAATATTTGCAACTTTAATTCCAGGAATTGGCACCAAGGCGCTTGGTTCGGTTCGGACATTAGCACTGGGTTCCTTTGAGTTGCAGCCTTCAGAATTAATTAAGCCGTTTTTAGTCCTGCAAGGCGCTCGTGTTTTTGGGCAATGGCATAAATTGAAATGGCAATCTCGACTAATTTGGCTAAGTATTTTTGCTTCAATTTTAGGGGGAATTTTACTACAGCCAAATTTGAGTACAACGGCGTTGTCTGGGATGACTTTATGGCTAATTGCTCTAGCGGCAGGATTGCCTTACTCTTACTTAAGTTTAACGGCTTTAAGTGGCGCATTTCTGGGAGTTGCTAGTATTAGCTTGCGCGACTATCAAAGGCGACGAGTGATGTCTTTTCTCGACCCCTGGGGAAATGCCCTAAATGATGGGTATCAATTAGTACAAAGCTTACTGGCTATTGGTTCTGGCGGTACTTGGGGAACGGGATACGGGCTATCTCAGCAAAAATTATTTTATCTACCAATTCAGTACACAGATTTTATTTTTGCAGTATTTGCCGAAGAATTTGGTTTTGTTGGCTGTGCGTTGTTTTTACTGTTATTGATAGTTTATGGCGCGATCGCTTTATTAGTAGCATTTAAAACTACAAATCCGGTGCATCGCTTGGTAGCTATTGGGGCAATGATTTTTTTGGTAGGACAATCATTTTTAAATATTGGCGTAGCTTCGGGTACTTTGCCCACTACGGGTTTACCTTTACCTCTGGTTAGCTATGGTGGTAATTCGATTATTGCGAGTTTGCTGATAGCTGGGTTATTAATTCGTGTCGCTAGAGAAAGCAGTGAGGGACAAGTTGTGTCTTTACCGCAGCGCAGTTCTATAAAGGGGCGATCGCGCTTTTAGGTTAAAGTCCGCCGTAAGTTTTGATAACTAAGTTAAAATTGAGCAGTAATCAGCATTTCACGCTCGAAAAGAATGCAAACTTATATATACGAACTAGAACACTTTGCTAATAATCTAGTTACGAGCCAACTAAATCATCTAAATTTGACGAGCATTGTAATTATTTTTACAGCCGGATTGCTTACGAGCTTAACCCCTTGTATGCTGTCGATGCTGCCAATCACCATTGGCTATATTGGCGGCTATGAAACAAAAAACCGCCTTGATGCTGCGATCGCATCTACTTGGTTTGCTTTAGGTCTTGCCACTACTTTAGCAGCCCTCGGCGTAGTTGCGGCTTTTGTGGGCAAGGTTTACGGACAAGTAGGAATAGGTTTACCAATTATTGTTAGCATTATTGCAATTTTAATGGGGCTAAATTTATTAGAAGCATTGCCCCTACAATTACCGTCTTTTGGGGGAATGAACTGGATTTCTAAAGATTTACCCCCAGCCGTGCGTTCTTATTTAATCGGCTTAACTTTTGGGGTGGTGGCTTCTCCTTGCAGTACGCCAGTTCTTGCAACTTTACTTGCTTGGATTGCTAGTACCCATGACTTAGTTTTAGGTGCGGGTTTGCTGCTTGCTTATACGGTGGGTTACGTTACGCCGTTAATTTTGGCAGGAACTTTTACAGCCGCAATTAAAAGTTTACTAGAGTTGCGGCGGTGGTCGGGATGGATTACCCCCGTAAGCGGGGCTATTATGGTAGGTTTTGGTGTATTTTCCTTATTATTTCGGCTTCCTGTAGGAATATTTTAAATGACTTTAGATAATATACCTGAAGCTCAACCTTCTATTTGGTCGGCTCCGCAAAGATTCATAAAAAAAGAACTATTACCTGTACTTACAGACTTACGGTTGGCGATATTGCTGCTACTTGCGATCGCGCTTTTTAGTATTAGCGGTACAGTAATTGAGCAAGGACAACCTGTAGCATTCTACCAAGCCAATTATCCCGAAGACCCAGCTTTATTTGGTTTTCTTAGCTGGAAAGTGCTTCTAGCGGCTGGTTTTGACCATGTTTATCGTACTTGGTGGTATTTAGCCTTACTAATATTATTTGGCATTAGCTTAACGGCTTGTACTTTTACAAGACAATTGCCAGCATTAAAAGCTTCACGCACGTGGAAATTTTACGATAAACCCCGCCAGTTTGAAAAATTGGCTTTAAGTGCCGAACTTGATACAGGAACCCTATCAGATTTAACTCAACAACTCCAAAGCCGCCGCTACTTGGTATTTGCTGGGGAAAATAATAATTTATATGCCCGTAAAGGCATTGCTGGAAGAATTGGGCCGATTGTCGTACATATCGGCATTGTTGCCATTTTATTAGGTGGTATTGGGGGCGCAATGACAGGCTTTATTGCTCAAGAGTTGGTTCCTAGCGGGGAGAGTTTTGCTGTTAAAAATATAGTAGATGCGGGTCCCTGGGCAGCGCCCCAAATTCCTCAAGATTGGTCTTTGCGAGTCAATCGTTTTTGGATTGATTACACGCCTAATGGAGGCATCGATCAGTTTTATTCTGACTTATCAGTTTTAGACAAGCAAGGGCAAGAAGTTAAGCGAAAAACAATCTTTGTTAACGAACCCTTGCGCTACAAAGGAGTGACTTTATATCAAACTGATTGGGGCGTTTCTAGCGTCCGCATCCGTGTGAACAAAAGCCCGGTTTTGCAATTACCAATGGCTAAACTAAATACCAACGGGCAAGGGCGAATTTGGGCAACTTGGATTCCGACAAAAACAGATATGAGTGAAGGCGTTTCTTTACTAACTAGAGATTTACAGGGAATGCTACTACTTTACGATGTCAAAGGGCAGTTGATATCTACCTTGCGCCCTGGAATGTCTACTCAAGTTAACGGCGTAACTCTGTATATTGACGAGCTAGTTGGCAGTACGGGATTGCAAATTAAAGCTGACCCCAGCATACCAGTTGTTTATACTGGCTTTGTGCTATTAATGCTAGGTGTGGTGATGAGCTATGTTTCTCACTCGCAAATTTGGGCTTTGCAGCAAGATGGACATTTTTATGTAGGTGGCAAAACTAATCGGGCGCAGGTAGGTTTTGAGCAAGAAATGCTCGATATTTTGGCTCACCTTACTGCCCAAAAACAGATTGAAGACTCAAAGATTAAGTCAGAACTTGCGGCTAAATCTTAAAAGCCTCAATGGCAATGATTTTGCGTAATTTTAAAACTAATGTAGGGACGTTGCATTGCAACGTCTTTATTCATATAGTTAACCAGTAATGCCGCCTAGGTTAAGTTAAAAGCTCGTACTTGCCACCACGTTCTAGCGCGCGCTGGTAAGCTGGGCGAGTGTGGATGCGTTCGAGAAAGGCTTTAAGCTTTGGACGACTTGCATCTAAGCCTGCTTGGGCTTCTACTGCCTCTACAGGAAAACTCATTTGAATATCGGCGGCGGTAAATTCTTCGCCCACAAACCATTCGTTTTTACTAAGTTCGCTTTCTAGATAGTCAAAGTGAAGTTTAATTTGGGGTGCTACAAATTGGCTAGCTACGGAGCTATCCCCTAATCCAAAATTATCAAGCAGGAGTTTCATGACTAATAAAGGCATTAGCGAGCCTTCAGAATAATGCAACCAATAGTCGTATCGCAGCTTTTCGGGTGTCCCTGATGGCGGTGCAAGCTTACCGTCACCATAACGCTCTACCAAGTAATCGGTAATCGCTCCAGACTCTGCCAAAGTTTGCCCTTCGTCGGTAATAACAGGAGATTTGCCCAAAGGATGGACTTCTTTAAGGGCTGCTGGAGCAAGCATGGTGTTTGAGTCTCGCTCGTAACGCTTAACCTCATAATCAAGCCCAAGTTCCTCTAGTAGCCAGAGGATGCGCTGAGAACGAGAGTTGTTTAAATGGTGTACAACGATCATATAGTGATTTTTAGATTGTATATTTGGTAAAAAAATGCGATCGCTACTTATTAGTTAATTACAACTGCCCTGGGGTTAACTTCCAATCTTACGCGATCGCCATAATGTATTTGAGGAATCAATGAGCTTACTATTACTTCCACAATTGCCGGATCTTGAAAGTGACCAATTTTTGTCTCAGGATGAGGATAGTAAATTAATCCCAAGTAGGTAATCTCTTGAAAGATAACTCTACACGGCGAGAAGGAAAAGTCCTCAGAGGGGTATTCTTGATGCCACTGGATATTTTTAAATGTATATTCCGGCTGCTTGATAGTGAAACTTTTGGGACTAATCGATATATTTAATGTACCGGGGAAAAAAGCGCTCAGGTCAAGTCCCAATTTTTGAAAAAAAGGGGTCTGCATTTCTATAGTCCCTCTAGGATAAGGGCTATTTTTTGCCCTTCCTGACGCTACTTGATGCCCTCTTGCGATAATGCCCTCCACAGCCTGCCATTTTTGCATAGTCTAGGCGCACCGCCAGTATTTTTAATTCGCCTTTTGATGCCTAACTTCAATTACTGTATGGACGTTACCACGTGGGGAATAATCGCCTTTAATATAGACTTCCAATGGATCGCAAGCGACTACAAAGTCATCTAAAATTTGGTTAATTGATTCTTCGTGAGAAATATAGCGATCGCGGTAACTATTGATATACAGTTTAATTGCCTTTAATTCCACAACTACGCGATCAGGAACGTAGGTAATGTAGATAGTTGCAAAGTCGGGGTAGCCAGAAAATGGACACTTACAAGTAAATTCTGGTAATGTGACGTGAATATCATACCTGCGTCCTATACGCGGATTGGGAAAGGTAATTAGTTCGCCTTTAGCAATCTCGCGTTCACCATACTTCATTTCTACTGTAGTAAGCTGTTGGTTTTCTGTACTTTGTTGCCCAGCTAAAGAGTCATTAATCATCGGCTTAATTGCTACTCTGCCAATCTGGACAATTGCTATCTTCCCAGCCGTAAGGGTGCATTCCACACACTAACAAGTTACCGTTGTAAACTTGTCCGTGATATTGAGAGCAACCTTTGCAAGCAGGATGCCTAGTGTCTGTAGGTTCTACTAAATGAGGAAAAGGCTGTTCCAAATCGTTCATCACGTCTTCAAGGTCGCTGTAGACATCAAATAGTGGTTCTGCCCAATCTTGCAAATACAAATCGAACTCTATCTCAATTGTATTTTGTAGTTGTAAGGCAATTGTTTCTGATACTTCAAATAATGAGTCTACTATTTCTGTAACTCCAACAAAGAAATGCTCTACTTCATCGGTGACATCTTCAAGAATTTCTAAAAAGTCTTTTTGCCAGTTTTCCATCCGCTTTTAAGCGTTTTAAGCTATTAAAAGTTTTACTTGCGACGATCGCCCTATTCTATGTATAGCGAATGCTTACCAGTTAAGGTTTTAAATTTAATTTACTTTACTTATCGCGCTTGAGATTTTTTAGTTCTTCTTGCAATCCCATAACTTGTTGACGGAGGTTGTCTACATCTTCTACTCTCTCTGGAGTGGCGGTGCTTTCGTCTTCTGAGATAATTTCTATGCGGCGCGGTTCGGTGGGGGCGCTATTGGTTTCAGCGTTAGGGGTTTGGGCAGCTTGTTGAGCTTTCTGCATCATATCTTCAACAAACTTTTTGGCTTCTTCGGTGTTCATTTCGCCACGAGAAACCATTTCATCCGCTAATTTTTGGGCTTGCGCTCTGATTCCCCCGGCTTTTTCGCCAGCATAGGAAGCTAGACCAACGCCGAGATAAAAAGCTTTTTGTACAATATCTCCAAAACCAGGCATGGCGGTTTTTGCTCTCTTTAAAACTAGGGAACCCGGAGACCACGCCTACCACAAGCATCCCGTATTGCTGCTACCTTCCGGTTCTGACAAGATTTAGGCGTTGCGATCGCATGGATCCAGGTCTAAATTTAATATAGCATTTTTAGCGCCAGTAGCAATTTTTGTTGTCTATTTCCTTTAATTTGGGCGCTGAACAATTTTTTCCCACAACCGCCGCCGCGTGTTTGATTCAATCCCAAACAAACGAACGTAATCATCTTCATGTTCTGTTAAGCAAGATTCTAAAGCAATAATTGCCTCCGATTCTCCCACCACTACAGAACCGTAATTTTGCCATGAATTCATCTTAAATCGGCGTTTATCGACAAATTCAATCCCAATATTATGACCTTGGGCTAAATCTGTCCGCATCCGTTCGAGGGTTTCTAAGCCGATGCGAGTTGAGAGAACATCGTTATGACGGCTAGGATCTACATGGGTATTATAGTTAGCGGGTTTGATTGGGTAGGTAAATCGATTCGGATTAAAAGTTGAATCCGATGTAGGGGTTTCGGAGTAATCGCTAATATTAGTACGAACAGGTGCAATCGATGGTTTGGATTCCGGGCGATCGCTCTTTGCTGACGTGGGAAAACTTCTATCTTGGAGAACTTGATTGTATTCGCGAACTAAGCCAGAGTTTTCTACTCTTTGCTGTTCTTGTACCATTAAGTTGCCGTATTCTATCAGGCGCGGTAGCTGGAAATTGGGTTTAGCAAAAGTAGGCGCGCCTTCGGTGCTGTTAACTACGCGCAAAGATACCTTTTCAAACCCCGTACTGTGAATAAATGAGCGAATTTGCTCATCATAAATGCGCGATCGCAAAGCACTAAAAAAGTCTATAGGCTGGTTAATATAAGTATCTACAAGTTTTTCAATATCGCTTTTTGGCAATCCATCGGGGGCAAATATCCCGCTCACAATCCCCACTTTGTCATCGCGGTTAGGTTCCCAAAAGAACTTTTCCATCCGTCCATCCCGAATCAAAGGGGCGTACAAAGTCGAAAAATCATTTCCCGTGACAATAATTGGGATGCGTTGGAGAGGCGTAGAATCATAAGAACCGGGCAACTGTACGTCGGTAGGATTATCGGCAATATTCATCAATGTGCCATTGACTAACTGCGTATTGACCGTATATTGAGTACCGCGATCAAATCTTCCCGCACCCGCGTCCAAGTCATTAATCATCAACACGCACATTTTGCCCCGCACCTTGCTTAATTCGGAGGCTTCACGGTAGCGCAAACGCACCAATCGTCCCGGATCTCCCGCATCAGGACTTTCTAGTTCTCCGGCGGACATATGAATTGCCTCAATCCCCATGCGTTCAAATACTAATTCGCATTGAAAGGATTTGCCTTCGCCTTTGCGTCCATGAATGCCCAAAATGAGCGGTACGCGCACGCCTGGTAACTCCAAAAAGTTCTTAGTAATGTGAACGGCAAGTTTATCTAGAAAGTTAGGAGAAATGTAGTAGCTCATAATTGTTGTTGAATAGTGCCGCTAATTTATTTTTACTTTTTACACAGTAAATAAGAGAGGCAGACAAGTCCACCTCTCCTAGGGTATGAAACGATAACTTAAACTATCGCTTCAGGTTTATTTGAAACACAAGTTGCGCTCTAGCGAGGCTTGTGAACGATAAAGCTAAGAATTTGGCACTGCTTAATGTTATCAAAGCCAACTACGCGGATGTAGCAGTTGGAATAATCAGAACGACAAGCGCGAACTTCGCTCAACACTTCTTCAGGAGTTCTAGCATTAAACAAAGGCAACTTCCACATTGTCCAATACAATTCTGTTGGATTGGAAGTTTCGTTAAATTCAATGGCGGGGAAATAACCTTGAGTCAAAATGTACTGAATCTGTCTAGTAATCTGAGCGTCAGATAAAGGGGGCAAATAAGACAGGGTTTCAAAGCGACGCTCTTTTGGTAGAGTTTGCATGATTTAAAATGTGGGGATAGTGGGACAAATCGTTTTCCCCTTCTTTGCCAAGAAGGAGATTGTTTCTTGAAATAACACTAACTAGCAAGGTTAAATTAAAGGCGATCGCAGCCTGTAAAAGTCTTAACTAGATTGGCTATCCGGTTGAGGTTCGCTAACAGTAGGAGTTTGCGTCAGGCTGGAGCTTGATACATTTAATTGCGTGAGCCGCTCTAGCTGCTGACGGCGATGTTCCATATTAGCCTCGGCTATTCCTGTACAAATCATCTCTGGCAAAAAGTCCGTTACTTCTTGCGCTAAGTGTTCTCTCACAGTCAATATTCGCAAGGCTAAAGCTTGTTTTTCTTGAAACAACGCTTGAATGTATGCTTCTCCATCTTGGATTTTTTCTTTTGAGGAGAAGTGATGCAACCAAAACCCCAAAGGCGGATCGGTTTCATTCAATTGAGCTAGTACCACTCTTACTGCTTGATAAGTCAAATAGCTTTGTAGTGTTTTAGCTGTATCTTTCGCAATTTGTTTGAGATCCATACTAGCGCCCCAGCCCTAAATGTAGTGATGTATGAGCTATTAAGTTAAGTTAACTCAAAACTCTCTAGCTCATACTTCGACCTACTTACTTATTAAACTGTATCCATTGCCTCGAACTCGAACTTGATTTCTTTCCATAGTTCGGCAGCAACCGCAAGTTCAGGCGACCACTTACAAGCTTCGCGGATAATGTCATTACCTTCACGAGCTAGGCTGCGTCCTTCGTTACGGGCTTGAACGCAAGCTTCTAAAGCTACGCGGTTAGCAGTAGCACCAGGCGCGTTACCCCAAGGGTGTCCGAGGGTTCCACCACCAAACTGCAATACGGAGTCATCGCCGAAGATTTCAAGTAGGGCGGGCATATGCCAAATGTGGATACCACCAGAAGCAACAGCCATTACACCAGGCATTGAAGCCCAGTCTTGAGTGAAGTAGATACCGCGAGATTTGTCTTGCTCAACGTAGTTTTCACGCAACAAGTCAACAAATCCCATCGTGATTCCACGTTCGCCTTCTAGCTTACCAACAACAGTTCCGGTGTGGATGTGATCTCCACCAGACATTCTGAGGGTTTTTGCCAAAACGCGGAAGTGGATTCCGTGATTTTTTTGACGGTCAATAACGGCGTGCATGGCACGGTGAATGTGTAGCAAGATACCGTTTTTACGACACCAATGAGCCAAGGTTGTGTTGGCTGTAAAACCCGCCGTCAGGTAGTCGTGCATGACGATGGGCATTTTGAGTTCTTTGGCGTACTCAGCCCGTTCTAGCATCTGTTCGCAGGTGGGGGCGGTAACGTTTAGGTAGTGACCTTTGATTTCCCCGGTTTCTGCTTGAGCTTTGTGGATAGCTTCTGCTACAAACAAAAAGCGATCGCGCCATCTTTGGAATGGTGCAGAGTTGATGTTTTCGTCGTCTTTGGTGAAGTCCAAACCACCGCGCAAACACTCATAAACTGCCCGTCCGTAGTTTTTGGCAGATAAGCCCAATTTAGGCTTGATCGTGCATCCTAGTAGTGGACGACCGTACTTGTTGAGTTTGTCGCGTTCTACTTGGATACCATGAGGCGGTCCTTGGAAAGTTTTCAGGTAAGCCACAGGGATGCGGAGGTCTTCAAGGCGCAAAGCCCGTAATGCTTTGAAACCAAATACGTTACCTACAATTGAGGTCAACATATTTGTTACAGAACCTTCTTCAAACAAGTCTAAAGGATAGGCAACGTAACAGATATACTGATTATCTTCGCCCGCAACGGGTTCGATGTCATAACAACGACCTTTGTAGCGATCTAGATCAGTGAGCAAGTCTGTCCATACCGTTGTCCAAGTACCTGTAGAAGATTCGGCTGCTACTGCTGCTCCTGCTTCTTCTGGGGGTACTCCGGGCTGGGGAGTCATGCGAAACGCCGCCAAAATATCTGTATCTTTAGGAGTGTAATCGGGAGTGTAATAAGTAAGCCTGTAATCTTTTACACCAGCTTGGTAGCCAGTTTTTGTCTGAGTTTTTGTTTGGGAGTAAGACATATTTTTCTTCTAAAGAAGTCGATCGCTTTTACTTGCTCGCTTTACAAGCTGCTTCATAATATATCAAGTATTTGATAAGTTAAAATTTTAATTTACTCAACGTAACTATAAGAATATTTTATATTTATTGCTTATTATAAAAATATACGGTAATAGTACAGATACCTATTGCCAAAAATGCCAAGTTGCGATTGAAGAAATTGATCGGAGACAGGAGCAGCTTTTGCTTCTAGTCAATAAATTTTGTTAAGATTAATGCGACTAAAGTGCGATCGCCTTTCCTCTCTTGGAGATTTTTAATGCTGCGACTAGAACATATCAGTAAGATTTACCCTACAGGCGAAGTTCTCAAAGATGTAAACTGGGAAGTTAAACCAGGCGATCGCACAGGGCTAGTTGGCGTTAACGGTGCAGGGAAATCTACGCAACTCAAAATCATTGCTGGAGAAATAGAACCCA
>QQTW01003683.1_pt1 | contig 11371 bp, 2 predicted proteins | sample 1904831 | NCBI WGS metagenome assembly QQTW01 (sample SAMN09435610, study PRJNA476489) | Subsurface metagenome, whole genome shotgun sequencing project.
CGAGGTCCAGCGGTACATCCGCAACCATATAGAGCTGTGAAGGCAGCACTGCCAGCCGATAATTCATCTCTTGAAAGTTTTTCTCCAATCAGCGCTAATGATAAGGGAAAAATTGGACTCACGCTAACTCCACCAATAAAGACTAATATCTGAGTAGCAATGAAGTTATCGGTAAATGAAAGAGACACAAGTGTAAATAGTGCAATGCCAACACTACCTACAAGAATCTCTAATCTGCCAATTTTGTCTGCCAATTGGGTAACTGGAACAGTAGCAAGCAGACCTCCAATTACGAATACAGAAAAGGTATAACCTACTTGCTCCACACTGTAATTCTGTCGCAGCAGATAAATCGGATATAGGGAAACCAGGGTGGATATAATCAAACCATAAGCAAATGCACCATGAAGAGGGAGTATAAGCTTTTTGAAAATCTTAGTACCTGACGACTGTTGAATAACCACAGCCCTTTCCGGTAGACCTATATAAACTACAATTATGCCGCTTAGAATTAAAAAACTACCCAAAGAAAAAGTAAGTGTTGGGGAAACTTTATAGAGGGCAGAACCAATAACTGGACCGACGCCGAATCCGAAGCTAAAAGCCATCGCATACAAACCGCTGGCGATCGCCCGATTACTGTCTTGACAAAAGTGATTCAATGCAGTTTGTCCAGAGACTAAGTAAAAACACGAAGCAAAACCCATCACAGCGCGGAGCAAAAACCATAATGATATTTCTGTGGTCATGGGAAACAGGGGGGCACTAATACCCATGAGCAATAAGCCAAGCATCATAGTTCGACGCAGACCTAAATGGTGCAATATCTTTGCTACCAAGGGTGTACCCAGAGCTACGCCAAGAAAATACACTGTGGAATTCGCTCCTATTAACACATCACCAACTTGATGTTGCTCTAAGAATGTTGAGATAAAGGGGCTAAAAAGCCCTATGGAAATACCAGACAGGAAAGCGATAATATAAAGAGCTGGTAACCCAGTGGAAAAGGGGGAATTTGACACCAACTTAGGTGTAAAACGACTTCCATTAGGGAACAACTCTTCTAAGGGAATCGGTAGCTCTTTTAGTGCGGTGTTTGACTTCTTTTCCGCATTTTGCGTCGTTTCAATGCTTTCCTCGTATTCTGGTATCGCTTGGTTGGGAAAGGGGGGTCTGAATTTCGTAGGTGCGTCTTGTGATATCGACTGGTTAGAAAAGGGGGGTCTGAATTTCGTAGGTGCGTCTTGTGATATCGCTTGGTTAGGAAAGGGGGGTCTGATTACCGTAGGTGCATCACTGCTAAAACTTTCATTGGTGCGATCGCTTGGGGGAAGCGATGAAGGCTCCTTTACTGCGTTTTTTATGCCATTTTGCCCTTTTTTTGGCGCTCCAAGTCTTTCCTCGTAGTAGTTCTGCATGGGGAAAGCGAGCAGATCGAGCATCGCTTTAACCTCTTGCATAAAACTATGAGACCCACAGATATACACTATACGTTCTCGAAAGTCTGGGGCAATCGTTTGCAGCATTGCTTCAGTTAATTTCCCTGTCAAGCCCATCCAAACTTCACCAGGCTCTGGCTGGGTCATAGTCATCGCCAGACGGAAATTAGTTAGACGTGCCGCAATCATCTCTAATTCCCGTCGAAACATGATATTTCGCGGACTACGAGCGCTATGGAAAAAGATAATATCAGATTCAGTTGAGGTATCGGCAACCCATCGTGTCATCGACATTATTGGGATTATACCATTTCCATCGGAAATCATCAACAATTTCTGCAATGGCTTGTCAAAACAGGTAAATGTCCCCATCGAACCGCCGATTAATTTAACCGAACTGCCGACAGTGATGTGGTTGTGCAACCATTGGGAAACCAAAGCCAGTTGCCTGTTGCGGGCATCAGTAGGATACCCCACGCACTTAACAGTAATTTCTAAGCTGTGGGGTCGTGAGGGCGTGGAGGAGATGAAGTAAGAGCCACGCATCGGCTCCCCACTAATGTCTAACTCCAAGGTGACAAATTGTCCGGGATTGTAAGTAAACAGTACCGATGGCTCGCCAACAAAGCTAAACGTCTTTATATCCGTAGCTTCTTCGACTACCCCTACACATCGGACTATTAAATCATCCTTTGTCCATCGCCGATTGTTATCTTGTTGCCTACCTAAAGTGACATCAAAATCAGATGAACACATTACCGCTTCGACGAGGAGGACAAATCCGCCGATGCGAATAATGTCATTTTCTTTCAGGAGGTAGCTTTCGTTGGCTTTGACTTCTTCGTTGTTGATTCGGGAGCCACTTTTACTACACAGGTCAGTAAAGTAATACTGTCCTTGTTGAGAAATAATCCTGCTGTGTATACGACTTACCTCAGAACCAACCAGAACTAGGTCACAGTTTAAGGCTCGTCCAATAGTACACTGACCTTTAATGTTCGTTTGTGGCGTTAAATCTATTTCATGGATCTCGCCAGTTTGGTAATTGAAAACTTTGATTTTTAGCATTTCCTAAATTTCCTTATTTAGGAATCGGTGGTTTTTCTGACAAAAGAAAAGATCGGACTTAGGCAAAATATCTCTCAAACTAGTATTCCTCCTTATACTCTGCCTGCCAGTGACTGCAACGGGGGGTAGACGCAGAGCGGCTTCTGTAAGTACCCCCGCAACGCACTGGCTGATGTGCTGTTTATCCCGTCCGTGAAGGAGTGCGTAAGTTCTAAAAGAGAACAAAGTGTGCTTGATAAACTTACAACTTTTTCTCTAATTAGCTTAAAATTGTAAATCTCTATATAATACATCACGCCCTGAGTTAGGGATTACGGAATAATTTACTAAATTTCCAAATACTTTATTTTACTCCCCTGTAGTCCCCTGCAAGTGGGGGGTGAAAGTTATACAGCAACGGTATTAGAGAGTGATTTGTGCAGATACAGCTGCAAGCAGATTATCCATAAGCTCCAAGTAGCGATCGCCAAGTTGTCTGATAGTTGTGGGATGATGGAAATTGCGAGAGTATTCAATTTCTAAGTGCAAGGTTCCATCGATAATGGAAAAGAAAAACTCTAGCAAGGTTGTGCGTTTCTGTTCGGGAGGGGACAAACGGCGATCGCGGTCTTCCTCCATAAACTCAAACAACTCAGAAGATAGTTGAGTGCGGTTCCCCAGGTAATTGGCTCGTACTAATGTCAGATTAGCATCAGGATAGATGTAGTTAGGCAATCGGTCAGATATCCAATCAAAACTAGTGCCGTTCATAGGCAGTCCGTCAAACCCGTCTCTAATATGCTTGATGCTTTTCTCCCACTTCTCCTCATACTCTACCATGACTCCAACGGGGAAATTGACAGCAAAGTCACCCACGGTTTCCCAGAACATATGGTTATCATCAAGATTCCTACCGTGACTGCGATGACTGACCACTACCCAAGATTTACCACACCAAACTCCCATCAGTTGATACAGAGGAGCGAGTAAAATAGTATACAAATTACAACCGTAGTGCTGTTTTGCTTTGCGTAACAGCCTGTCGCTCGTACTTTTGCTTAGGGTAAATCGTTCACTAGCAGCAGAAGCCTCGATGTTAGAACCTTTTACATGGTCAAAGGGAACATGGAAAGCATATTGCCGAGAAGGAAACTGAGATTTCCAATAATCAACATGGCTTTCCAAAGCTCCACGTTTGTCTTCCTGCACAAGCAGACGCACAAAATCTGCATAGGATGGCGGGGAGGAATTTTCAAAGCAAAGAACATCGCCTGCTAACATCTGGTTATAGGCGTACCAGAGTTCTTTGAATAACACATTAGTAGTTACTATATCAGCAATGATATGGTGTGCAATGATAATGATGTCGTAGGAGGATTCATCGATTTTGACTACGATAGTCGCCATTAGCGGCCATTCATCAATCCGAAGTTTTTGACTAATTTGCTGTATCATGCTGCCGATCAGATCGTCGCGCACTTCATCTGTGACATTGCTACCATCATGGTAGTATACACTAAGTTGCTTCTTTTGGTTTATCACTTGCTGCTGCCATTGTCCATCTCGTTGAACAAAAACAGTACGCATGGCAGGATGACGTTCCATCATCAGATTGAGGGCATTGTTGAAAATGTCCACATTCAAGGGTTGGTGGTATCTAAACCGCGTGTACCCCATCCACTGGTAAGGAGGCTCAAAGTATGCTACTAGCCAGCGTTGAGCAGGCCCGAGTGGCAAGTATTCATCTGATACATCAGTTGCAACAACTGATGCAACCTGTACCGTTGTCGGATGGCTCTGAGTCAGCAGAGCCAGCAGAGCTTTACGCTCCAGTTTACCATTGTGATTTTTAGGCAAACTTGGCAGCCATTCCAAACGTTGGGGAATCATGTAATCAGGCAGTTGTTGGGAGAGATGTTCCTTGATTTGTCGATTCTCCACCTTGTATCCAGACAACCAAGCAACTAACCTTTTCTGCCCAGATCCATAGTCAACAGCCAACACAGCCGCCTCTCGCACGGCTGGATGACTATTGAGAACACTTTCGACTTCTCCAAGTTCTACACGAAAACCACGAATTTTAACTTGATGGTCAGTCCGTCCGTGGTATTCAAAGCTACCATTTGGCAATTCCAAAGCCAAATCACCAGTGCGATAGAGATGCTCTCCAGGAATCTCAGGAAAGGGATTGGGGCGAAAGGCTTCTGATGTACGCGGCAAATCGTTCAGGTATCCTTTAGCCAGTTGTACACCTCCAATCCAAAGTTCTCCCACCTGTCCTAACGCAACTGGCTGCATTTGCTCATTTAATATTTTGATGTAAACATTGTCAATGGCTTTGCCGATAGGAATACGGGCTTGTATATTTTCATCAGGACGCTGAGTAATGATATGGGCGGTGACATCAATGGACGCCTCGGTAGGTCCGTATAAGTTTGCCAACCCAGTATTTATCCCATACTTGTCAATCCAACGTTGTATAAAAGGTAGGGGTAAAGCTTCACCACTGAAGATCAACCAACGCAGGTCAGGAAATATCCAAGTTTCATCTTCCAAAGCACTGATAAATTCTCCAAACAGTGAAGGGACGAAGTGCATAATATTGATTTGGGTATCCTTCATCCATTGTGCGAATTGCCAAGGATTTATCACTGTTTCCCTTTCTACAGGGCAAATAGTTGCTCCCTCCATCAAAGTCCAGAAGATTTCCCAAACCGATATATCGAAACAAAAAGAAGTTTTCTGCGCCACCCGGTCTCCAGGTTTTAGCCCAAAGGTTTTCTGCATCCATTGCAGGCGATTCATGTAGCCGCGATGGTTGAGCATTACCCCTTTAGGACGACCAGTTGACCCAGAAGTATATAGAACCGTCATCAAGTCATCAGGTTTATTGGTATAAGATGGTTCCTGGTCGGGAAAATTTGACCAAGTACTTTTACTAATTTGACGAAATTCTTTTTCTTCAAATGTTTCTCCGTCATCTAAAAACATTAGGGTATGCTTAGATGAAAAATCATCTAAGCATTCTTTGAGTTTAGAAGAAAGTTGATACTCAGTTAGCAAAGTGTCAATTTTGGCATGATCGAGAATGTAGCGAATGCGTTCTGCTGGGTATGAAGGGTCAAGGGGAACATAAGCCCCTCCAGCTTTGAGAATACCCAAAATTCCGATCGCCATCAGAGGATTGCGCTGCGTCATAATACCTACCAAAGTATTAGGTCTTACACCTAAAGTACGCAAGTAATTAGCAACCTGATTAGAAAGGTGATTTAATTGAGCGTAAGTAAGTTTAGTCTCACCTTGCAGAACAGCTACAGCTTCAGGTGTTTGCTGAACTTGTTCCACAATTTTCAAGTAGGGAATTTCTGTAGTATTAGTCATTATCTTGTACTCCAAGGTAAATACGTCGTTTCAGTATTTTAGGAATTACTCTTTTATAGGTGGTGGCATCTTCAAATTATGCAAATAAACTAGCCAAAAGCTTGAAAAACTGTACCTGCTCCGCATGACTTTTCTGTCAATGCATAAGTCCTAGCTTTAGTGCTGACTACGAAAAATATCTACTTACCATTTTTGATTAGCCTACTAGGGTGGTTACTGGCAAGTAAATTTGTCATTTCCTGCAAACTCCTGCAACTGAGCAAGGCTTGACGATTCATTTTTCCATAAAGCTTTTCCAACCGGGTAACAATGCGGATGCGTTCTAGTGAATCCATACCTAAGTCCGCTTCTAAATCTTTGTCCATTTCCTCAGAACTAATCGGGTAGTGACAAATTTCTTCTGCTAAGAGTCTGAGTTGGGATTCGATATTGAGATTTTTTTCTAATACCGCTTGCGGTTGTGTTACCTTCGGTTGAATTGACAGTGAGGTTAATTCTTCGATCTGAGTAATATATTCCCTCATTAAGGTATCAATTACGGATAAGTTGAAGAATTTATAATCGTAACTTGCAAACAGATGCAGGTTATCGTCAAATATCTCCTGTAAGATATCTACCGTTCCAGCAGCGTTAATCCCACCTGCTTGATATCCAGTTACCTCTACAGGTCCATATTGAGTTTTGATGTGGGTGTGTCCTGTGTAGGGAAAGTAGAGATTGGATTTCAATGCGCTCCGGAATACAGATAAACTACTATCGGGTATTTTGCCGTCTTCCAAGGCTATATTATTGCGGAAAATCGTGCCCATCTGCCGAGTTTGTGTTCGGTCAAGACCGTTAGCTATTCCATTTTGGACTTCCCGATGTATACGGTTTAACAAGACTTGCCAGTCTTCGTCGGGCTGTGGCAATTCAAAGCTTAGGGCTAAATTCTGCGCGAAACTGCTTACCATATGAGAAGCATCTGCCCCTGGATAGATTCTACCACCAGTAGGAATTTGAACAATTAGAGATTTGGCGGACTGCTCGAACTTAACAACTGCTCGCAAAAAAGCTCCCAGCAGCAAAGAATTTACAGGCAATCGCCAGTCACGGGTTCGGGCAATTAGCAAGGATGTGGTATCGCGTCCAAGGCAGTAACGTAGGCTGTGGAATTGGGGACTCGGATAGTCAACAATCCCGCCTTTGGGGTTCCAGAAGTAAGAATTTTTTCCCTGGCTACTATTATACTCTGCAAATGCACGGTCTTCTTCTGGTTCGTGCCAAGCGTTCATGGCTCGAACCACTTCTGAATAATCTTTTAGTGTGGTGGGTGGAGGCAGAACCGGTTTGTCGTTGCAGATCCGGGCGCGATAAATTTCCATAAATTCGCGCAATATGATATGATTCCCAAGCGCATCGGAAATCAGATGTTCATTGCCTAAAAACAGCTGATAATCGGAATCTCCCAGGCGGAGTATAGAGAATCGATGCAGTGGCCATTCAGTCATAGACCATTGATAGTTCAGCCATTTATGTAACTCCTCCCCAATTGCCAGTTCTCGAGCATCGCTATCGAGATGTCTAATGTCAGTAACAGGAATTTCAGGGGGAATCGCATTTTCGATAACTTGCATCTGGTAGTCTTTGAAGCGAGTTGCCCCTGCTGGTACATGGAAGCGCGATCGCAACATCGGATGCCGAGAAATCAGGTCTTTCCAACTTTGCCACGCAACGTTGATGTCAAAAGTTCCATGCAAGCGCAAGGAAGAGAACAAGCTATTGGAATTAACGACCCAATGACCCAGTAAGTGAAAATACTGCCCATCAAGCATTTCCACACTTTCCATTTCCTGTTGCTGCTGTACGATCAATTCTTCGGTAACAACTACGGTATCATCATCAGGGATGTTTGTGTCTGTCTCACCATCGGTTTGCCACTCCTCAAATGTCTTAATAACTTGCCTCAAAGTTTGCAACTGCATTAGGTCACGAAGAGTAAACTTGCTACCAAATACCTCCTTTTGGTCTTTTGGAATAAGTTTTACTAAATCGCTCATCAGTTGCATCATTATCAGAGAATCAAGACCAAGTTCTCCCTCCAAGGACATATCTAGACCGAGTTGATCTTCTTTCAGTCCGCTGGTCTTAGCGACTATAGAAAGGATGCGGTCTTTAATATTCGTAACCGGAATGGCGGTAGAGAAAACCTCCTGCGCCTTTTCTGGTGCTTGCTTCCGATCGGAGCGTGTCTCGGTTGGTTTGTCTATCCAATAACGCTGGCGCTGGAAGGGATAGGTCGGTAGGGGCAATTTTACACGTTGGTAATCCCGGTCAAAACCAGACCAGTCCACGTTTACTCCCTCTACGTACAATGTTCCTAAACTATCGAGCAACTGCTGCCAATCGTCATATCCACGACGCAACGAAGGTAGCCATACCCCGGTTCCTTCCGGCAAACGTCGCCCCATTTCAATCAGTACCGGATGCGGGCCAATTTCTACAATCAGATCGTACCCTTGTGCGTGCAGCGTCTGTATCCCCGAAGCAAATTGTACTGCCTCCTGCACATAATGCCGCCAATAACTGGCTTGACTCACTTCTTTTGGTTGTACCAGTTGACCTGTGACATTTGAAATCAAATCTATGTTCGGTTCGTTGTAGGTAACTGCTGCTGATTGCTGTTCAAAAGCAGCAATTAGCTTCAGAGCATCTTCCAAACTGAACACTCCAGCACTGACAGCTGCTGCGTATTCACCGACACCATGACCCATTACCGCATCTGGGGTAATGCCCCAAGAGCGCCATAATTCACATAGTGCATATTCTAAGGCAAATAGGGTAGGTTGGGCGTAAATTGTCTGGTCAATGGGGGAGTCAGAGCCATCAGTTGGATAGAGAACAGAGAGTAGGGGTTGTTGTAAGTATGGGCGCAGGATGGCATCGCAGCGCTCGATAGCTTGGCGGAAGGTGGGTTGGGTTTCGTAAAGCTGGCGTCCCATATCTACGTACTGCGAACCTTCCCCTGTAAACAAAAATGCTATTTTGGGCACAGGGGTGTTGTTAACCTGTTTTTTGAGTACTCCAGTTTGGTTTTGCCCAAAGCTATACGCAGCTAATTGCTCGCGCACCTGCGCTGAATTCTTTGCTACCAGTGCCAATCGATGGGCAAATACAGAGCGACCTGTGTTGGCGGTGAAGCAGACATCAGCGAGATTGGGATTGGTTTTGAGGGCTGTGTAAAAGTGACTGACTAATTCCTCTAATGCTTCTTCAGTTTTTGCCGAGAGGCTAAGTAAATGTACGGGGCGTTCTGATTCAACCGCCTGCAACTGACGGGCTGGGGCTTCCGCAACTATTAGGTGAGCATTAGTTCCGCTTACACCAAACCCACTCACCCCGGCAATGCGGGGGCCATTTGCTGAATTCCAAGGTATCCTCTGGGTTGCCACCTCCACTGGAAGTTCTCCCCAGCGAATATGAGGATTGGGATTTTTTAGATGCAGATGAGGTGGTATTTCTTGATTTTGCAGTGCCAGCACTAGCTTAATCAACCCTGCCACTCCAGCTGCTGATTCTAAGTGACCAATGTTAGTTTTTACCGAGCCAATAATTAAAGGTTGTTCCTTAGATCGCCCTTGACACAACACAGCCCCCAAGGACTCCACCTCAATTGGATCTCCCAGCGATGTCCCTGTACCGTGAGCTTCGATGTAGCTCACTTCTGGTGGCTCGACAAGGGCATTAGCTAAGGCTTTACGGAGGAGTGCTTGTTGAGCTATTCCATTCGGAACCGTAAGACCACTACTGGGGCCATCTTGGTTGACCGCCGAACCCCGAATCAGAGCTAAAATGTTGTCGCCGTCAGTAATTGCATCACTTAGACGTTTGAGAACTACGATCCCACAACCCTCTCCTCGCGCAAAGCCGTCAGCGGTGGCATCAAAGGTTTTGCAACGACCATCGGGGGCTAGCATCCGAGCTCTACATGTCGCAATGGTTGAAACTGGTGATAAAATAATGTTCACGCCGCCTGTAAGGGCTAGTTCGCACTCTCGGTTGCGTAGACTTTGGCAGGCAAGATGGATGGCTACCAATGATGACGAGCAAGCTGTATCAACTATCATACTTGGACCGTGCAAACCCAAGGTATATGACAAGCGACCAGCAACGGCGTTGAGGCAATTGCCTGTGGTACTGTAGGCATCGATGTTAGTGCTTGAGCCAGATTCTATCTGAATTTGTAAATAGTCATTGGTCGTAATTCCTATAAATACTCCAGTTTCACTGTTTCTTAACCGTTCTGGTGCGACCCCAGCATATTCGAGTGCCTCCCAACTAACCTCTAAAAGCAGTCGCTGTTGGGGGTCGATGCTTATAGCTTCCCGTGGAGTGATTCCAAAAAATTGGGGTTCAAACTGGTCTACCTGTTCCAGAAATCCAGCGCTTCGGATATACATTTTTCCTGGAGTGTCAGGATTTGGGTCATAATATTCATTAATGTCCCATCGATCTGGGGGAATTTCGCTAATAGAATCAACTCCATCACGCAGCCCCGACCAAAAGGCTTGCGGGTTTTTAGCACCAGGAAATCGGCAACCCATGCCAATAATAGCTATAGGTTCTGTCTTCGAGCGCTGCATTGCGTCAAGCTTGGCTCGCATTTCCCTAAGTGCAAGAAGTGCATTTTTTAAGCGAGATTGATGGTCGATTGTTTCTGAAGTATTGCTCATTTTAGTTATTTGATAATGCGTGAAAAATTTTGGATTTTAGCTGACCTCTACGGTATTTACTGAATTGCTTATGAGTAAAAAACCGTAGAAAAGCACCAGAACACAGAGGAAGAGGAGAACGAAAAGCTTTGCCTAAGTTCTAATAGAGAGATAGGGTTTGTAATTCTTCGTCAAGTAATGATGCCAGTTCGTCTACGGAAAGTTGTTCTAAGTCCGCTGAGGCTTTAGGCATCTCGTTACTATCTTTTTGCACGTTTGAAAGAGGTTCTGCTACTGGTAGGGATAAAACTTCCGTAGTTAGGTAATTAGCAAGAGCCTCTACATTGGGATAGTTAAAAGCTAATGTTGAACTTAAGGTATGCCCCAAGCTGGCTTCGAGATTCCTCTTTAAGTCAACAGCCATTAAGGAATCCATGCCTAGTTCGACAAAGCCTTGTCGTATTTGTGGCAGTTGAGATGGCTCCAAACCCAGCACTTTAGCGACTGCTGTTTGAAGATGAGCGACTAAAAAACCATAGCGTTTGTTTACAGTCAGCGCTTCTAATTGCTGTATAATTTCCGGGCGCTTTATTTGCGAAGGTTCAATTTCCTCGTGAGGCTGTTGGTCAATTTGTTTTAGTAGCGATCGCTGTCCTTTGATTTCGTAAATCGGTTTGAAGATACTCCAGTCAATTTGAACTGCCGTCACCTGAGCAATGTTCGTACCCAGAATCTGTCCCAAAGCTGCAATTCCTTTTTCTGGTAGCCATGCCTCAACTCCCATCCGCTTCAACAACGTCTGAAATTCTTCGG
>QQTW01003684.1_pt1 | contig 11368 bp, 5 predicted proteins | sample 1904831 | NCBI WGS metagenome assembly QQTW01 (sample SAMN09435610, study PRJNA476489) | Subsurface metagenome, whole genome shotgun sequencing project.
CCGAAATTGATCATGTTCTGTAGGTTGAAGCCGCGCGGGGTGCCGGCCGGCATGTGGTTGTTGGGGACGGGGAAGTGGCCGTTGGAGTTTGCGTCAGAGCGCGAGGGGGCGATATGGGAGGGATCTAGGACGTAGGCGTTTACTAGTTGGAGCTGTGGGAAGGGAGTGTTAGCTACGGTGTTATAGTATTTGATGGAAAGAAGACAGGAAAAGTTGGAGCTTACATCAGCTTTCAGGGCCTGGAACCATTCTTCATGTCTCTTTTCGACGTGCTTGCGCCAGAAATGCTCGGCTTTGAAGAGCTTGGTGCATTCGGGCACTTTGCAGCGGAATTTCGATTCGTCTTCTTGCTTGACGAATTTGACAAGTTCTTCTTCCAAAGCTTCCTCGACTGGCTTGCCGCCTAGTTTCTTGAGGTCGACGTACTCAGGCTCTAGGAGCTGGAGGATTTTATCTTCGAAGGTCTTGACCCAGTTGAATGCTCGGAGTAATTGTTGATCAGTCTTGTTTTGGAACTTTGGCGGTCTTCTCTCTTCAGTTGGACTGATGCTGTCATCACCGTTCTCAGCGTTATCCTTCTTTTTCACCGGGAAAGGCTGTCCCAGCGCGCTTGCTTTGGCTGCAGCTTTGGCAGTGCTGTTGAGACCCGCTCTCGGCCTCCGCAGATGACCACCTGGACATTTGCGAACAAGTTCGTGAACCGAGTCCGATTCAAACACACAGAAGAAGCAGAAGTTGAACACACGACGCAGATATTCGACGATAAGGTCGAGTTTCTTTTTGGCAACGATGAGCTCTTCGTCATCCACCTCCTCATCGTAGGCTCCTTCGTCTTCCTCTCCATCCTCTACTTCATCCTCGAATTTGATTTCGTCATCGTTATCGACGAAGGCATTTTTCTTTACTTTTGCAGGAGCCGCTGCCGGGGGTTGCAGGAGGCCTTTGTCTTGAAGGTACTCCACCCGTTGGTCAATTTTCGCCAACCCGCTGCCTGTCGCATTTTGGCCGAATTCTGCTTCCAGTTTGGTGGCTAGCCGCCTTGCGAGTTCCAGATCACGTTCTACTCTTTCTGGGGCAGAGAACAAATCCCAAAGTGCCTTCTTTCTTGGAGCATTGGGTGGGTTGTGAACACCAACATGGCATGTGAAGTCGCCCCGGACTGGATCGGCAATGACCTTCTCGTTGACGAGTTCAAGGGCTCTTTGTGCTGGGGTCTTGCCAGCGTTGCCATTTGCAAGAATTTTGCTGCTGTCCTCCTCTCCATCTTCGCCTTCCTCTTCTCTCCCATCCCCTCTTTCAACTTCTTGCATCACCTCATCCTCTTCGCCACCAGGATGCAGCATAATCCAGCCAATCCTGTGACACTTCTTGGTTGGGTTTGGATCACTCAGCGAAAGCCATCTAAAACCGCCCTCTCCTTCACCAAGATGTTCTTTGCAGAAGTCCTCGACCTTCTCGCGACTGACGTTCGGCGCCAGAGTCTTGATAAGCAAAGCAGGCTGCTGAGCTGAATCATCCCTCAAATCTCCTCCGCGAGCAGGGACGAGATCCAGTACACCAAGGACTTCTCCAACCCCAGTAGCTTCACCTTCTTCCTTTTCAATGACACCGCCAGCTCCATCACTATCGTTTTTGTAGATACCTTCTAAAGTGAATTCATCGAAGAGACCGTTTTCGATGTTTTTCTCCCATTGCTCATACGGGACTTTCCTGAACTCCATCAGACGCTGTCGGATAGGGTCACGTATTTCAGGGACATATCGCTCCTTGAACCATTCTTCACCTTTGTGCTGTTGAACAAAGCTTCGTGCCATTCGGATTTGGAGGTCAATCTTGTACTGATCGTATGCAGCCTGTATCTGTGCTCGCTCTTTCTCACGATCCTCCCGAGCTTCTCGTTCTCCCTTGACTCGATCTGAAGGTCTTCGACCGCCATGTTTTGCGCGCTCTTTCTCCTCCTTAATCTGGTTTTCCACTCTCCACCATTCAGCAAAGTAGTTAAATCCTACCTGCATTTCCATCGTGAGAGGATTATTGAGGGGATTGTTTCGTACAAGTGGTTTGCCACCGTCTTGTCCTGGCACATAGCGGTCGATGTTGGCAGCTGTCGGTGATGGTGCTCGTCGACGGTCCTCCCGGTCTCTAGATGCCACTATTCGCGAATCGTTGTAATAGTCGTCTCTAGCGGATCGGTCTCGATCTCCCGGCTGGTAACGATCAATTGCAATTGGAGATCGCGAGCGATTTCGGGGTCCATTTCGACGTCTGTCATTTACTGTAATATTTGCCATAATCAGTGCCTGTCAAAAACCTTGATACGCATGAAGCGGAGCGAAAATATGACTATTGTGCCAAAGCATTTGAGACAGAACGGTATTCTTGCAATGTCTGAGCTGCCTGCAAAACAATCTAGACTGGTCCTTTCCATCTTTTCGTCCTATATTCACCAGTGGAGGGGTAGAAGTGAGGCGAATGCTTCACTTACGCGGTGATCTCCGACGATAACTATCATTAGATCGGCCATAGCCCTCCTCATCTCTGCCGAACCGCGATGTAGGCGCGTCCTCAGTAGGCGAGCCGAACGTCTCGTAAGGATTCATGTTTCGTGTGGCTGGTATGAATAGTAAAGATTGTTGCAAGAAATCATCAAGAGCCTCGCCGATGCGGCGCGTTATGTGATCGCTGTGTCGAGGATTTTGGGTTGCCTAGAGAATTGGCTATTTGAAGAAGATATAGAGGTCAGATGAGGTCTTGCAAAGAGTGTAGAAGGCATATTGGGTAGCATTTCAGATGAGTTTGTTGTGAAAAGAGAAGCAAAAGAGACGAGCTCAGCGGCAATGGCCTGAATTGAGCTCCTTCAGATTTTTGCGACGGCAGATAGCAGAATGATAAAGATGAATTCAGGCATGGAATGCCGGTGTAGAGTGAAACAAGGTAGCTGTCGGAGTGGGTGAGATGGGTGGGGGGAGCTCGAAGAGTGCAAAAGGCCAGCGAAAGAAGAGAATGAGGTTGTCAACCTACAAGATCAGAAGTTGACGATAACACCCAGGACAGTATTGGGTTCTGTCCGTGATGAAAGCTGGTGGTTTACTTGGGGACCATGAATCCAGTCCCTGATGGCAGCCGTTTGGGGCCGTTTTGCGCTTCAATCAGCCGCCCGGCTCGCTTAACTACAGTATGACTGCGGAGGAGACGCGCTTCATAGGTTCCGAACACATCAATTATGGGGATGGATCGACCACCAAAGTCTGTAGATCCTCTCACAGGCAACAAGATTGTCACAAACCTCTGCACCCTGCTGTACAACTGACCTATGGCTCAGTAATCCGCTCTCACACCACGTCTATGCCCTCTTGACTGATAAACATTGGCCCATCCTTTCGAGAATCACAACTAACAAGACGAAACAAGATGTCCTACATACCCTCGCTCACTCTACCTGATGCCATCTTCAACACACCGGCTGCGTCAATTCTACTGCCAGTCGGTGCCGGCCTGCTGGTGGGTTACTATGGCCGGGGAACAACACAAAAAACCTATATGGAGTTGAAGCAACCGCCCTACCGACCTCCACCTCAAGTCTTTGGACCAGTATGGACAGTCCTCTACGGGCTCATGGGATACGGTGCCTACCGTGCATGGAATGTCGGCATGTCGTCGCTTAATCCACTCAAAGTCGAAGATGCCAGAGTGGGAGCTACTCTGTACACAATCCAGCTGGGTTTGAACCTGCTCTGGATGCCATTCTTCTTCTACATGAAGAGACCTGTCGAAGCTACAGCCGACATCTTCGCCCTGACCGGAACGGTCGGCTACCTGACATACGTCTGGTCCAAGGTTGATCCCATTGCTTCATACTGCCTGGTGCCGTATGTGGCCTGGTTAGGCTTCGCGTCGTACTTGACAGTGGGTGTCAGTCATCTCAATGGCTGGAACTTGGCAGACAAGGAGAAGCCGAGGGCTCAAAAGGAGGGAGATACAAAGTTCGTCAACGAAGACCCTAAGACACGGTGAGCCACGGGGCTCAGAGTTCGGGAAGGCTTCATTCCGTCACGCATGGAATATCTCCAACCATCAAGGTCGAATACATCGATCATGTTCTATACCCTCTCTGGTGCGTGTTTATGGCGAACTGGGCATTACTTTCTTGGCTGGGGTATTGGGTTGATGTATCACTGTGCAAAGCAATTCGGATATAGGAGCAGCAAATCTCAATCATGATCATCCTCAGTTATGCCTGGACAGCCCTCCATGTTGCTATCCTCGTACCGATACTTACACCAAAAACAGTAATGCCACCGTTCTCTCAAGTATTGTACCAATTTCTGTAGCTTTTCCGTACTGTACAGCGCCTCGAACTCGTTCAGCTCCTCATCCTCCACATCCAAATCGCGGTCAACCTCCTCCGTATCCTTCTTTCCCCACGCAACCCTGTCCTCTTTATCCTCATCTGGATCCTCGTACGTAGGAAGCCGTGACAATGACTGCTGTAAATCGTAGCGCATGCGTTTGTCCCTTTCACTAACTTCCCGCTGCTTGACAGCTCCTCGCCACAGAACATTGATTTTGCTAAGCGGCTTTGTCGTCCTCTTCTTGCCTCCCACTTCCCTGCCACCGTCTCCTAACCCTCCATCTTCCCCAGTCCATTCCCCTCCCTCCTCGTCAAGCCTCTCCGCCACCACCTGCGCCCCCCTAATCAAGCCCTCTCTCCTCCTCTCCTCCATCTCCAGCCTTCTCCTGTCCCTGTACTCCCCCTCCTCAACCTTAACCCTCTTCTCTCCCTCTACCCTCGCCTGCGCCTCCTCCCTAAACTTCCTCTTCTTCTCCGCATCAGCACCGATCCCAGCCCTCCCCTCCCTCATCTCAACCCCAACCGGCTCCAACAGCCCTGAGCCACCCCCACCGCCGTCGCCATTGGCTTCGCTTGGCTTCCCCAAGGCACTTCCAGCTTTATACCCGAGCTTAGCCATCATCTTGAATCCCTTGCTCTGCGGGTCGAGCGTAGAGGTAGCAAGCCCCTCCTCTCTCTTCCGGGCTTCCTCCGCCGCGAGTTCCTTTTTGGATTTCGGGTGGGCTCGGAGTTCGGATTCGCGCTGTTTACGCTTGAGGGATTGAGTCAGGGATTCTTTCTTTCTTGTGGTGGCAATGGAGGAAGAGGTTGTGTCTGTGAAAGCCATGCTTAGGTAGTCGTCTTCTTCTTCTTCATCATCCTCCTGTTCTTGTTTCGCGGGCTCCGGGTTTGGAGGTTTAGAGGGACTGGCCAGTGTGGAGGAGGACAGCGCCATTATGGAGTTGAAAGGGGATAGAGGATAAGTGTGGAAAAATATAGGCAGAGATAGTGGACCCTCAAAAGCGCGGTGACAAAGTATTGGTGGAGGAGAATAAATATATAGGAATTCTTTACCCAACGTAGCACAGAACCTTGTTCCGTTGTTTACTGTCAGACCAAATAGCTGGTTAGCGGCCAATGGTGGCCACGGTCCTTTTGGTTCAACATTTACATACTCGGATCGATCACATGAGGAGGAGTGGTGATCAATATACTAGATGATGGATTACCTTCTGATTATGATCGCTAATCTACATCAGTATGCACGCCTGGGTATCATATCCTAAACCGAGAACTATGCTTCGCCTGTTGCCGTTCCCACTTGTCATGCATCTGTAGTAGCTTCGTCTACCTTCGCCTTCTTACCATTTCCCATTTCCTCAGCCTCCTCTACAAAATCAACTGCTTTCCTCTTGCCGTGATTTGTAGCACGTCCATTGTTGGTGGTTGTGTTGCTTGCGTCGGACTTCTCGTCCGCTGCTGGTGACTTAGCCTTCTTTCGCTTGACCAGACCAGTCAGGTCTTTGGCGCTCAGGCTGGCTTCTTCCAATCGTTTCTTCTGCTCATCGTTTGATTCACCCAGGATCTGACCTAGAATTCCATTCAGTGGCGTCGACCCGTCCAATGTACCCGTGCCTTTGGGATCGTGGATAGATACTGGTGGTTTTTTGAGCTCGACCAGCCTTAATTGCATGTCTCCTATCATCTCTTTCACATCCTCGATATCAAGCCTGAGCTTCGCCCTTTTGGGTGCCATCTCTTCCCCTTCTAGAGCCTTCAACTCTTGCTCTTCTTTGAGCACTCGTAGCTTGCAGCTCTCAATCGCTTTGTACATCTGTGCAGCGGCTTCGTCACGCGCTTCCTGATCCACTTTTGCCTCCCCTTCTGGATTGCCGTCCTTGTCCCGCTGTTGGGTCACTGATGAGAACTCGAGCGCAAGTGATAATTTGTAGTGGCATTCTGCGAGCACGGGGCTCTCGCTAGGAAACAATTCCTCCTTCAGAGCCAGGGCGCCTTTGAGGTCGACGACTGCGTTCGAGAAGCGCTCGCCTTCCAGAGCAATTTCTGCTTGGAGGTCGTGGATGTCGGCTATTCGTTCTTTCACCGTTCTCTCTTCAAGGGGATCTTGATTGGAATCTACTGATTTACCCTTATCGGCAGCAGCTGAAGCTTGGTCTTGTAACTGTTGCAGCCTTGCCTTGAAGAGAACTCTGGCCAGATCAAGGACCTCAAACGCATTCGCAAAATCGTCTTCTTGTTCTTCTTGTTCTTCTTCTGGGGCTGCATCATCTTCTCCTGGAGCGCCATCGCCGTCCTCATCTTCGTCCGAGTCGTCCCAATTCTCATCACCTGTAAACTGAAACAACGGCTTTACACCGCTTTCGTCTACCACTTTTTCGTCCGTGGCCTCACCACCTGCTTTTTCTTCCACAAGAGCGGCTACGACTTCTTCTGCCTGCCTCTGCTCCCCTTCGGCAGAGGGTAGAGTATCTGACTTGGGCTCGGCGGCTCGGCCATTTGTGACCTTCTTTCCCTTCTTTCCCTGGCCGGGCTTTGCACTGCCCAATTTCGCACCCGCAGCCTCGCCACCGAGAACGTCACTGTTCTTCACAGCGACAAAGTACAGGCATTTACCGTAGCTATAGAGGAGGTCGGCGTTTTCCACTGCCATCTCGCCATTGAGTTCAGCTTGCAATTCAGTGGCTTGTGAGTAGTATTCGGCAGCCGGAATATAGTCTTTGATGGCGTATTTGGCGGTGGCTTGAGCAATGAGAGACGCCAGGCGAGCTTTGTCGCTGATCGATGGTGAGGGCGGGGTGGAATGAGGAGCAGGAACTGCGGTTGGTGTTGTATCGGCCATGTTGGTTCTCTAGAGAACTGATGAAGACGTAGCAGATCCCAAGCGCAAAGATCAGAGGGCAGACTGCACTCTCTTAAATGTCGCGATTGAGTGTTTGCTGACTCTGAAGAGATGCGACGAGCAAATGCAGATCAGTCGTCATAGGGCTTAGCGTGACACGTCCCCAACGCGTCTCCCCTCAAAGTGTAAATGGGTTCAAGAAGGCTGCTTGATCACAGTAGAGACTCTGCATTGATTGTAGTCCAAATATTGTACGTCGATTGAGTGCCATACACTGGCAGACTGATTCAATCCTCAACATGGAAGACCGAGACTCAATAGAAACGCCGCGAGCCCCGGCTCCTCTATTCAGAACCGCAAACACGGCGCAAGATGCCATTCCATCATCGTCCCCAGCATTCGCAACTCCTGCATATCCTATAGCCTCACGCCCGGCAAGAGAGGCAATCCGACCGCCTCCTCCAGCATTCAAGAAGCCAACGACCCCCGCCGTACTTCCAATTCTACTCCCTCCTGCCATACTGCGCCCTTTGGCGTTTCGCACAATCACAAAGAAACACAATCTCACCATAACATCTTCATCGCTGCAACTGCTAGCTACTTTCATAGGGAGACACTGCGGAAGTGGATGGAGAGAAGAAGGTCTCGCAGAGCGAGTTCTGGACGAGGTTGCAAAAGCATGGAAGCGCAATGGTGGTGGGGTGATACTGGATGACACACCAGACAAGAAGCTGGTAGATGCTCTGAAGCAATTGGAGTTATGTATGAGCGGCGGAAGAATAGACGCAGGTCGTCTGTCGAGGAGTAATAGTGCGCTAGGAGGGAATGTACTGGACTCCCGATCAGCTTTGTCCTCGCGCGAGGACAGCCAGATAAGCCTTGGTCTCTCTGACCTTGATTTTGAAGACAACCTGCCTACGAATATCTCTGATGATGAAAATCCTTCGATAAAACAAGACGCCCGGCCATATCTCAAACTCATCAGCGCATTCACACAACCACGCCTCACATACTCCACAACCAAAAAGTCACTCGAGATAGTCACTACACCACCCTCGCTCTTCCCACCACCATCTCACAAAACCGCCCTCTTTCGCAATCGCTATAACCTTATCCACCAGCGCCTCATGCGCAATGAGTCCTTCCAGACCCCCTCATTCTCCGCCACCGCCAAAAGCCAGCCATCCCTCCACCGTTCATCGTCAACCATGACAACAGTGCAGCAAGCATACAAAATAACGCCCATTGCCAATCTGCTAGGCCGCTCAGGCTCGTCCCATCTTTTACTAGGCCTGCTAGCAGTCGCTCCAACGACGGGTGACTTAGCTCTAACCGACCTGACAGGGTCAATAACTCTAGACTTATCCTCGGCTCGTCCAGTCCCCGAAGACGGAGCCTGGTTTTGTCCAGGCATGATAGTCCTCATAGAGGGCATGTATGAAGAGGATGGCTCAAACGCCGGTGGAGGTGTAGGCGGCATGATAGGGGGACGGTTCTTTGGTAGCAGTATTGGCGGCCCTCCTGCAGAGCGACGAGATGTGACGTTAGGCATAAGTGGAAGCTCCAACGATGCTCACTCATCGATACTTTCAGCAGGAGCCGGGTTCGGATGGGTAGACTTCCTCGGCGTAGGGAGCGAACGAGCTCAGGGAAAAGCAATGAGAAGGATTCAGCAAAAGATCCTAGGGAGCCGCCGTAACGACGACGGCGAAGACCGCAAAAGAACGAAAATCGCAGTGCTAGCCGAATGTCAACTTGACAGCCCCCGAACCCTAGAAGCAATCCGGAAGATCCTCGCATTCTATGCGGCAGCAGATTCAGTGGAAGACAACCCCCTCGCCATAGCCTTCATGGGCAATTTCGTCTCAAAAGCAGTATTAGCGGGCGCAGAGTCCGGAGCGGGAAGCATCGAATACAAGGAGCATTTCAACGCGCTTGCCTCGGTGCTCTCCGAGTTTCCTTCAATTCTTTCAAGCACAACCCTCATCTTTGTGCCCGGAGACAACGATCCATGGCCATCCGCTTTCTCAGCGGGAGCCGCAGCACCTCTGCCCCGAGACAAAGTTCCCGACGTCTTCACCCTGCGTGTGCGACGCGCAGTCAACACCGCCAACCTGGAGGCAGGCAAGGTGAACGGAACCGGGGAAGCGATCTGGACGAGCAATCCAGCCCGAGTCAGCATTTTTGGACCAGTGGAAGACATTGTGTTATTTCGAGACGACATGACCGGACGTCTGAGAAGGAGCGCCATCACATTCGAGAAGCCGGATGAAGACGGAATCGACGAAGATGTCCGGATGGATAGTGATACGGTGGAGTCGGTCCACATAACGGCGCCTTCAAGCTCAAGTCATAACCACCAGCACGGGCACGAAGAGATGCAACTCGACCCGTCCATCCACGAAGCAGAATCCCATCTACCCACGGACTCCGACCAAAACCCTCAGCAACCTCAAGCAAACCCTTCCCCATCTGATACCTCAGCCCGGAAAATCATCAAGACCATACTCGACCAGTCGCATCTCTCTCCTTTCCCACTCTCTTCGCGTCCCGTACTGTGGGACTATGCTTCCACCCTCCAGCTGTACCCGTTGCCTACAGCGCTCGTGCTGGCCGATTCCGAAGTCGCTCCCTTCACAATCACCTACGAAGGATGTCATGTGATGAATCCAGGGAGGGTGGTGGATGAGTTGGGTTTTGAGGGCCGGAGGGGTGGGGTGGCGAGGTGGTTAGAGTATGATGTTAGAAAACGGAGGGGAGAGGTGAAGAATGTGAGATTCTGATGCTGTTGCCTGGACAGACAAAATGACTGAAATGGTCCGGTTGGTTTGGCACGTCCTCGAGACATCGATAATTTGTATGATTGGAGGTATGAGCGGTATAATCCATGCGTCTAAAACATTGATTGTCGAGGCCCAGCCTCCTTCACCTGCTCCCTGGATCTTCTCTGATTATCGCGCTGTCACCACATCCCCAATTTTGACAAACCTCTTCCCTGCAATCCTTCTATTCTCTTCGCCCAGCGCAGGATCGAGGTGCATACCAAACCACACCTTACCATTGCTCCTTCTGGTCTTCGCCAATGTAGTGAAAGGCTCCTGGCCCCTCTTGGCGCTCTGTTGGTCCACGCAGACCATTTGACATCGATGGCAAGGACCCATGACTCTGAATTGGTTGGTTGAGTCCTCGCCAATCTCGAGTGATGTCCATTTATCTTCTACATATGGCAATGGCCTCTGGCTAGGCTCCTGCGCAATGACAATATTGCCTCTGAATGAATCCGTTGGTACAGGTTTTGCATCTGGATCGCTAGACTGAATACTTAGGTTGAGGTTGTCGACACTGGCTTGCGAAATGAGTAGGATTGGGCTTTCATTGGCCAGGGACGTTGTCTTCGGTAATGGCGTTGGTTTTGGGTCTGGAAAATATCCGGGCATTGATTGCGTCATTGGCTCTGGTAGAGAAAATGCGATTTGATCTGCGGCAGTGGGTTTCTGATGTCTCGCAAGCGTGCATGGAACCTCGAGCGCCGCTGTAAAAAAGTCTGCAACCTTCGTCGAGGTGGAGACCTGGACCTCCTGCCGTCCGCCACATACGAGGGCTGATTGAATACTTGAGGCGTTGTACGTTTCTGTGAGGCTGTTTTTGCCACTTTCAGAGTCGAGACTGATCTCTATAATGTTGTGCTTGGAGGTGTCGATATCGTGCTGCACTCTCAATACGCGTCGGTCGAGGTCAATCGATGGACGAATCATTGCCATTTTGGGAAATCTCTTCTGGTTCAACGCCACGCCTGTACCTTGGTGGACAAGACACCATTCCCGGTCCCAAGCCAACCCTTTGTCTCGAACTTCCCATGCCTGTCCCGGAGAGATCTTGAACGCTGCACAACTCTTTAACGGAAATACGCAGAGGCTCTGTACACGAAATGAGCTTGTCTTCGGGACTGCTGGTGGCGTCAAAGGAGGCGACAGTGGTATGAGCCAAGTTTGAATGAAGAACTCTTTGATAAAATCAATAAGCGCGTCTGCGTCTGCAAGGTTGCTCATAGCTCCAAAGCTCACACGAATAACCCCAGTCGGCTTACCATTTAAGACGTCGTTATCGTCTCCACATTTTTGGCCAGCAGCAAAGTTTGTTCTCAGCTCTGAAGCAGACAAGTCAAGATGGGATGCGAT
>QQTW01003685.1_pt1 | contig 11368 bp, 12 predicted proteins | sample 1904831 | NCBI WGS metagenome assembly QQTW01 (sample SAMN09435610, study PRJNA476489) | Subsurface metagenome, whole genome shotgun sequencing project.
AGAGGATGGCGTCGAGAAGAGGATGGCGTCGAGAAGAGGATGGTCTCGAGAGAGACGAGCATGGTGGTAGTGGGGGTTGTGCTGATGTACCACATCGTAGCTGAATTGGCCGGTTCCATGATGGCTTTGAAGTTTTTCAGATGACTGGGAGACGCCTGCCACAACATCGTGATACAGGTGAACCGGTCAATATCAAGATACCAAAGCCACTGAGAATTGGATTTAAGCCGGTTGGGCTGTGAATTGCCAGAAGACCTTCAATACGAAGCGGCCGATGATGTAGACAAGGCGAACTGTGAGCCAAGTTTTGCGTGATCCTTGCTGCTTCTTAAGGTCTAATGAGTCGTCAGCATTGCAGCGAGGGCAGGAAGTGTGCAGCTTGCCTGATTGACTTTGACATCGCACCATACGAAATCTTTGGTGTCGAAAAAGGTTTCCAAGCCAAGAAGATGTGCCGTGATGACAGTCGAATGTCTTCCGCATGGCTTTATCGATGACCATCACCGCTCCTCTTTGCTCCCCTTCCAAATGCTGTGTCAACTTTGATCCACCATTCTGTGTCGACTTGTTGCCCGTCCTCAATTGAAGTATGATGCAGGGGTAGGCATTCGCCTCGGCTTCCATCTGCCACAAACTCATACCCAGCCCTTCACCGATCATTTCAGATTCCATTTCTTGTAACCCAAAGCCGTCCCCATCAGAACCGTCTCACATAGCTTACCACCTTCAACCTCCATCGCAGAATCCGTCCACGGTCATATATCATCATTTCTTTCTTGAATCCCCCTTCAACTCCACAGGACATCAGAACTCTTTCCGATCAGAATAGTCAACAACTCGCTGCTACCTACTGTCCACCGTTGCATGTCCTCGCCTCAATTGGTCAATGACCCCAAATGTTCCCTTCAAATCCTCCCAACAACTATCTAAAGATGATTCCATCCACCTCTTCACTATTACGACTTCAGTGCCGCCGACATGGAGCTTGCCGTCTTGATTTTGATTTCTTCTTTGTTTGATTTCTCTTTCTTTCTTCTATTCTCACTCTCTTCATCCTTTCCTTGTGATCTTCTTCTTTCCCTTCCTTTGTGATTCTTTCCGTCCTTTCTAGCAGTATCATTCCACAGTCGTTCATGCGGATAGTCGTTCATGCGAATAGTCGTTCATGCGAATAGTCGTTCATGCGAATAGTCGTTCATGCGGGTAGTAGTGGAGATTGTCAAAACAGGTGACCTTGGATTGGGAATTTCCAGATTCAGATAGCGCTTCGAAGTAGCAGACATCGCAGTGGATGGTAGAAATTCGGAGGTCGCATTCCGGTCAGTGGTTGAAGGTGCGTTATGGAGGAGAAATAGAGGTGAGGGAAAATCTAGATTGTGTTAGCAATTAACCTCATTGTCCTCGGTCAGAGCCATACTATTCGTAAAGCGTTGAATATTAAAGAGCGCAGAGGGGGTGTTCATTCTTCAAACCATTCACGCATTGGTTTGCTATCGAATTATGTCTTCCACTGCGTATGTTGGCTGCGTTTGAAAACTTTGAAAGTAATATCTTGAGATTGTAGCAGAAACCACCTTGGGAAAGAGGCAGCTAGCTTGACATTCCAGAGGATGGGCGTAATTCTGATCGCTATGGTCTGCGCATTTTTGGTTCATCTTTAGAAAGGGCTGGTTCCAAGACATCCAGAGGTGACGATCGGGTCGCGGGCGGGAGGGGGTGTGTTGTGGTGTGGTGTGGTGTAAAGTAAACTTTGGTGGGTGAATTCAAGCTTTCTTTCCGAACGCCGGACATTGATGATTCGCTGGTTCTCTTCCCCGGGAGCAAGTTTCACTGTGCAAAAGCAATGTCCAGAACAGGTCTTTCGAGAGCACATCTTTTCTGCTGATCCGGTGTGGCGTATCCGCTGGTTATACGGTCGATCAGGAAGTTGGCAATTCAGGTTTGGGGAGGTGGTGATATGGTCGTTTACGCTTCCATACTGAGATACTGAACAGTTGCCAGTCCCAGGTTGCCGCGCATGATTTAGCAATGGCACATCCAAACGACGGGATGGCATCGTTGTCGAGTAGCCCACATTCGACACTGCATCTGTCCGGAGTGCGATTGATATGCCAGCAGCGTCGAGTAGCTCCATCGAACACCACTCATCTCCAATCTGCCCACCCCTCCCTATCCAAGACTACTGCGAGGACTCCACAAAGCCGGCATTAATGCTCGACTTAGTTTTGTCCTCAGCGCTCGTCTCGTTCCACGAGTTCCCAAGACAATAAGCACGGCAGACACTGGTCTGATCGTCCTTATTCGTCCAGGAACATCTCTTCTGCACCATCTCTCTTCTAGCCCTTCTCCTCGCCCTTCTCCTCAATCTCCATCCTCACTAGTACCGGGGTCTTCGTGAGGATTTTGATGCGGGGTCGGCTCCTGGCCCCGGAGGATTGGCGAACGGAGGGGATTCACCGCCTGCGCATCAAATGCTCGGACGAGCCCATCAAGGTGCTCGTTCACATTCCATGTCGGGCGGTCCTCCAGGCCCATTCTCTCCCATAGGGCCCTCTCGCGGAACCCTTCCTCGAAGGCCGACCGACGGGCCGCGCGAACTGCTTCCTCATGGGAAGCATTATCGGCTTCCCGCCGCTCCTTCTCCTCTCGGAGCTTCTTTGGCAACTCGCCACGCTGCCATGCAGCGTGACGCTCCGCGAAAGCAGCATCCTCATTCCGCTGCCAATCCTCTCTCTTCTTCCTCTGCCCTGCCCTCTTCCCCTTCCTCCTCTCCTTCTCTTTCGCCTTCTCCTTCTCCTCCTTCTCCACCTTCTGCTTCTTCGCCCTCTCCTCCTTCTCTTCCTCATCCCTCTTCCTCTTCTTCTCCTTCTCCGCTTCCTCATGCTCCCACCTCCTCCACTGCTCCACCGTTAGGACCGTGCGCGGCCCCACCGCAGGCAACCCGCGCCTAGGCGACGGGTTGGCGCGGAAAGGTGGAAAGACAGTGGCCCCGGCTCCGAAGACAGAAGGGCCCGTCGGTGCGCTCGCTGGGGGGTTTGACCCGCCCGGACGAGGCACACGCCGAAGCCTCTCCTTCTCCAGCCGAAAATGCTCCACTCTTCTCCTCTCCCTCTCTACCTCCTCCTCCTTCCTCTTCCTCTCCGCCGCCGCCGCCGCCGCCGCCAGAAACTTCTCCGCCACCTGAAGCTGGGGGCATTGGTGGGAGGGATGAATCCCTTCCGCACCGCAGACCTGACACTTCAGGGGGTTTACGCAGATGAAAGCAGCGTGGTCCGTACCCCCACAACGGCTGCATGTAATGCTAGCCCGATCTGGGAGAGGAACACTGCCACCACCACTGCCACCACTTGGGCCTTGAGGTGGTGGTGGTCCCCGGGACGCACCACCACCGTGCCCCTTGTCGTTGTTGTTTTGAGAACTAGACATCTACGCATTATACGTTAGCAATTCCCCTATACTTAGGACACACTAGCTGCCAATAGCACAAAAAGCACGATCTTTCGGCAGACTCGGAAAACCAGGATGGTGTTGCCAGAGATCCAACAAAAAAACGCAGCATACTATAGAGTGACTCGGCGCAGCAACTACCCACTCCTATTCCCTAAGCGCGCGAAACATACAAGCAGGATGATGCTATGCGAGGACACTCTTTTTGTCACCCATAGCTCATCTTATGTCAGAAGGGCACACAAATCACGTCTCCACCCTTACATGAAAGACCTTCTGCAATGAGAGGAAGCAAGATAACACGACTTCTGATCGAGTGACTCTGCGGAGACCCAGTTCGCCTGTCCATGCACCCACAGTATCTGAAGAATACTCGTCCACACAAATCGAGACTGAGCCAGCCTCAGTGGAAGGATGCAGGACAAGACGTGGTTTAACGATGAAAATAGATACAAATGGGAGCAGGCAGCCCAGAAATGAGAGAAATGTGCATTGAGTTAGGACGCACGATGAAATCACGGCGCAAAACAGACACGACTGCGACCCCAATTCCTGGTCGATTACGACGCGCAAAATGATGGGAATAGCTTCAGGAGAGCAAGGAAAGCATATCAGCACTTACTTTGATTGATTGAAGAATCTTTAAAAAGGGTTACCAAAGAGCAGAACCAAACGGACGCACACTACTTTGCCACAGCAGAAATACAACGCGGGGTCACGTGACGTAATGATTCTGAAATTGATTGGCCCGTAATGCCAAGACTCTGTCTACCTCCGCTACGGAAGGAACGATGAGTCTTCAAACAATTCTAATCCTAAATTCCCTACTCAGTCCAGAAGTAAAGAGTGGTATTTGAAAATGCTTTCGGCCAGGCGGCTCAGCTACAAGCTTGGGAGCTCCGCTGTATTCTCCCGTCATTGGTTTTCTCGGCCTTGGACATTCCAACAATATGTTGTCGCTTCTGAAAATAGGTGGTGTATCCGGTTCATGCAGAATATAGCCGGTGTAGATGCAGCTAGAGCTGCGAAACATCAATGTTCCTCCGGGTGGAGTTGGAGTGGCCGGAAGGAGGCAGAATAAGTCGAGTCTTCGCGAAACAAAGGAGCGACATCAGTTAGAGCATTGCTGAACAATATTTGAGCTTGCAACTTCAAGGTACTCTTTGCCATCTTGCCTTGCATTGGGAAATATCTGGGTAGGAGGATCACGCAGCCAGCACTTTCTCTTCATGCATACTGTGTTGCTGAAGCGGCCACCAGCTCTACAAGATCTTGCCGTTGCCTAGTAGTGATTGATGACTTTCTGACCGCAAACATCGACAAAGATATCAGTACACGCACACTTCTTTTAAAGTCATGATGTTGTAAGTATGCTTGCAGGTCAATACTGGGAGACTACCGCCTCCAATTCAATCAACTAACCAACATGGAAGGCTTCATGACTACCACTTGCTGGGAATCCCAATTTTACCCTGCCAGAGAAATACTATCATGGCGACTTCCAACATACAACAATATATCTCACATTTGGTGATGATGTCCAGGACTACTGATCGTTACCTCAGAGCTGTCCAACTTCGCCAGTGCAGCGGAACTTGATTTTTCGTCGCGAGTTTGTCCACGCTGCTTGCGGGGCGGGTTCCCAAACACGTGCCAAGTGCGAGTGATTGAGACCATGGTGTTCACTTGGAAGAAGGGTAAGATCTGGGGTTTAGACCACCCAAGATATCCCTGGAGATTACACAGTGGAAAGACGAAGAATGGAAGTTCGTGAGTTTGGGCCAGAGGGTTAGGATGCGCCATAGTGGTATTACTATCCAGCCACTACGAGGATTGTGTGGGCGTGACCCATGTCGGTGCACCAATGGTGGCAAGAAAAGGCTCATTTACAGCGGAGCGATGGATATAGGACGAACAGGACATGTTATTGCCATGAGCCCTAACACCATGTGATGTTCTATGCTTGATGCCCATTCTCCAGGTCGACAATCTTGACAGCTCGTACCTTTATCAAGTTCATCCAGTCGGTTAGATACCCTATGATAAATTCCTGGTCATTCATATACAGGTATTACAGAATGCGATAAAGAATGGGAAGGGTAGGAAGCGTCACGCTCCAGGTGACCAAAAACTCGCGAGCCATTAACCCTCCCATAACAATCAGAAATCCAATCCACTCCGACCGTGCGCGGCGAAGGTGTGGTGCGGCCAGAAAGTTGTCAAAGCCATATAACAATCCATACAGGCCAAACAGCACGAAGCTGAAATACACAGACAAGTAAGGAATCCAAAGGCCCGCTACATTGAAGAAAACGTAGATTGCGGCTGAAGACCACATTCGAGCTTCCGATACTTTTTTTCGAAGTTTGGGAATTCGTAGAGTGGCGTCATTAGAGAGCAGATGGAATTAGAAGAGAAATATCCTGTCAGCCGCAATTCTGAGGATGAATATGTAGCTCATGGGCAAGGAAAACCAGCCGTCAAACTTATCGTAATGATTGAATGGAAAGCTGATTGCAACTGCGATGAAGCCAATCTACTTCTCTATCCGCTTCTCTTTTAGTGTTATACTTAAATGCCAGGTATGAATCTGCTTCAATGCAGAACCTTGAACAATCCGAAGCCTACGGAAGAAAGGCTGATTATGAAGATAGCAGCACCGGGGACAATAACAAATGTTGTGGAAATATATCCAAGGCCCGTTAGTCAGATCTTTTGTCAACAGGTGGGAACCATTGAATCCGGCGCTATCCAATGTTAACCCACTCCCCAAACCAAACGGATGTGGTAAGCCTCAAATTGATGTTGAACTTCAAACGTTGTAGAAGATGGACGTCAGTCTCAGTTTTGTGGTACAAAACGCGTGCTCCTGTCACGGCGGTGTACGCCCATACACATGGAAGACAGACCCGCAAGTTTTGCAACAATTCCCAGCGTTTTGATACTCAGGTTACTTCGCCATCGTTGGCGTATTGTTAGCATCTCGGCTAATGTACCCAAAATACCCTGAGAGCTCCCGTTGACTTCGAACCCTAATATAGTGTCAGCAGCCTCTATCATATAAGTCACAAGGCAGCACACGTTGAGGAATTGCTCAGACGAGAACTTTGTGCTGGAAAATTCATCCTTGCAGGCGTCGATCCCGTGGCTCATCTTCCCCGGCGTTGTCTTGCATTACTGAAAAGCGCGATAGCAGACTCATCACATCTCGTATCAAGGATACTCCGTGCCAAACATGGCATCAGAAATGGTGAAAAGGTCTCTCTCTCATATGAGGACCACAAACATTAATTGATCATCTTGCTTGACTGGATTGTGGACGTAATGGCTGACTAGGTGGTGGACGTAATGGCGGCACTTCCTTCCCACGAATGACAGGCTGGTAAGACGGTGAATCTCCCCATTGCTTCCAGAGCCATTCCCCGGGAGGATAAGGGATCCATCTGGGACTAAATTCAGAAGGGCCACCCCTCCAATAACGAACTATTGGCGAGATAGGAAGTTTGGGAGGGGTTCGTCGCAGGTTTGCAAGTCGCAGTACAATTGAGGTGTTGAAATCAAAAAGCACTACTCGCAACGAAGCGCTTCCTAGATCATTGCCGCTACAGAGGACATTCCGCGGAGAAAAATCTCCCTGGTTGACGCCATAATATTGCAGAGCAGCATATCCGTCAATGGCCTTGACCATAATGTTTGTCCTTTGCTGCTCTGAAAGCTTATCAGGGTCTAGCTCAAACATGGTGACCCTTCGATAAACTCCATCAATATTAGTCGAACGGGCCTCATGGTAACCCCAGATGTCGTATCAACAGGCATTTCACATGTCCATGAACCGTGATATTTTGGTATTATTGTCCCGCCAAACCGTCCTGTTAATTCCTCATAAGCAGCGGCCTCCCTACTGTAATCACGCTCAGCCCATTCAACAACGTCCGCTCTAATGGATGTGTCTTTGTGGTAGGTGGGATAATATAGAGGATCGTATATCTTTGCCACCAACCCGTTGTCGACTACAACGAGTTGAGCGCCACGACCATCACAGAGAGCAAGCTCTTTGGTGACAACGAAAGAAGAGATTTCCTGACTGTTGGTAGTTTCTTCCAACGGGGAAGCGGAGAGGCAATATTCCAACTGAGTCAACCCTTTCAGAACCTTTCTTGGAGTCAAGGCGCGAGAATTAGGATATGGTCGGCCAAGTGGCGGTGGTGGATTGTGGCGGAAGATAGTAATTTTCTGGCCCTGCTTGTATGGTATGGCAGGCTTCTCGATGTCCTGATGAGGCGATGAGAACAGCGGAGGAGGTGGAGACCGATGCGGCTTTGGGGAGCTTTTGCCCAATGAGGTGCCATAGAGCATAGTTCTGGAAATGCTCTGCCCTTGGGATGGATTCCTTTCCGGAAACTGGCATTCACTCCACAGAACATCTGAAGCTTAATGTATCACAAGAAATGCTGACTGAGCCTCGTGATCTTCCAAGATCAGGCTACTACAGTAACTTAGTACTTATTACAGCACATTCTTCGGCCTCTTTGGCAGCAGAATCATTGCAGATTGTCCGACAAAGGTAGAGTTACGTCTAATAAGGGACATGTTGCTGACAGGCAATAGAATATGTTCTTCATTAGCTATGCAGGTAAATTACTAATCAAACATCGAATCACCAAACAGACGCTATGACTAGTGACATGGCTATCACTATTGACCAATGCCTCACTCACTTCAGCTTACCCTTCCACGCTCAGTTTAGAATGACAGCTTCTTATATGAAAGCATTTGTACATATCTTCCCCATTCTCTAACTTATCTCGTATTATATCTCTACGTACATACAAGTCTCCCCTCGACCGCACATCCACGATATTGCGTGACCTCTCTTTGTTCTTCAATCTTCTGTTAGTCTGTCAGTATCCATCCGATTCCTCTTTCCAGAGCATATCCGCAGGGTAAGAGCAAGAGCAGTGTGAGCAAGCATGAAACGTAGTTTTTCTGCGGGCTAGAATATAGGTAGTAACTCTCTCCCACTGTTGGAGATGCTGAGCAGCTTTCGGGCGGCCCAGTTGTCTATCATCACGAAGGCGACGTGATACAGCTTTCGGGTCGTATGACTCTGCTAAAGTCCTGGCGGTGATCATGTCTTTCGGCCTCTATGATTTGCCGCTAGCCACTTTTTCCACGTCGGCTAGTAGGATCGGGCCTTGAGGAGCAGGTTGTCGCTAGTTAAGTATTTGTGCTGCGAGCCTCTTGCAGTATAATATCAACAATAGGAATCAACATAACTCAATGGGATGGACCTTAGACGCTTAGAATACCATCGCCGATACTGGCTTTGTACGTTTGACGGATTTAATATGGATGCAAACTGCCAAGCCATCAGCTCGTCACCGTAGGATAATTGTTACACCTTATGTTCTTCACTGGGTAACACCATTCACATTTTGTGGCAGGTATCGCGAATCCAGTGTGGAATGATACAGGCAGAACACTTGCAACACCGAAGTTAGCACCTTTCGATCGTTCCATCTTGGAATGGAGTAAGAAAAGAGAAAAGGCATTCAAAACAGCCAGGTCAGGCAACTCAAAAGGAAGTGGTTTCGTCACACTTAGGGGACGGGGTCCAAGAGCTAGGGATATAGAAGTCCAACAAAATAGCGTTGTACGATCTTCCATGGATGTGTGATGCCTTGGAGCGCCGCACACCCATCAATGCCACAGTTAAGGCTGCAGGTGATCAGCTGAGGACCTGCCAAGATTCCGTTAATGAAAAGTGTTAACGGCTCCGAGGAAAATGCTTGCAGGCTCACTGCCATTCTAGCGCAGATTGTCTGAGGAGCAGAGCCATTAGGTAGCAGCAACAGATTGCCAGACGCCGTAGAGGAGGCCCCTGGCGTTGGAAGTCCTGGCCGAATCCTCTACCAAATCAGAAGAACATTTGGCATTTGTGGCCTTCCAACTTGTTGTGTGGCGGGGTAATCGTCGTGCTACGAACGAGTTGGTGAGGAATGTAAGCACACACTAGGTAGTTGCTATGGATATGGGGGGCCTTCGAAAAGTAGAAAGGCGACTCAGTGGCGATTGACACCAAACACTGAGCATTGCAGGCTTGGATGCGCTGACGTATTGCTCAGCCTTACCCTCCATGAAATGCTATAGCAAAAGGAAGACGGAAACGAAAGAGGCATGAGAACCCTGGCACCATGCAGAGATCGTATGATGCAAATTTCGGGGACAACATTGGAAGTTCGAGTGAAAGCGTATATTAAAATGTGATGGCATTTGAAGGAAGCTCTCGGAATAGCCTTGAAGGATCCATCACTCCTTGCCGCGTCCGGTACTTATGTTGACTTTGTTCTGAAAGGTTGTCGGACTGGGTAGCCTTCTTGTGCAGGTTCCAACCAGATTCGAACATATTCGGCATCCATGCTGTTTGTCTTTTCGCCAAGTGCGTGAGATTGCGCCCTTCTCGTTTCTGATGACTTGGCCAAGATCTACATCTCCAGCTTCAGTTTCTCCATCTCCAATGCACGCTGTGCTTGGAAACCGCCATATGAAAAGCTAGCCTGCGTCAACAGCTACAATGACAAACAAGGCGCTTTAGGAGCCTTTGTAATAACGAGCGATGACATGGGTGGCGTTGAAGACGCTTTGAAAAGGCCGCAAGCTTGGCGATTCCTAAGGTGTGATGAAGGTGCTTGATGTTTGGGGACATGTGCACGTTCACTCGGGGGACAACATCTGGATGTCAACCAGAGGCCCGACGAAAAATTCGGTTGATCGAGACTGTGAAGGAGCAATATGAGTGCAGATGGAGAATGAACAGAAATGGAGCAAAAGGGAAGTGTCCGAACGAAACTGATCTTCCAAGTGTTGCTTTTTTGCAATTTCTATGCAGCCAGCAGCGCCCTCGAGGGTCACTGTGTCATCTTCAGTGTCCAGCCATTGTCGATGCCGTTCGATACTGGTGGGTTGATGTTATCCCAGACATTCACCCATGAGGCAGCCATTTCAGAATCCGACTTATAGGTCTCACCTTCCATCAACCATCTTCCTGATTTCTGCTAATCCCCTTTCAAACCTCTCTACCATCTGTTGGAGGCTCTCTTTCTCCCTCCTGTTGGCCTCTTCCGAATCAGTCTGTGGAATGGAACCAACTCCCTCAATCTTGAGCATCAATCCTTCGCCAGATTTTGCATCGTTGTCGTCGATGGTGGGGGCATTGGATATGCTTGCGTTCATCACCTGCCAGTCAGAGCCCAAACTATGTGCTTTTGTAACCTCGTAGGCATTTCCTTCGCCAGGCCGAACATCAAGGAGAATATAGTGATCGTGAACTCCCTCAGACGCAGCTGGTAGCTTAGCCTCTTCGTCTTCTTGATTCGTATGCTGATTGTCGTCTTGGGCTAGAGCACGACAGACTGCTTCGGTGATGATGTCGGCGTCATCATCTGCAAAGATGTAGTGTACAGTAGGGTGGTGGTGTTCAGAGGTCGACGGATTTTCAATCAAGGTGAAGAAGGGCTGGAAGAGGGTGGCCGACTCTTCGACAGCCACCTCATTGGTGAACTGGCGCTGGGATTCGTCGAGACGAGGCAATAAGAAGCTGCGGGAAGATGTGTGCTTCAGCGACGATTTAGACGGTAGGACTGTGTGTGATGTATTATCGTGCAAATGGGACATTGCCAGAGTTACTTGGACTACATTTTGCTGGGTCTTGTTAGAATGAAAGAGGAACTATCGATGCAAATGTTCCTCAGCCTTATTACATATCACGTGAACGCTTGGTGTTACAAGGTATGTATTGCAAGTGTGCGGGTATCAAACCTGGGTATGATACAGCCAGGCAAGCATCATTCGTTCCCATTCTTCCAAGGGTCTTTGTCCGATGTGTAGACAAAGTAAGTGGTCCATATATATACCGTCGAGA
>QQTW01003686.1_pt1 | contig 11366 bp, 5 predicted proteins | sample 1904831 | NCBI WGS metagenome assembly QQTW01 (sample SAMN09435610, study PRJNA476489) | Subsurface metagenome, whole genome shotgun sequencing project.
CAGAACAGCCAAATATGCTACAGATTGATGGTGCGGCGATGGCAAAAATTATTGCGGTGGGCGATCGCATAGAAATTCGTGATGGTCATGAAGAAGCTGGCAAAATCTTTACTGTAGAGCGGCTGTTGGCGCGAGGAGCGGTAGAAACGACCGAGGAGATTATTTTTGAGCGCGAAAAGTGGCGGAAAGTTGAAGAAGCTGATCAAAAACTTTTAGAGACTGCGAAGGAGGGAGATGAGGAGTTAAAACATAGCGCTAGTTTTACCCAGGAAACTCAAGTAGTTACTAAGTCAAAAGAAGAATTAAATGAAAAAGCGCCTGAGACCCCAGTTACAGTTGACACAACGGTTATTTCTACCCAAATTGAGGAATTAACCGAAGATGAGGAAAAAGAGCGGCATCGGTTGGAATCAAAGGTAGAACGAGCCTTCTATGAAGCGGGGACGGCGTTACGCCAACTGAGGGATGGGCGGTTTTATCGCTCAACGCATAAGACCTTTGAGGATTATTGCTGTGATAGGTTTGGATTTACACGCCAATCTGCCAATTATTTGATTGCTAGTGCTAATGTCTTTGAAAATTTGACAACCAATGGTTGTCAAATTCTGCCAACAACAGAACGTCAAATTAGACCTTTAACTAAACTGGAACCCCTCGAACAATTAGAGAGTTGGCAACAAGCAGTAAAGGAAGCTGATGGTAAAATTCCAAGTGGTCGCATTGTTAAAGATATCGTGCAGCGCCTCAAGGAGAAGCCTTTAGTAAAAGCCAGCGATTTTTGCACTATCGGTGATGCGTTCATCCTGACTAGATTAGAAGGAGCGGAACGAAAATATAATGGCTGTTGGGCGATCGCATTTGAAGTGAGAGACTTTACAATAGCCGTTGACGTTCACGATACTACTTTGGCTGTGAAACCAGACAACCTCGACCCCATTGACTTGCCAGATGTACGCCGTCAGTTGCCAGAAACACTCAAACGCATTAAGCAGTTGCGAGACTGCGGGTTGCTAGATCGTTGCGCTTATACGGTTTTGGAGTCTCTAGGTAGACAAATTTATTTGACAGATGTTGAAGAAGGCTTACTGCATTGGTTAGAAGATCATTACGGAGTTAAATCTTGAAAGTCAAAAATGTTTTTCAGCTAAAGTACCGAAAAGATTGCTTCCTTAAAAAGTAAGTGATATAGATTTTAACATTTAGAAAATTACTTTTTATAGCATGATTTAACTTTATCCAATTTTTTTAAGCTAAATTCCCCTGGTTATAACTTGAGTACGGTCATGCCGCGTTCGTACTCAATACTTATTATAAAGGGGGTCAAAATATTTTTACTAGAGCAGTTAAAGTATTGCTAAAAGCCTAACCTACTAATTATTTCGCTCTTAGCTACATTAGTTTTAGCTTGCCAACAACTGTTTAATTTAGCTTGACTTGGAAACAAAAATTGCTTTCCAGCAAATAATAGTTGAAGCGGCAACATCTAAGATACTAAGTAAAGTCGTAGCATCAGTTTACAATGTTGCTACGACTTTGCTTAAGAGCAAAAAGCTTGATTCCTGTTATTGTCTTTAGCTGGAATAGCGTTAAGCTTACTGTCAATTTTTAGCTCTATATTACGTGTATTCCTACTTTTGTAAATGAGCAAAGATATTGCAAATATACCTCATACAAGGATTATATTAGGGCTTTGCCTTCACATTGTCCCATAACAAAGGCTCTTGTTAGATTCTCTCCCGCCGATAGCAGGTGATGGAGTAGGATCTGATGTCCGTAAGTCCTATAATTAAGGCAATTCGCCAAATTTAGGACTCCACCATCCTTTTACGGTGTGGAAATAGACTGCTTCCTTATGCTGAGAATTGCTCCTAGCGTTGGAGTCGGAGCAACGCAGCAAACTTTTTGCCAGACCTTCCTTCTGGTAGCAATACTCCTCTAAAGGCTTTTGACAGATTGGACATGGGTACTGAGTTATTTGAGCATTTGTCGTCTCAGCAGACTGGCTACTACTTTGCCCATTGTGAGGTAGCTGCCACTTTTTATCGCGCTCTGACCAAAACATAACTGTATCGATACAACCACTGACACACTTGAGAAAATACTTTTTCTTCAGCTTCGAGCTTGGGATTTTAACTAAATAACTCTGACACTGGGGGCAACGGGTACGTGATTGATTATGCTGCCCCGGTTGTTGTTTTGTCTGTAATTGGGTTGAAGGTAATTGGCGTAAAGAGTCTCCAAGTTGAGCAGCAGGATGATGGGTGAGATGATGCTTAATTACTTGCTTGGCTTTGGCTAAGGCTGGGACAAAATAGTCTCGATTCCAGGCAGTCAAATACTGCTGCCAGTCCTGCTTGCCAGCAGAGATCGCATCTAGCTGATTTTCCATCTCGGCAGTAAAGTCTGTTTGGAGCAAGTCGGGCAAGGCATCGGCTAAAAAGCAATCTACTTCTAAGCCCAGTTTAGTCGGCTGTAAGTGACCTTTAATAAGCTCGGCATACTGCCTTTGCTTAAGGGTTTGAATCGTGGCAGCGTAAGTGCTAGGGCGACCAATGCCTTTGCGTTCCATAACTTGAACTAATTTAGGTTCGCTGTAACGCGGTGGCGGTTGAGTCTGTTTCTGCTCGTGAAGTGCCTGTTGAAGCGTGAGAATTTGCCCTTGCCGTAAGCTAGGCAGTGGGACATCAGCGCTGATGTTATTCCAGTATTTGGTGTAGCCAGGGAATTCAATTAGTTGTCCCTTAGCTTGCCAGAAAATATTCCCGGATTGAGTAACTATGCGTGTTTGGCGAATTCTCGCATTTTGGCATTGAGAGGCAACAGAGCGCTTCCAAATCATCACGTACAGGACAAAAGCATCAGCAGACAATTGGACGCGCAAGTCGGCGCTTCTCTTGTGGATGTCTGTAGGGCGGATAGCTTCATGGGCTGCTTGCGCTCCTTTGACTTGCCTATGTTGCGCTAATGTCTTCGGCACGTTGTCAGGGTCGTGTACTTCCAACCAATGCCTGACTGCGGCACAAAAGTCTGGAGCTAGGGCAATACTGTCAGTCCGCATATAAGTGATTAAGCCCGATTCATACAGCGATTGAGCTACGAGCATTGTTTTTTCGGGACTAAACTTTAGCCTCGCTCCTGCGGCTTGTTGCATTGAAGATGTGACAAAAGCCGGGGGAGGAGTGCGAGTAGCAGTTTTTCCTTCAATAGAGACAATTCGGTGCTGGTTAGCTGTTGCCTGCTGGACTAAGTTGTCTGCCTGGACTGCACTTAAAACCCGACTCGATTCAAGGTTAGTTTGCTCCTCAGTGTTGCTAGTATCATCAAGCATTGCCGCTTGTGATTGCGAAGATGTAGAACTATGGGTTGTCCCCTGATAGTAGGCGCGAAAGCCCTCAGCATAATTAACAAAAACGCTCCAATAATCTTGAGGAACAAAAGCTTGGATTTCCTGTTCCCTTTGGCAGAGAATATGCAAGGTAGCGCTTTGCACCCGACCCATACTTTTCGCCCCATTTTGAAGTTGCCACAGCAAGGGAGAGCCTTTGTAGCCAACTAATTTATCAAGAACGCTGCGACACAGCCCGGCCTTAACCATGTTTTGGTCTATTTGTCGGGGACGAGCGATCGCTCTTGTGACTGCTGTTGGAGTAATCTCGGTATAAATGACTCTTTGGGGGTTTTTTAGGTGTAAGGCTTGCTCAAGATGCCAAGCGATTGTTTCCCCTTCTCGGTCACAATCGGTTGCCAGAAAAACTGTCTTGACCTGACGAACAGCCGCTTGTAGTTGTTTAATAGTCTGCTGCCCTTTCTCTTGGCGCAGAACAAAGCGACAAGTGACTGTACTACCCGTTAAGTCAAAGCCCAAAGCATCTTGTCCATCCGATGCTAATTCTCGGACATGACCCATGCTTGCTTTGACCAACCAATCAGTGCCGAGGATTTGGCTGAGTTTTTTGATTTTGCCGGGACTTTCGACAATCAGGAGCTTGGTTGCCAAGGCAGTTTTTCCTTTACACTTCACTGTAAAATTATAGTATTTCTGTACTAAAAAATTAGCTCAAAACCAGCAATTGCTTGTAGTCTATAGTGAAGAATTGAGGCAAGAGCGGTCGCTAATTTTAGTGAGGATGGAAAAGTGTCTGTTGAAGATGAGTCGCTAATTGGAGTAGTAGAACGCTTGACGTACCACTCGGCAGAGTCGGGGTATAGTGTAGCGCGGCTCAAAGCTTCCGGTCACAGAGACTTAGTGACGATTGTGGGCAGCTTTCCGAATATCCAAGCAGGACAAACGCTCAAACTACTGGGCATATGGCGGGAGCATCCCAAGTTCGGACAACAGTTTCAGGTTAGTCAATACCAGGAGACTAAGCCTGCCACAATCACGGGGATTGAAAAGTATCTAGGCTCCGGCTTGATCAAAGGAGTTGGACCAGTGACCGCTAAACGGATTGTTGCCCACTTTGGACTAGACACACTGGATATCATCGAATACTCGATTGAGCGGTTGAATGAAGTTCCAGGTATTGCCAAAAAACGAGTGAAGATGATTCAGACTGCTTGGGACAAGCAGAAGGCGATTAAGGAAGTAATGGTCTTCTTGCAAGGACATGGTGTCTCCACAACTTACGCAGTGAAAATCTACAAGCACTATGGGGATGAATCAATAGTAACTGTCACTAATAACCCATACCAGTTAGCAACGGATATCTACGGGATTGGCTTTGTGACGGCGGATGCGATCGCCCGGAACTTGGGGATCGCACCGGATAGCGAGTACCGATACCGCGCGGGGATTATTCATGTCTTGGGCGAAGCCGCAGAAGACGGACACTGTTTCTTGCCCTACATAGAACTGACCAAAAAAGTAGTAGAACGACTAACAATAGCCGACCATCAACCATCACCCCAGGTATTGACTGAGCTAATTTATGTGATGGCAATGGACGAGGAGTTAGTCATGCAGGGGCATCGGCAACACCAATTCATCTGCTACCAATTACCATTCTTTAGCAGCGAACAGAACTTAGCGAAACGGCTGCATCAGTTGTTAAGCCGTCCGGTTCTAGTAGATAAAGAGAGAGTGCAGAAATGGATTGACAAATTTACCCAAGCAACAGGAATGGGGCTGTCATCTGGGCAAAGGCAAGCGGTAGAGATGGCAGCAAGTGAGCGGGTACTAATTCTTACGGGAGGACCTGGGACGGGGAAAACTTTTACAACTCGGACGATTGTGGCGTTGTGGAAAGCAATGGGCAAATCCATTGCACTTGCTTCCCCAACAGGTAGAGCCGCACAGCGCTTGAGTGAGATGACTCTTTGCGAAGCTAAGACGATTCATCGCTTGTTGGAGTTCGACCCCAAGACGATGAAATTCAAACGGGACTTGGACAGTCCTCTGTCAGCGCAAGCTGTAGGCATCGATGAAGCATCCATGCTTGACCTGTTCTTAGCTCATTCCCTGCTGAAAGCGATCGCCAATGATGCCCAACTGCTATTAGTCGGAGACATCGATCAGCTTCCCAGTGTGGGTCCAGGAAACGTGCTGCGCGACCTGATTGCTTCAGGACAAGTACCTGTAGTGCGCTTAGAGCAAGTATTTCGCCAAGCGCAATCGAGCGCCATTATCAGTAATGCTCATCGAATCAATTCTGGGCAATACCCAACCCTAGAATCGGTGTCTCTTTCGCCGCGCTCCGATTGCCTGTGGTTGAACGCTCCCGAACCGGAACATGGAGTACAAGGCATTCGAGAATTGTTGACGGATGTAATTGGACAGTTAGGTTTTGATGCCGCGCGGGATGTACAAGTGCTATGTCCGATGACTAGGGGCGAAGTGGGGACGCGCAATCTTAACGCGGTACTGCAAGAGTTGCTGAACCCACCATCCCCAGGCAAGGCTGAACTGTTTCGCGGCGGGATGAAATTGCGCGTAGGCGATCGCGTGATTCAACAAGTCAATGATTACAACCGCGAGGTATTCAACGGTGACTTGGGGACAATTGCAGCAATTGACACCGAGGAGCAAGAGGTGACGGTGCAGTTTGAGGGGCGGAGTGTCACTTATGACTATGCGGACATCAATGAGTTAGCGCTAGCGTGGGCGGTGACAATACATAAAGCTCAAGGCTCGGAGTATCCGGTGGTAATTATGCCTGTGTTCATGCAGCATTACTTGATGCTGTCACGCAACTTAATTTATACGGGTCTAACTCGTGCTAAAAAGTTAGCAATTGTCGTTGGGACAACTAAAGCAATTGGTCTAGCTGTTAGGCAAGTTAAAGACCAAGAGCGATATACCCATTTACAGGAGCGATTGCGGTTGTTGTCTGTTGCCATGACTGGTTAATTGCTAGTGATGAACTAGACTTGAAAGTTTTAATCCATCTATTTTACCCACCAATTCTTGAAGTTTCATGAGCAATAAAAGCCTCATTTAAACTTCATTTTAAACGAGGCTTTTATTGAAATGTTATTGATTTTCTGATTCGGATTCTTCGCCCGTATTTTCTCTATCTTCTAGAGTCATATCTAATGTTAAACCTGCAAAATCCTGGAAAAGTTGCTTGAGAGAATCAACTTTTGTTATTCTATCTTCCAAGCCTTCTTCATCCCAAATATAGTTTTCGTCTATCAGAGAGAATTCATAACCAATTAAATCGCCCAAGTACAGGGAGAAGCAGTAGGTTTCCTCATCCGAGTGAGTTAGATAAGTTGAAAAAGATGCACATCCTATAGTAGCAATTGTTCCTTCCTCATCAGGAATAAAGTAGTTGCGTTCTAAAAAGGTTTCTAAAGCAAACATTTGAATAGCGTCCATCTAGGGTTCTCTTGAAGAAGTGACTGATTAACTATTAGCATTTTCAAAACTTACTAACAACTAATACTAATCGTGCAAATTGCTTTTAATTATTTAGTTGCTATAATTAACTCCAGCGCCGAGGGAAAATATTCATAGTCATCAATTCTGCTTGTAACTCTGCTTTGAACAGCCTTATTCAAACTGGCTATTAACACACTGCTACTAAGCTGACGGCTATTTAAAGGCGCTACCAGCGCTAATACTGATAAGATAATTGCACCGATTGATTCAACGGTAGCAACAATGGCATTTCCTAGCCCAATTGTCAAAGCTGTAGCTGGGCAAGCGAGTAATTCCGGTTACAAATTGAACTATGGCTGCAGTACCCCCAAAGTGCGATCACTGCCATAGTTTATTGCAGCAGAGGGTCGCTGTCTGGAAATAAAGCAGCAAAGAAAGTGCCAACAGCCAGTGCTGTCGGTGTGGCAAGCGTATCTAATAGATTATCTAGCACAGGAATGTAATAAGCACCAATTTCTACAACGGTGGCGAGTGCAAATGCCCACAGTGCGGGGTAAGTGCCAACCCACTCAAGCCCCGATGTAACTGGTAGATGTCCGAAAATTACAGCGACACTGTAAAATCAGTTGCAAGAAGATTAAGTTTGCTCCCAAAGACCCAATTGGATTAACGAATGCCGCAAATTTTTGATGACAAAAACAATAAAAATGCCAAAGCTAAAATAAAGGAGCAAATAAAAATTGAGTTCGCTTTTTGCTGTGCGTATTGCGGTTCTAAGTCAAAGCAACTAACCTTAGACCATGTGTTAGCCCAGTCAAAGGGAGGGATAAATTACTGGCGGAATCTAGTCCCAGCCTGTGCGAAATGCAACAGTAGTAAAGGCTCTAAGCATCTGAATGACTGGTACATAGCGGAGCTACCTTGTTACTGCCAGAAGCGGCTGCAAAGGATTATCAACAGATGGGATGCAAAGATATGGGCGTTGCTGCCGATGTCTACCAGCAAGGGGTTTCATCCATAGATATAATCGTCCTAGTGTAGTAGCAACTAATTGCTTACCGATTTTGGATCATGCTTGAGAATGCACCGGATGAGAGACAAGCGGCACAAATCCAATCCCCGCTAGCTGACCGGATGCGCCCCCGCAGCTTAGAGGAGTTTATCGGACAAGATGAGATTATTGGACCTGGGCGGTTGCTACGCCGTGCAATTCAAACTGACCAACTCTCCTCAGTTATCTTTTTTGGACCACCAGGCACGGGGAAGACAACTCTAGCCCGGATTATTGCTAATACAACTAGCGCTCACTTCATTGCTATCAATGCGGTTCTCTCTGGTGTTAAGGAGATTCGCGCTGCCATTGAAATTGCTCAAGAAAAGCGTACCAAGTACCAACAGAGGACTATCCTGTTTGTTGATGAAGTTCATCGCTTTAACAAATCTCAGCAAGATGCGTTGCTGCCGTGGGTAGAAAACGGTACGGTTGTCCTGATTGGGGCGACTACAGAAAATCCTTACTTTGAAGTCAATAAGGCATTAGTCAGCCGTTCGCGGATCTTTCAATTGAAGCAACTGGGTAATGAAGATTTAGTTCGCGTTGCCCGACAGGCGTTAAGTGATCCAGAACGCGGCTATGGCAAACTAAAAATCAAAGTGGAGCCTGATGCCGTAAGTCACCTAGTCAATGTAGCAAATGGTGATGCGCGCTCGTTGCTCAATGCTTTAGAACTAGCAGTGGAAACTACACTGCCGGATCATACTGGTGTTATCCACATTAATCTAGATGTAGCAGAAGAATCAATTCAGCGCAGGGCTGTACTCTACGATAAAGAAGGAGATGCCCACTTTGATACGATTAGCGCTTTTATTAAGAGTTTGCGCGGTTCTGACCCAGATGCAGCTTTATACTGGCTGGCAAAAATGGTGTATGCCGGAGAAGACCCCCGCTTCATTTTTCGCCGAATGCTAATTTTAGCTAGTGAAGATGTGGGACTAGCGGACCCTAATGCCGTGATAGCGATCAATGCGTGTGCAGAAGCCTTCGACCGTGTAGGAATGCCAGAGGGACGCTACCATCTAGCCCAAGCAGCGCTGTACTTAGCAACCGCGCCGAAGTCGAACAGCGTGATGGGCTTTTTCGATGCTTTAGCGGCGGTGGAGCAAGAACGAGAAGCAGAAGTTCCCACTCACCTTAAAGATGCCAGTCGTGACAAGAAGGGATTTGGACATGGTATGGGCTACCTTTATCCTCATGCTTACCGCGACCATTGGGTGACGCAACAATATCTGCCTGCGACACTGCAAGGACAAGTCTTTTATCAACCATCGCAGCAAGGATTTGAAGCAGAAATTGGTCCGCAAGTAGCTCGTCATCGCGAAGCTCAACTAGCAGCTTCAGTAGAGGGCGTAGGTGTAGTACCGATAGAGGTGCTAACCAATGGACCAACAGAGCGAAATTATGAACGTTGGTTGCAACGCACGTTAGGGCAGGTAAGCGAACAACTTGCCTCTGTACGCGAACGCTTATTTGATTTAGCTCAAGTGCAACGCCATCATGTGCTGCTAGACCTCAATGCAGGCACTGGTTTAGTGACGACTGAAGCACTCCGCCGCGTACCTGAAGGCGCAGTATATGCCTGTACTCGGACGCTAAAGGAAAGCAATGCCTTACAGGAGCAATTTGCCGCGCTACCAGAATTGATGCGTCCAATTGTCTTGTCAGCAACTTTAACCGAGCTACCAACTATCTTGTCACATCAAGCCCCTGATGTGCTATTTGACCGCATACTCGGACGTAATGCCTTGATGTACGAAGTCGATAAAGTAGCAACCATAAAACAGTTAGTTAAATTGCTCAGACCGTCGGGAGTTTTGGTGTTAGCGGAAACAGTACCTCGTCACACGCAACGACTTTATCACCTAGTTGACCGAGCAAAGCTAAATCTTGACTTATACGAGCGCCTAGTTGCTGCTGAGGAGGCAATTTATACATCAAAATCAGACCCAATGGTGAACTGGGATGTTGAAGATCTAAAACTGGCTTTTGAGACAGCAGGTTTGGTTGTTGAAGTTATCAACGAGCGAACTTCGAGCCAATTGCATATTACATCTACATTACTTGAGCGTTGGTTTGCTACCACCAATTCTAAAAAAGAGCGACCTACTTATGCACAGCATCTAGCGCGTTTCCTCAAACGGGCAGAACTTAAAACTGTACAAGACTTGTTCATCCGCTGTTTGCTCAACCAAACAGTAGGTTGGTCAAATACTACTGCTTTTGTCCAGGCGAGGGCATTATTGTAAACCGAATAAGGAAATCAGGAAAAGGAGCAGTTATCAGGCTTACTTGCTCCCTGTCTCTACTTCCTAGATATCCCCTGGGTTGCAATTGGTGGCAATTTAGTTATTAATGCCATAGCAGTTGACAGCTAAATTAGGATTGCCGTTTAACGCTTACTTACTTAGAGCAACCTTGTCCTTGAAAGACTTACCCGCAGAAAAGCCAGGAACGCGCGTAGCTGAAATTGTCATAGTTTCACCTGTTTTGGGGTTACGCCCTTCACGCGCTTGACGTTCGCGCGGCTCAAAGGAGCCAAACCCGACTAACGCTACCTTGCTACCACTTGCAACTGCTGCCATAATTTCTTCTACTATGGCAGTCAAGATGGTATCAGTTTCTTTCTTGCTAGTATCGATTTTCTGGGAGATCGCCTCAATTAATTCAGCTTTATTCATGACATTTTCACTTCTTTTCACCGTTGCTATTCTATTGCTAGGGAATAAAGAGTGCAACTGTACTACTTGAGAATACTCATTTTATTAGAGTTGATTGTACTCTTAAGCTTTGGTTGGTCAAATACTATCTTCTCAGCGCTGAAAATTACTTTTGATAACTACAGTTTGAATAAGTAATGTATTAGTCTTGCCGCTAAAAGCTATGGTAGAAACAGGCGATCGCGTTTTCCCTGTATGTGATGAGTAAGGCTGATGATGCCCTGGAGACAAAATTTTCCCCGCACGACCTGCAACTATTGCAGCCCCAAAGTCTTGCTCAACATCCAGCCGCCGTGTACCTTTCTCAGTTGCGTCCTAAGTCACGGCAAACGATGGGGCGGAACTTAGACTTGATTGCTGATCTCCTGACCCAAGGACAGTGCGACCGCCTCACCTTAGACTGGAGCCAATTGCGTTATCATCATACAGCCGCAGTAAGAGCGGTATTGGTAGAGAAATTTGCTCCCTCAACGGTTAATCAAATGCTGTGCGCTCTACGCCGAGTATTGAAGGAAGCCAAGAAACTCAAATTAATGTCGCCGAGCGATTATACAGACGCGGTGGATATTGAAAATGTTAGATTTACTCAGGAATTACGAGGTAGAGCGCTAAAGCCTGCCGAGATTACTGCAATTATCCAAGTTATCAAGACCGATTTGACGGCGGCTGGGAGGAGAGACTCTGCACTGTTTGTTATCCTTTTGGGTTCGGGGGTGAGGAGGCAGGAAGTAGTGTCTATAGACCTCAGCGATTTTGACCCCAGTAGTGGTGC
>QQTW01003687.1_pt1 | contig 11366 bp, 2 predicted proteins | sample 1904831 | NCBI WGS metagenome assembly QQTW01 (sample SAMN09435610, study PRJNA476489) | Subsurface metagenome, whole genome shotgun sequencing project.
ACGGTAGCTCAATTAGTCTCCGGGGTTCAGATAGAGTCCTCGTTACCCGCAGTAGCGTTATGGAGAGCCGCGCAGCAGTTGAAACCAAGGGTAACTTAGATGTAACAGGACGCGAACTGTGGATTGATGGCTTCCTCCAGGGCAAGAAGGTATTATTAAATGCTGCTGAAAAAGCGATTATTACTGGTAAAGTCCTCTCGGAAAGCAACATTGATATACGCGCTGGAGTTGACCTCTCGTGGAATGCTACTAAACTTCAAGGTGTACTCACCCGTGCTGACCTCAATGGTGGCGATATTCTCCTCAGTCTCGATGGTTTACTCGATGCAGCAGGTAAAGTAACCTTACTTGCGGGTGGCAACGTCAACGTTGATGCCGCATCCGCACTGCAAGCGGGAACAAAAGCTGTAGGTCTTAACTTGAGCTTCGTTAATAATATTGAGGTTCAAGCTTGTGATACCAATTTGATTACGGGCACCAACTATACCTGTAACTGTGACATCACCGCTGCGGCTATTGATGAAAACAGTATTGGGACGGACACCAAGGACTGAGTTGATTAGCTGGATAGGACCAACAGCACCTTGGATATGAATATTTCCTTCGGCAGCGAGGGATATAGTACCGCCATCGTTGGTATCGAGGGTACCACCGCTTTCACGCTTCAGGTTATTATCGGTACTTGATACAGGTTTGGCGCCAGCAGCGAGAAGATTACCTGTAGCATCAACGAAGTTACCGAAGGCATCAATATAGAAGCTGTTCGCATCAACTAAACGTCCTTGAGAGTCGCGGTAGCGTAATGGGTTGACAATTAAACCGTAGCCATTCGCATCGCGTCCACCATCAAGCGTTACAGTATTGTTTGCCTTGATGTAACCATCGACTAACAACAACCCTTGGGATTTAATGGTGATTTCGGAAACATTATCAGTTGCTTGAATGTTGCCAATCGAGCCGTAAACTTGAGCATCTCCAACGGTGTTGATGTTAATCCGGCTACTGATGCTATCGAGGGTGTTTGCCTTCAGGAAGCTAAGAGCAGACAAACTAAAGTCAAACGGATTAGCTCCCCCTTGAACGTTGATATTAATCTCACCCGTAGCCTCGATGGAACCACCGCGTGCAACTAGTTGACCACTTTCGTCGGCGCCCATTCCGCCGATAATAACTGCATCGGTTGCGGTAACGTTGACGGTTGCTTGTTTGCCACTCCAGCTAACTTTGTTGTCTTGGATTGTTGCCCCTGCTTGTAGCGAACCAACTAGGTTAATCGTTCCACCTGACACATTCAACTTGCTGTTGGCAGCGTTGGTAAGAATTTGTACACCTGCATTAATGTTGACAGTGCCTGTACCTTGGATATTGAAGCCGTCAATTGCTGTTAACAAAGCACCTTGCTGCTGTCGCTTACCGTCAGTACCAATCGTGCGACTGAGGTTAATTTCACCACCAGCGTTCTTTTGTATCAAACTTAGGGTTTCGTTGGCACCTTTAACAATGACTTGAGCATTGTAGATAGCGATACTATCGCCAGCTTCTACCAGTACCGAACCTTCGCTGATTAAATCAGTCATCAGGTTAGCGTTGCGGGTTGCCTTAATGGTGACTTCCTTGGTTGCGGAGTTACCGTCAGCAGCAGTGATACGAACTACACCTAAGACATCGACATCCTTACCTTGGAGGTTGATAGTAGCATTGCTGACAATGCGTCCAGATACACGTTCAATCGTGAGTTTGCCTTCGGTGGAGCTAATATCAATCGTTTGCAAGCGGTTACTTTGTTCGCCTATCGAGCTATTGATAATGACATTATTTAGACCTGTGATGCCGACTTTGCGGGGCATCAATGCGGCTAGTCCCAAAAGTTTGGATACTAGTTTCCCCAGGAGTAATAACGGCGTCAGCTTTGAGGGTAATTTCGTCATCGGTTGTCAAGCTACCGTATAGTTCAAGAGTGTTTTCTGCGCTGAGGCTAATATCGGAGCCAATACCACCCGCAACAATATCGCCTTTAATCACCCCGAATTTACCAACGTTCATCGCAATTGAGCCATTGATAGTTTCGAGCTTACCGCTAGCATCAAGTTCGATATCTTTACCATCAGGCGATGTGCCGCTGTAAAGTTTGATGGCATCGTGTGCTAAAACTTTACCTGCAATGTATAGCTTACCGTTTGGTCCTGCTGGTATGCCGATGGAAACTACAGAACCTTGTTCTTTCGCTCTGATTGTGTAAGGCAGCGAGGAGGTAAGGTCGCTTGTTAAGTTAGCGAAACCGAATAAGTTAGCATTGCTAGAGCCAGATTGGAGAAGCTTGAACTCGTAGGCGCCAGCGAGTAAGAAGTTACCGCTGTTAAGCTTCACCTTCAAGTCGGGGTCAGTTGTCGATGGGGTGTAGTTGCTACCGACGGTGTAGCTAGCATTGTTAGAGCGCAGTACTTTCCAGTTAGCTGTGTTGATGGCTGTTTGTAAGTCTGCCATCAAGTTTTCGATGGTCTGATTATCTGCTGTATCGCTAGCTTTGACGTTGACGGTTGCTTCTACCTCGAAGTCCACTTTGTTGATGCGAATTTTCAGGGAAACATCGTCGCTAAGTTGACCGTTAGCCCGTTGAACAAAGCCTGTAGCTTTGATTTCATTGGTGTGTGCAGGCGCCAGAATATCGACGCGACCGGGAGCATTGAGGTTGATTTGGCTATTTTGTCGCCATGTTTCCAGACGGGTTGAACCATACAGTACAATGCCTCTACCGGAGTAGTTTGTCGAACCATCTACTGGGTTAGGTTCTAACGGGTCGTTACCACCAACTAGGTCGATAACTTTACCTGCACGCATGTCCTGACCGATACGAATTTGATGGTCGGCTTCGATACGAATGCTCGAATCACCGTTAAAGTGGGTAAGCGTGCGTCCCAGGTATACTCCATCTAAATCGCGTGCTTGGGTAATTTCGCCACCAGGTAGTAACAAACCTTGAACATCAGCATCGCTACTCGATTTAATTAGGATAGAGCTATTAGCCTCATGGGTAATAAGTTCGCTGGCAGCTTGGACATATACCCCTGTACCAGTCGTTTGTTTGCCAACTACTTCGATGCGATCGCTAGCGAATAAATACCCACCCGTCTGAATTGCGTCACCTTGTTTGTTAGTTGTATTGCCACCAATAAACGCTTGTCCTTGTGCTTCAACGCGGATGGCGCCTTTGTTGCCCGACCAATCGATGGTTTGTTTCTTAAGCTTGCCGTTGTTATCAAACTCTTGGAACAACTTACCGCCCGATACTAAGTTGCCCATCATCTCTAGATTGCTGTCGCTAAAGATATTGATACTACCGCCACTATTATCGGATGCATAGCCACCAGCAGTTATACCACCAGCAGTTGTCACCAGTACACCCAATCCTCTATCGTCGGCACCGCCAGTACCACCACGTAAAGTTACAGACTTGGAACCGAGTAACCCTGTATCTAGGTATACTTGCTCACCAGCAGTAACCGTTACTTGCGAGTCATTACCTGCCCAAGTTACGCCATTTGCACCAATAGTACCGCCTGCGACTACAGCACCGAAGATATCTACGTCTTTCGCACCATCGATAATAATTTGGCTACCAGCTTGCTTGGTATTTGTACGGGATGTCGTGTGGATGTAAACGCTTGAACCTTCGCTGTTGGCGCCAAGAGTTGATTTACCTGAAGCGTCAAATCCACCCTTGATGGTAATGTTGTTTTGTACATCCATCATGCCTTCGTGGTATATCCAGCTTTCCGAGCGAACGTTGAGGTTCGAGTTTTGACCGAAGACATTAATGTTACCGCGAATAATAATGTCGTCTTTAGCTGCTAAATCAAGGGTAGTATTATCTGCAAGGCTAGTTAAAGTACCAGTTAAAAGGATACTAAACTTGTCTTCGCCAATCTGCTTGAGATAATGGTCTTTACCCCTACTATCAACAGGTAGGTTACTAAAGTAGCTGTCGTAGTAACTATTTAGAGGTGTGCCCGCAGATAACAGCATCTGGTCGCTGCTAGTAACAGTACCTTTAATTACCAACTCATGGGGCGAAATAATCCGGGCATCAGCACCATCACCCGTCTTCACTGCAACTGGTTTGCCATCGACATCATCAAAACGGGCGCCTGCTGTCACTGCACCACCAGCTTCAATTGTGACAACCTTACCTGCACCGATATTAATTTGTCCTTCGTTATCGCGGGCAGCTACTATACCACCTTCCATTACAGTCAAATTGGTATTAGCGTAGAGGTTCGCTTGTGAGGAGGCACCTTTCGCTTCTACCAAACCAGCAATCTTAGTGTAGTCGGTGGTGATGCTATCGATGCGACCACTTGCTTGGGTAATGGTAATATCACTACCAACATCGCTAATAAGTTGACCTGCCTTAATATTGATGCTTTCAGTTGCCCGTAGCCAGCCACTAACTGTGATTTGTTCGGTAATATCAACTTGGACTTTGCCTGCTGTAATACCGGCGCCAGGAACCATGTATTGATTTTGTCTGAATACTTGGGCATTATTTGCTTTAATTGTCAAACTCTCGCCTGTTGCTCGAACATCACCAAATACATCTAATTTATCGCTGAGTAGGGTTGTGGTATCACGGAATTCTGGTTGTGTTGCAAATGCTTTACGAGGACGGTTGACACCATCGGTACCACCACGAACAATATCACCTTGGAAGATATCGCCCAAAACCATCTTATTACCTGCATCCTGGCGTCCAATTGTAATACCAGCAAAGCCATCAGCTAGGGCAGCCAAATCACGATTGGAAAGTTCCATCGCAGGTGTTGCATCTTGAATGCTTAGGTCAATAAATTCTTCGCCAAAGGAATTCTCAGCGGCGCCACCTAAACGGTATTCTGTTACCATTTGGTTGGCTTGGATGGTTAGATTGCCACTGCCTTGTACCTGGTTGATACCACTGCGGAAGTTAATATCGTCGCTTGTGAGGGTAATATTACCGCCCGTCTTACGGTTTACCAAGCTACCGCTATCAAGGCTTAATAAAGCATCAGCTTTCTTGAGGGTGAGGCTAAAATCGCCATTACCAGCAGCAATTGCATAAGGTTCATTACCATCTGTCATCAAACCGCGCCAGTCGTCACTTAACTGTGTTACCCATTGGTTTTTCTGCATCCAAGTAGGTGTGACGCTAACAGTAGGAATTGTTAATCCGGCGTTAACAACCGTTGCTGTCTTTTCTAAGTTAGTTAGTTTCAGGTTATCGACTTCTTCTATGACGATGTTGCCTGTTCCGTGAAGCGATGTTGCAGCAGTTAATGTTCCAACCTCTGTTAATAAAGCGGCTTTATCGCTGCCAATGCCGTTCTTCGCTTTCAACATTAGGTGACTATCGCTACCAATAATGCTGGAGGCGTTGGAATTAATAATCGCGCCGTCAGCGGATACAATACGTACCCAACCGCTGCCTTTTCCGTCTTCGCTATCGCCTGTGGAAACCTTGATATTAGACTCAAGGAGAATATTCGACTTATCTCCGTAGCTACGTAAATCTACGTAACCGCTTTGTAGTGCGTTGAGGGTCTTGCTGACTGTGATATTCTTGAGGGTTTCAACGATAATCGCATCGGCGTTAATCTGGCTTTGGAAATTAGCTTGGGAAGCAACGACCCTAACATCAGTGGTGCTGTTGCGAGATATACCGTTGTTGTCAGTATTATTGAGCGTGACATTGCTACCAAAATCGAGAATATTGGTGCCATCTATCTTACCTGCTCGACCGATGAGGGTGAGACGTTCTAAGCCACTGGTATAGTTAAGAATCTCGCGACCGTTGCGAAGTTGGTTTTGGTTGAGAGCGATCGCATCTACCATCATCTGCTCGGCGATAACTTCATCAAAGTCGCCTACAGTGTCGTTAAGGTTGATGATGCCATCTGCGCCAGAACCTTGCGCGCGACCCAAGCGCACTAAGTAAGTATCGTTACCGCCTTTGTCATCGATGAAAATAGTGCGATCGCCAAAGTCTGTAATGTTTACCAGGTCATCAGCGGCGCCCATAACCAGGCGATTGAAGGTTAAATTGCCTTTTATTTCGTTTCCTTCACCTTGAGTGACTGCGAAACCACGGGCGTTGACGGTGGCATTGAGTTGTTTCTTCGCTAGCGAGAAGTCGAGGGTATTATTACCTTCACTGTCGTTAACCCGATCAAGACCAAAGTCATCCTCGAATAGGTAAGTATCATCGCCTTCGCTGCCGGAGAGATTATCAATGCCAATGCCACCACGCAGCACATCCGAAGCAATACTACCAGTTAATTTATCCCTACCGGCGCCGCCTATCAACGTTGCACCCTTGAAGGTGCTGCGATACTGCTGGTATCGAGCATCTTTAGTATCGAGAAGCCATGAAACAGATGCATCAAGCACGTCGTCGCCATCGCCACCGTCAGCGGTACCACCACCCGTACCGAGTATTAATTTGTCTTTGCCTGCACCACCAGTAAACTCGACACCAATGCCAAATAAACGAGATGCATCGAAGGTATCATCGCCAGCACCGCCATCGGCAACAACTTTAGTTACCCCTGTAAATTCCTGATAATAATCCTCAAATTCAACATAAACTTTGTCGCCCTGACCATATAGAGTAAACGTTTCACTCCTATCTGTAATATCTCCATATTTACGGAGGCTGGAGCGACTACCGCTATTAAGGTACAGCACACCATTTTCGACTTTTCCTAAGTGAGGCTGTACATTAGGCGCCTTGTACTCTAGGGTAAGCAAATTGGCTTTAATCAAATCAACGTTTAAGATACGGGTCTTGCTGACAAATAAATTCAGGTCTACAAAGGCATTTATCAAAAGGTCTACGCTAGTCTTGACGTTTGCCAAGTTCTCAAGACCTCCAGCTTTACCATCACCTTTAGGGTCATAGCTGAACATTGTGGCGATTTCAGAAGGATGAATCTTACCATCGCTCTGCCAGGTTTGATTTGTCACAAACCCTAATTCATCCTTAGTTAGCTTCGGTTTCGAGATGTCCTGCAAATCAACACCCATGTTCACCTTAATACCACCACCAATACCTGCTTCAAAAATGGCTAATCCAAGAGCAGCTTCTAAACCTAAGTAAGCGCTTACACGGAACTCATCCTTTTCTTGTGGCTTTACACCTTTCTGCGTGGGAATAGTAAAGTCTGTGAGGAAGAAGCCATCAAAAGCATCGAGGGGGTTCTTCGACTTAATTGCCTTACGAATACCAGACGTATCGTAGCCAAACCCTAAGTCGGCTGTAGCGGCAAAGTCGCCTTTTGCATAAACATTGATTGTAAGCGGAGTAGGTGTTAAAGGAATTGTTGCTAACAGTGCCTCAAAGTCGGCGCGGAACTCTAACAACGGTAGTTCGTAGGTGAACAGCGTCGCATCTCCACCAGTCATAATATTCTTCCAGTTGGAGATATCTTTGATATACTCTATAATCCGGAAACCAGAGCGCGGTGCCCTGTTTGTCCCAGAACTCTTGTTTACAGAGGGAGTTTGACGGGTGTTTGCTGCGAGGAATTTGTCAATTTCCGTGGACTGTGGAACATTGGTAGCAGCTACGGTTTGGACATTGTTGGTTCCCAATCCCATGATGCTGCCCAATGGTAACGGATCGCCTGGTTTTAAGGTAGCTATTTGGTCTACCAGCTTGAGCATTTGCTTGGCTTCGTCGATGAAACTCCAGTCAATTGGCTTACGACCCTTGATTACCATGAGGAGGTTGACTAACCCTTTGAGGGTTGGGTCACTAGGAATTATCAAGTCAAGACCAGGTATCTTGCTGTCGAGGACATTAATCAGTGGCTCCATCGGCTTGAGGGCATCGCGCACCTTCTGGGCGATAGGTGTGAGGAAGTCGCTAACGAAACTGCCCATATCGACACGCATATCCCGCAGACCAAAACTGGGAGCCATCATCTTTTGGCCCAGTTTCCAACTCCAATCAAACTCTAGGTCGGCGCCTATCTTCGGTAGTCCCTTCGCGCCATCTATTTCTAGTGTCATGCCGATGTCTAACTTGGCATCGACTCCAAAGCTGACACCAAATAGGTCTTTGGTGCGACCGGAGAGGATACGTCCTATTGCCATGCGACCGCGATTGTCGCCCTTGAGGTCTAAAGATAGCCCACCATATATACCACTGGCTTTACCACCTGGGTTGTTGTCCTTCATTTTCGCTTTGAAGAACAACAAGTTACCTTCTCCGCTGAAAGGAGTGATGACATTAGGATCGGTGGGGCTACCGTCTAAGTAAGCTTTGATTGCGACTTCGAGTTCAGGTTTACTGTCATCATTGTTGGTGGCGAGATAGAAACTGTCTTGGAGGCTAAAGCCAAAGCCGAAGTCAAATTTCCAGCCAATATCGAGTGCAAAGCCACCATTTATATCGAGGCTAAAGCCAGGGATGCTGAAGTCAAGCGGTAAGTTCACACCTGTGCCGACCAATCTTCCACCCAAATCCATATCAAATTGGATTGCATCTGCCCCAGTTGGTAGGGTGCCGCCGACTGCCCAGTTTTGCATCAAGTTGCCTAGCTTGTCGTACCAACCCACCATGACATCATCGATCGAGATGCGGTTGTCTTTGTTAGTGTCGAGTATAATGTTGAGTTTATCGGGACCAAGGATGTTGTATAAGGTTTCGCGGATAAACTCGATTGCCTTGCCGTTACCGCTTAATTTTTTACGTAGGTCACCCAAAATACCGAGGCGCATATCACGTAGGAACGAAGCTGCGTCACCTAACTTATCGCCAATTAATGGGATATCCTGAGCAAGGTTTGAACTGAGGACATCTTGTAGGGTACCCACTGCTGTATCGACGCTATCGAGAATAAACGATGGGTCGTTGATTAAGCCAAGTAGTGAGAATTGACCGCCCAGTTTCGCAAACTCGCCGCGAATGTCTGGGAATTTCATGATCAGGGGGTCTTGCTGCCCCTTATCGCTAGACTTCGCTAGGTGTTTGAACAACTGTACTAAACCTTGATCGCCGTAGACCGGGTTGGTTTTAACTTCAATTGGACTGAGTTTGAAGTCAGCACCAGCTATTTCCATCCGTACTGGCAAGTTGACATCAAAGCCACCCTGAAGTTTGACTTGTAAATTGTCCTTGAAGGATTCCTTACCGATGTAGAATAATCCGTCGTCAGGTAACGTACCTGCTTTTTGGTCAATTGCAACTAATAGACCTGCGTAGTCTTTGGTATCAGCTTTACCATCAGCATCAAGTACAACAGTACCGTTATTAATGCCAATGTTGATTGGACCTGCCTTGAAATCTAAATCAAGTCCGGTACCAACAAGACGGACGCCAATTTGAGCGTGGGTACCTTTGCCTGTTTGGGCGTTATAGTCTCGTAGGAAAATCTTGGGGTCGCCTTTAAGGATACTGTTAAGGTCAACGCCAATATCAAAGTTGAGTTTGGCAACTGCTTCTAGGGTTAGCTTACCACCACCCTTGAGGTCTGCTAGGGCATCAATCGCATCGAGTGCCGCCGCACCAGCACTACCTGATAGCTGCTTAAAGGTGTCTAAATCGAGGTTGAAGTCGAATTTATCAGAGAATAGTGCTTCCCAATTGAAGCGGATATTTAAGGCGCCATTGCTTAGACCGAGGGAGAATTTTTGTTGGTCAGCAGCCAAGGAGTTGTTATCGATAATACCGAGGGCTGATTCGATGGTATTTTCAACTTCCTGAATCATGCCAGCAGGGTTTTTCGCTGCGATTTCTAGTTTGGCGGTCAGACTATCGAGGAAAGTAAAGGTTTCGCTTAACGAGCGATTAATAACTGGAATTGGTGTATTGTAGAACGACTCATTCGCTAAGGAATCGCCGATAAAGTCGATACCCGCGCGCACACCCTTGATAACCGTCTCAAAGTTAAGGTTCTTGAGGCTGAGTAGGTCGGATACATCGGGCATTACTACAACAATGCCTTCGTTTTTGACCTTACCACTAGCGATCGCAGCTTTGAGATCGAATGCTTGAGTAACTGGTTGGTTTACAGTTTGTACACCGCTCTTGAACTTAGTCAGTGTAGGTACGTAAACCGATAGTTCGGCGTTTGGCGCGATGGAGATGTCGCCAAAACCACCATTGACCTTGAGACCCTTGAGTTTGGCTTGGGCATCGCCGTCCAACTTGAAGTAGAAGGATTTGAGGAGGTCGCCACTCATCAGGTCACTAAAGCTAAAGCGGCGATCGCCTGGAGTGACTGTGTTCGGGTCGCGGTCTAGCCCGGTTGAGACAGTAGCTGCCATGCGTACCCCAGAATCCGTACCAACTCCACCTGCTTTTAAGCCCACAAAGCCTAACTTCGCTGCTACTTCCAAATCTTTAACTTCTAGGCTGGCTCTACCGTTAAGTTCAACATTATCAACGTATAGATTGACACCTTTAGTTCCAGGAGTAGTACCAAAGTTGATGACAAAATCCATGCGTCCGTCTACACCCGCGTTAATTGAGGTCTTGGCACTGGTAGAAAGCGATGCCACATCACTTAAATCAAGTCCCAAGTTTAGTGGTTGGTCGTTCAGCACTGGCAAGTCTTTGCGGAAGCTAAACGGAATTACAATCTCATTTTTGATGGCATCATAGGTTAGTGGTACGCTCAACGGCAGGATACCGGATTTATTAATCGCTACTATTAATTCCTGGTATGTACGTAGGAGTTGGCGCTTCTCGTGGACTACAAAGTCCTTGCCCGTGATGCTTACATCAGCACCACTATCGATTACAAGAGTAGTGCTATTTTCTACCGACTTAACTTGGTAAGAAGTGCCGTTAATCGTTACAGACTTGCCAGCTAAATTGCTACCAAAGTTTGCACCCGATGCCGTCAACTTACCACCGCTAATTCCAGCACCTACACCCGACATCAAATCTACCCGTGGGCGATAAAAATCAATCTTCGAGAGAACGTTATCGTTAATGGCAGTTGCAAAATCAAGGGCACTACCAAGCGAGAGGTCTACAAACGGAATCTCCGTTTGCATAATGTCATATTCACGGTACTGTTGCGCCCAGCCCACCAAATCTTTGAACATCACCACCACATCGCCAATGCCGAAGCTGCGGAAGTTTAGCAGTTTATCAAAGTTCTCGTGACGGAATTTAACGCCCGTACCGCCAAATAATTGACCTTCTAGATATGCCTTGGCTGGTGCTGCTCCACCCGATAAATCGTTACCTGCCAAAGTTGCGTACACGGGGAGGACAACATCGATACGGTTGTCGTTGGTGTTGACGGCGAAGTTGCCATTTACATAGGAGAGACTACCACCGAGGCTTAGGGATGCCTTACCTTTCTATTTACCAACTTCAT
>QQTW01003688.1_pt1 | contig 11366 bp, 14 predicted proteins | sample 1904831 | NCBI WGS metagenome assembly QQTW01 (sample SAMN09435610, study PRJNA476489) | Subsurface metagenome, whole genome shotgun sequencing project.
AGCCGAAGAAGACGCATCTACGCCCGTTCCTGAGTAAGCTCCCCAGTGCCTCCCCCCAATACCTGTCAATTGCCCACAGGAGTTGTCGATATTGCAAGTTGGAAGACCAGCCTCGAAAGATTACTTCACGAATGCACGAGCTTGCCTATAACATTGCAGATGCTAAGACAATGCTGAATCAGGACCATGCAGGATCATCGAGGAAGAGATCGAGTCAGCAGTCGACAGTCGCAATGAGTCGCTGCCGTCCCTGCGTGAATTGGGCCCACCCGACTTGGTGCACCTGGTAAAACAATCCATCAAGTCCGGTAACAAGCAGGTACGATCCATTGTTGCACTGCTCGATGGGCTAGGTCCTAACTTCAATTCGAGAGTGGAGTCTATCACCACGTTACGGGCGTAGATGCGTCTTCTTCGGCTAGCCTAGCTGCCTACGTCAATACAATTATATACAGTCCCAACGATAAGTCATCTAAAGTCATATCGGGTCTCTACTGGTACGCCTCCATGGTTGTTGTTAGGGTTCCCAATAACCGGGCCCAGCTGTTACAATGCCTTTTCACGATTGGACATGCGGGTCGAAGTTAAGATACCCGGAGGAGTCGAGAGTTACTGCATCGACGAAAGAGGGGACAAACGAGTGGCTTCCGATGCCTTGTGGATGGAAACATTCCTCTGTGGTGTACTCAGAGCCTACGCCTATGCCGATGACGGTGGTGGAGAAAGCATAAAGAAGATCATAGGCGTCCGAAGGTTCGATCCGATCACGAGCACAGAAATGGAGCATAAATTTCTCGACGCTGCGGAAAGGCTCTTCTTCAAAGGTTTGCCAACTGTCGCTGGCGGAGGAAAGAGGGATTGACAGGTTGTAGGCCCACAGCTCGGATCGGAGCCCGAAGTGCAGGTGCCCAATATTGCATCGAACCACCTGACCACAGGATTGATCAGCTACATACACACCACAGGCAGGTACACCTCAGGCATCAATCTTTTCGAAAAGTTATGCACCCGAGATTTGGAGGTCTCCTCGTTACTGGCAAAAGTCATGATTTCCGCAGATGAAGAAGTCCAGGCTGTGAAATTGATGCATGACGGCATCGCTAAACTACCTATGGACTACTCGCTTCTAGATTGCCAAGCAACCTTTTGTCAGAGCAAAGGCAGGTTGGACTGGGCTTTGGAGTGCGCTAAACGAGGGGTCACCGCGGCACCGAGTGAATTTGGAACATGGGCGAGGCTGGCTGAGGTCTATGTTGGTCTTGAGCTGTGGGACCTTGCTCTGTTGACCCTGAACTCATGTCCGATGTTTACATATAACGACAAGGACTTCCCGCGGATGCCGGAACCTGCTCATGTCCTTTTGCCTGTACTTCGCGAAAGCATACTGGATGAGATTGATGAACCTACCAACTATGATGGTGATCAAGTGCACCATTCCCTTCGGAAACTACACGCTGCCGGTTACAAGGGGACATTTCTCAAAGCCTACAGCCTTCTCACCGAGATCACAGCCAAGATAGGATGGGATCAGCTTCTCCGAGTTAGAAGTCAAGTCTTCGTTATGGAAGAAGAATATAGGAGCGAGAAGCAGACCGGATCAACTCAGAACGCAACAAACCCCAACGCAAGCACAGTTGCATTACGAGGAACACCAAGTCCGATTATGAACGGCAATACAAAGCCCGAGAACCATCCCAACGGCGAAATCGGCTCGCATGCGGATGACGAGGAGACTCTTCATGAAAAGCAGATCTCACCAACCAGCCCCTTCAGCCCTCCCAATAGCGCCACCATCGCTGACGGATCCATTGAAAAGCCTGAACACACCATCACACCCGAAGTTGCCAAAGCAGGCAGCGACGATACTTCCGCGGATCCTCCGGCTGCGGCACCCACATATACCCAAATCCACAATAAACGCCTTTGCGAGCGCTGGCTCGACAACCTCTTCATGGTCCTCTACGAAGATCTCCGCATCTATACCATATGGCGCACAGACATGGCGCGGGCCCAATCGGAAAGCAGTGATTATCGTAAAAGTGCAGAGGAGTGGGAGATTCTCGGGGAATTGGCGGAACGGTTGCATCATTTCCCTGAAGCAGTCGAAGCGTATCAAGCATGCCTGCGAGTCCGGTTTAGCCCCAAGGCAATGAAGGGGGTATTGAGGATGTACGAAGAGAAGGGGAAGAATTCAGAGGTTTTGCAAGCGATGATCAGATTGATTGCGTGGCAGTATCGATGGTATTCTGAGGTAAGCAACTTTCATCCTTCCCCTTTCCAATTGAACCCCTCCTCCGGCGAACGATGATCAGAGACTGGACTGCATAAGCTGACCAACTGCAATAATAGTTCTCCCCGTCACTCCTCCGCACAGTCCGTAAACTCATTGAAAGCGAAGGAGCAGTCAAAGTAAGGAGTATCGTCCAAGCAACCAGTCTTCCGCAGCCAGTACTTGATCTTACGCACCGATATGTGGAGCTTTGCGTTGCGTTCCGATCTAACGGCAGCGAAGGCTGAGAATACCAGTGGGAAGACAGTGTTGCAAATGCTTGATGGAAATCTAATATACAGATACCTAAGGTATGCCATTCAGCATCGTTGCTGTTCTCCACGACCTCGCCTGGTGCTCTTCATAGTCCTATATTTGCTCAAGATATATAGAGCCCCCTTTTTAAATTTCTTCACTCACCCCTCGTTCGCCTACCTACCCCTCCTCCCCCTCACCCCTCCTATTTGACTCGCCCTCAACACATTTCGCCAACAATCTGACCCCAATGGGTTTAGCGCCCCACGGAAAGATAGCCAACTCCATATGATAAGCACGTCGCCATAATTCAAGGCTCCAAGCTTTAAAACACCCCGAAAAGGAATAATGCGACGGGTCTTCTTCGGGTGAATTCTCGGGCACTTCACTCCGAGACACCACTACTGAATCCATTTTCTCTTGTTCCAAAAGATTTTCTTGCTTGATGAAGGCGGATGTCAAATGCGTGCATGGGCCAGCTGGTGAAGGGTCTCTGTTGCACCAGTAGGCCTGGACTGAGGCCGCTAGCTCATCTTGTTTGCAGCTTATGACTGACATCGCTAGGGGACATGGACATCCAGCGGCCTCCCCTTCCTAGTTTCACGCTTGGTACAGAAAGTATCCTTTCGGTGGGCTTATTCTCCTCGAAGGTAATAGTTTGGGTTATCAGATCCAGGTTACACGGACTTGGAAACCAAGTGCGACAAAGCCCCTTGATTCACGTCACAGACTGCTTTCTTTTTCAGTTGCTGGAGATGTCGGAAACATGTACGCTACTTATTGCCTATGTACTAACAGATATGGATCGACACGAAGGTTGATGACTTCCGGGGGGAGGAAATGCCGGGCACACATTGTCATTGTTCAATCCACAACTGCTTTCATAATATCTTACATCATCCCTTTAGCCTCAGTCAATTCATTTGGCCAATTATATTACAAAGGTATAGAAAATCACGGAAAAACTTCTTCTTTCAACCAACCAGAAAGGAAACCGCTTGCCTCAATACGGCGGCTCATTCGGACACGCAAACCGCGGGCTTTGGAAATTCGCCATGTTCGTCGCGCGGATCCAATCCCGCGTCTGCTGCACGTCTCCAGAGCAAATCGGTCCACACCAATGCGGGCGATAATCCTTTCCGGTGGGATGCAGGATATACTTTTTATTGGGCATATCCCCCGTGACCGCCCATCCGACATCGCAAACGGGAATGGTGAAAGTACCTTCCCAAGAAGCGCCTGCAGCTCCAGGGTTGCCCCAACCGTTTTGGAGAGCGTCTTGAGCGCGTGCGACGGCGGTTTCGGGGCCGTAGGCATATCTTGCGGCTGCGTATGAGTCGAGGGAGGAGTTGATGACGTCCTTGAAACAATCGGTAGATCAGCAGGGTAGAGCATGGAAATTAGCAAGGGGAGTGGTACATACTGCGATAGTGACACCAGCGTAATCCCCCTTGCCCAACTTATCCCATCCCAACGGCTTCTGTGTCCACCCATACTTGTGTTTGTTGAGGATAAGCCCTCCAGGCTCCTCCCACCAGTAAAGATACCAAGCCTTGCCATCTCTGCAGACTGCCATATCCTGGATCCCTCGCCAATGCCTTGACCATCCCCGCAGGCACCACCGCCTATGATGAAGACTTTCTGAGTCCGCCATAGCGCATTGACTGCGTGACCGATGAGCTTGGCATTGATGTTGTCAATGACCGCTACTTTATCGATGCCAGGGAAATCGAGGAAGAGGCCGCCTTTGAGGTACGTTCGGATGTCGCCCGTGTCTTAAAAGTTTTCACCACGCATGAGGAGATTGTTGGCGTCGATGTAGGTTTTCATGCCCTTGAGCACGATGGATCCTAGAAGATCTCCAAGATCGGCAGATTTTTGGAATGTGTTGTCTTGGCTAGGTACCAGTCAGTCCGGAGATGATCAAATGAAGTAAATAACATGGGATACTCACTGTTGACCGAGTAAGGGAGAGATAGCCCCTGTCGCTCCTGCGAATAGAGCAGCACCTGCGCCAGCTACTGCTCCTGTAATTGGACCCCCTAGCCCAGCAAACGCGGCACCTGCGCCGACCACCGCTGTGACCGCATTGAGGACTTCTCTCAACGCCGTGACGCTCTTGACATCCTTGTCCTTGTAGAATGTTGTGGCCCATGAGTCCTTAGTCAAAGCCGCGACGATGGATGCAGAGCTAAAAGCTTGGTTGAGCCCGTTGAAGTAAGTGTGGAGTCTGTTAACGGATTCCATAGTACGCCTGACGTGTTTCGTTCCTTTTCCCATTGAGAACGGCGTTTCCGCAAGGGTTAAAATCGCAATCATCCTCGGATCCTTCGTCTCGACAAGACCAATTCGGGTTGCCAATGGCCCATCGGCCAAAGGCCCCCACGAAGCCATAAGGGTTGGCTTCGATATCGGTTGTATGACTGGTCATCCAAGCATCTAACCAGGCGTCAAGGCCGTTGTTGTTCCAATCGGATGCTTTCTGGTTGAAGAAATTCCCCAGCGAGACCACATTCAGCTTGACGGCGGAGTTTGTGTATTGCTTCGTTTGAGGGATTTACAGAAAGTGGCATCGACAGACATGATGTAGTCAGTGCAAGAAGGCAAGATAGGCGAAGAAGTGAATGCATCTTCATCTGCAGATGCTCCGCTGCTGATTGGAGATGCTATGAGAGCGTAACAGACAACATTGGATCTCAAGTCTTACAAGATCAGACTGATGCAGGCTTAATGATAGGAAAAAGGAACATTCTCGCTTTTTATTTGTTTTTGCCATGGCCGCTTCGCCTCGGACCATCAGACGGAATTGAAGGTCCCAATGACGAAAACCAAATCAGGAGATTAAGTGACGGAATGATTATGACAGGTCGGCAGGCACAGTGAGGTCTCCGAGCTATAACAGTAGTCCGGCCATCAGCTAAGGCCCTTCGATACAGTGGAACATGATCGCTTCCGTCTTGTTTAATCATCCCCGACGGAACAAGGGAGGGGGAAGGCATACATTACCCGCCAGGCCAGGAAGCCCAACATTTCTCTCATCGACGGCAGTTGTGCAAACATTAAGATTAATACTTCCACTTGTCCGGGGAGGGACGACCTTGACTTCGTGGCATCTTACTTTGTGACCAAACATTGAATGTCAAGCTGCAGCGGGCGGAGAAAAGATCTCTATTCTCGGAGCATTTCCAGAAGAAATTGCCGGGCTTGTACAATCTCGTGCCTTATTGCGGCGCAAGGAGACTGACACGATACGGGACGGGCTGTGGCTATGTATGATTCCTGCATTGGAAGCTTCCGTGGATGGGTATGATTAACCAGCCACAGCACACAGTCGCCGCAGTCTCCCGTGGGGGCACTCGGAGATCTGATAAGCTTTCAATGATTGGTGATGAGATATGGTGGGTACTGTAAGTTAAAGAAAGAGGTTGTAGTGCCAAGGAGTGAGGTCTGTCTCATCAAGCAGCATCTAGCCCCTTTTGCATGGATCCAGTGAGATCTGCCTCACCGGGATCTCCGCCGTCACCAGGCAACCTTACATATTTTCATGGATGCTCGCGGGTGCCAACGTGACGCCAAGCGTTCGTATTGCGAAACTTCTGGTGCCCCCTTCAAGCCTGGTTTAATCTCCGTCAAGGTTGATACAATAGAAGTACCTCATCTCAGACGACAATTCGAACCATCCCACATGGACGATCACCCGTCGCTGAGAGGGTATCCCTTATCAAAGTACCGGCTGCTATAATACCCTCGAAACGATCAGATATTCTATCAAAGATATTCGATGAACACTCATCCCCCACCAGATCTACAGCAGAAGTATCAGCAAAGCTCCTTGGCCCGATGGCCAAAACCACCCATGAAACACTCATGTACCTTGCACAATTGGGTCGAAGGCTTCCTGGCCGCCATCGAGACACTTAGCCCATTCCTGCCAATTACCCCGGACACTGTAACCGAGTCGATAGGATACCGAGCCACATCTGTTCCCCAGAATAGAAAATGTAACAGGAATTCGACTACAGCCAGTAGTAACCTCCCTCTAGCTGAAAACGGAAAACGGGAGAACGTAGATCAGATGGAAAGCGACACGGGATATTGAGAATCCATGGTCGGTGATCTTGACATCGAGCTCCTTAGGGCGATTCGTTAAGATTCAGATCGGAACCCCAAGTAGAGTCCAAGGTGGGGTTGATTGTAGTGGGGGTTTGAGCTTACTTACAGGCTCGCATAATTCAATTGGAAGACAGAAATATCACAAGATAGATGAATCTCTTTCTCAGTAAGGTATCGTGGACTTTCCTTAATCACTATAAATAATAAACCAAGGTAGACATTTGAAGGGCGTTTGATCACGTGGATGGGATCCAAATGCCCCTTTTGCTTGACGTCTTTTGTCAACACTTTCAAGCGGGCGTAGCGGGGTCAGAAAGACCGCAATTTCAAAAGTTGCCAGCATTGGGAGCTTGATATTGAATAATGGCTCAAAAGGGACTGGTTATCCGGATTTTCGCTTAAACTGGGAGAAGACGGTGGTACACCAAGGGATGAGTATCAAGGCTTGGGTTACCTCAGGGTATATAATTTGCAAGAACACCACTCTACCATCTATTTATCTATCTCTTCATTGTCTATCCCTTCATTGTCTATCCCTTCATTGTAACCATTCACCCTCATAAAGATCATTGATCGCCATCGCCATCCCCATCTCCATCTTCCCCTTCAACCTCACCGACCACACTATTGACCACCTCATCCACCCCCGCCATCTCGTCATCCTCATTGTAATAATCATCCTCATCACTCTCCACATCCTCCAATTCAATCGCATCATCCCTCGTATCACCCACCCTCCCCACTTCCATCACCTCCGATCCCGGCGTAGCCCCTCCTCCCTCTACCAAAATTTCCCCATCTGGACCCAATCTCGTCACGGGCGCAGCACTCTGCCGGCCGCTTCCGCCGTCTTCCTGATTGGCCGATGGAGTACTGGGTGCTTCGCTTCCCCTCCGACTGCCACCATACACATCCTGGATCTGTTGATAATTGATCTTCTTACTGAATGCCCGCTTCTTCATCATTCGTTCTACCGCTTCGCCTGCGTCTTTTGGGGGACCCCGCTCATCATACACGCCACTCAAATCTCCCATGCGTGTTCTTCTCTTTTTTCTTTTGACGATTTTCCGGGCTGTGCCGTTTTGTTCCGCGAGTTGCTGTTTGAGGACTTTGGCTTGTAGGGCGCGGAGGTATTCGCTGTTCGCATTGACCCAGAGACGTTCTTTGATGGTGGATTCTTGGGAGCTTAGGAGACAGTTGGCGACGTCGGCGTCGTCGGCAAATTCGTCGTCTGGGATGACTTCTGAGGAGGGTATGCGGTCGAGAAGGGGTTGAGTTGTTGAAGTTGATGTTATTAGCTGGGTTGGGCGAGGGGAGGGGCGGGATTCTGGAGATGGTGATTGGGAGCGTGAGGAGGACCGACTGGATTGAGAGTCACTGGATGTTGACGATTGAGAGGGTGAGGGTGAGCGTTCACGAGACTTTGACGGATTCCGTCGTGCAGCTGAGCCTTCATCTCGTGGCCCTAGGTTTTCCGATCTTGATTCACTTCCGGGAGTCGGGGACTGCTGAGCGACTGACGTTGGAGCTACTCCCGGGCTTGTTGTGGGTGGAGCGTATGACGTAGGAGGTACGGTGCCAGATTTATTAGGGTCTTCGTGAGCATGCAAGATCTCTTCAATCTGAGCTTCAAGCTCTTCTTCGACCTGTATCTCACTGGCAGAAGGTTTTCCAAGTGGTTGTGTCTTACCCGGAGGTCGACCTCTGCCCCGGGTCGGTTGACTTGGGCCTGCGTCTGGCGAAGAAGATCCCGCTTGCAATTCTGCCAGACGCTGATTTGTCACATGGAGAAGGGCAGGGTCAATGGGTACTCGTGGTGGAGGCATGCTTCGTCGATCTCGTTCAGCTTGGGTATCAGCTGGCGTCTCAAGCTGTGCATTACCGTTTGATGGCGTGGCTGATCCAGCTCTTTCCGATTCGTCATCCGTCCTTTCGTTGTCGTCAATCTCTATAGGGGCCTTTCGTTTCTCCCCACGAGAAGATCGGCGCAACGGTACGGTCAAATCCGTTCGCTCTGATGCATTTGCGTCAACTTCCGCGTCGTCCTCCGTATGAGGTCTCCTTTCGCTCCCTTTTCTTGCTCGTGCTTTACCCTTTCCCTTCTGTTTCCTCTTCTCCTTGCTCTTAACCTTCTTTTGAAAGGAGGGGGGATCCGCGGATCCGGGAAGATCGATAGTCCGAAACTGTTCTACGGTCAGGCCACTGCTCTCCGTGGCTTTAAACTCATCCAGTCGTTTAGAGATGGTCATTTCGGCGACCCGGACTATGTAGACCACTTCCTTCACAGCACGCCGGAGGTTATTCATCCGAGCCGCTAGGATCAAGGCGGCACCGCAAATTCCCCCGGGTCGTCGACCCTCGGTCAACCAATCACGACTCATTCGCTGAACGATACGTACAGCTTCATTGGCAATGCGCTGTTTGTCCCGTCCAAATTGCATGTCGCCGGCGAAACGGAGGATGAGACTCTCCATGTGAACAGGCTCGAGAACGCCAAAGATGTTGTTCGACAGACTCAGTGCTCTCAGCAAAGCCTTGAAAGTCATGCTCAGCTTGAAAACGTTCATCTAGACTTTGGTCAGGATCTACAAGCATCTGTAATTATTGACCTGGTCAGGGTCCGACGTACACGGCATTTGTCTGCAAAGTCGATCAGCATCCACTTGTTGTTTTCTTGGCTTCTACGACAAGCAATGTAGAGGCAGACTGCGGCCACACTTTTGGTATGACGGCCTTGGACGAAGTTATTGGCAAGAGCAAGTTTGTACACCTGCATCGCGGCATCCTGCAAATCTTGGACGATATTGAGAGGATGGCCGGCCACAGCTCTGATAGCATGCCTGCCTGTTGGAAGTCAGGAGATGGTAGCATGCTCAGCGAGGTCAGGTATTTTACCATTCGCTTCGGATAGCTCTCTAGAAGTCATGCCACCGGCGATTCGAGCGGCAACGGGGTCATAGACTCTGGCACGAGATGCATCATTGCCAACGGTGACACCAGCTCTCATGGACTCGCCGCCACCCGTCTCGATGAAAGTGTTGTCGGAGACTATGTTGGTCTCTTGGATGATGGTACCACAGTCTTGACAGACCAGATAGCCATTATCCTCATCCAAATTGGTACTCCCGCACGTGGGATCTGGGCATACTGAAATCCGATCGGAACGTTTCGTCGTGATTGGAGCTTGTACGGATGGTCGTCGTGTGGGTGTACTTTTGAGACTCTCCAGTCGCTGTGGTTGGGACCCCTGCCTTTGCCCCTGAGGCCGAGGGGCAGCCTTGGGATTGACGGGCATATTCAATATATATTGGAAATGTGATGAATTCACGAGGGATGGGGAAATTCCGTTGACATGTATGGCGGAAAGGCTCGCAATTCAATTGAACGCTTTGGGAACATTCTCACCTACAAGAGGCAGTAAATAGTCATACTGGGCCAAGCTTGGAAAGGGGGTCATTTGAGAGATAGTACAGGCTGTCAAGGGGTTGGGCAAGGCGGACAAGACTTGTCAGAGGGAGTTGGGGTGGTCGGGTGCCGCGGTGGTTGCGAGCCGAGTTTAATCTTTAGCGTGCCAAGACTCATGACTCATCTTTCTGGTTAGCGTCCCTCGGCTGGGTCGATGTTCGAGTACCGTCCATGACGTTTTATTTTCCTCCTAACAATCCTATCCATCTTGAGGACACACCCAGTTCCCAAGCACAGAACATGAAAGCGTATTTCGCATAAACATCGTGCGACATTGACCTTCGCGAAAGATAACGCATCTATGACATACACAGGAGCACCTATGTATCGGGTTTTCTTCGTGACTTCAGTCAGACACCCGTTACTACGACTGACGGCTGAATTAAGCCATTTACCAGGATGGGAAGTGTTAATTTACTCACCAAGATGTACTAATCGTTCAGTAAGCCCGGAGTGTACTTTATACATCAAACGCTGAGATGCTATGGACGACCGGGTTGGAATAAACATGCCTTCATCTGGCATGATTGGATTGAACATTTTACCTTTTGCCTTGGACGAGCTCGAAAAAGCCGTAGGTACTGCGTGGGACTCGGTGGATCGCAATGAGGCATGAGCTGCGCTATATGGAATCCCAATTGTCATGCGTCAGTTTTCCATGGATACATGTAGAATTTTGGTTTAGTAGGGAGTCATTTGTGCGTTGAGCGTTTTGTGCGTATTTTAGTGTTCTTGCCACACATTCCAACGCGCTTTCCCCCCTTCAAATTTGCTCCTTCTACAAACATTACCATCTAATCCTATCTGTATCTATTCTGGTTTTAACATCCTCCCATTGTCGTACATTTGGCTTCCCTTGAAGCACTACTCAACGCTTATAGTCCGCCATGGTTGCTCCTAGCTTTTACATCATTACGCACTACGACCTAGGGCCACAATCCTCTTCACTTGTCCAGGTCGTGTTAATTAAGATAGCGCAACGCTGAAACGCTCTGATCCAAACTTCTCTTCCAAGCACGTGTTTTGTTCTCATAGTTTTCAGGCACTCCCGGTTGCGTCCAGAGGATATCGTCACGCTATCGTTCTGCCGCAGCATATCGCGAGAAGCATCGTACGCCTGAGCGTTACTTCGAAACTCTATTCTGCAGTACCCCGGATTCTCGCTGCACCCCAGACATTTTGTATCGCTCAGCCGGACCATTAAGCGCAATGGCCATGCAAGGAACCCAGATGTCGCCATCAAACATGGCTGGGGTGCAGCGAG
>QQTW01003689.1_pt1 | contig 11363 bp, 11 predicted proteins | sample 1904831 | NCBI WGS metagenome assembly QQTW01 (sample SAMN09435610, study PRJNA476489) | Subsurface metagenome, whole genome shotgun sequencing project.
TTGCTCTAGTCCATACCTTGCAAGTGCGTGGGCAGTCAGGACGGGGTATGCTAATTTTATTGTTTGTTTGGATGGAGTAGAGCACCACCAGGCGCGCGGTACGATCCTATTGGTCCGGGCGATGGGCCTCCGAATCTGAGGGGTGGGCCGGGGAGGTTTCCGGGCGGTGGAGGGATGGGTGGAGGAGGGATGGGGATGGGAGGTAGGGCTCCGCCGAATCCGTTTGGCGGGTTTGGGGGTGGAGATTTCATTTAGGTGAAATGATTGATGTCATGGCCGGACACGGGCTGGAGTGGAGCGGAGTTCAAAAGCGTCTTCATACTGCGCTCAGCCTGGCTGCAAACTAGACACCCTAAGCATCAACTTCGGCCCATCTTTGCTCACTGGACCTCTGGTGTCGCCTAATCTCTGGCTCCCAGTACAGTAGCATCTTTAATGAGTCTGAAGGGGCTAAGGGACGACTGTTTCATGCAACGTGGTAAGTGGTGATGTCTCGTAGTATCTTTATCAACAGGTAGGAGTAGATGCTAGATCAATCCTGGTAATTAGCTTCGCCGCTCCGCTGCAGTGATCAGTATGGAGGTGGAATAACTGCTTCTTCAACCGTACGCTTGCCAATGCTTGTTGTCGCTTTATCGTTGCCGGTTCCATAGTTTATTTCGTGTGTTCGGGTCTTCCGCTTTTTCGGGGCTGTAAGTTCGAAGGTTTGCATCTCTAAATCAGGACAATATTTCGGATGAGCGATGTCAAGTAATAATTGCCTCGAACACGGTAGAGACTATATTTCATCTACTCGTACTTTTACTTTGCACTTCCCGATTTGCATTTGATGTAGCGCGTACATTGTTCCAAGTGTCGACACTCTTTTTTCCTCCGCTCGTTGAGATTCTTATCTAGGCAACATCTCCTAATAAGTCTTCTTTGCGGAGATCCCCACCGTCGCTTTATGTACCGTCGTCCTTCTTGCATCATCATCAGGTTGTGTCCGTATTTCCTTCAGTGTTCTCTTGTAAGATTTCGACGCTGTACTTCCTTTCGATATCCTCTTACGGTCTCAAGATGTCATTGCTGTCAGGCTGAGGAGTTTCCTCGGTGGTGGATGGCCGGCTTCTATATCCTTTGCGGAGCTGTGGGCTTCAGGCTCTTGTCAGCAGGCGTTTTCCGCCTCTTCTTGATGACATCCAGCAACGCCGTTAGTATAGCGGATCATTCGCCGCCGTTTGACATAATGGTGCCCTAGAGATGGTAGGCTCGGTCTAATGGACAAAGTTGCTCTGTGTCGGAAACTCCAGTGATGGAAGGCACCCTGGGTCTTAGGGTCATGGTATTCTGCCTAGGGCTATATTAATGTCTCGACACTCATGCGCTTACACTGGTGCAGGGCCAGTGAACCGAGTTCAGTATATTGCCAACTGATAAATAGCTTTCTCAGAACACGAAGGTAATTAAATGTTCCACTACCACTCTTCTAAACACTCCAGCCGAAAGACTTTGTGACCACTTATGCCAATAATTGGCGCTTACGCTTAGCACAGGGTGCTGTGTTGTGACAAAATCACCTGGGTGCAATGTCTCTTGGCGGGAGCCCTGGCTCTCTGACAACAGGTTGCCGAAGAAATGATCGGTACATCATAAGCTCAGCCAGAAACTCAAACCCAAGGAGATCAGGGTGCCATTGCAGCGGCATGACCAGCGATTCCTGAACCATCGACAGGAGCTTGCAGATTGGCTTACAAGCTGCGAATTATTGCAGGAAGGAAATCTACAGCAAAGCCAAGAAAGAGAGAGGTAATCTCTTCTTAATGATCAACATTTACCAAGTTCAAGAACGTATCGGCAGTCAAACCAGGCTTGGATCGTTCTCAGACGTGGACTTCACTGCAATACTTGTTGAAATCCAGAGCGAGCGGTTCGAAGCTGGTGTCAGAGGCATCAAAGGAGGGTCAGTACCACTCGAGAAGTGTGTTAAACGCTTTGCAGACTCCGCTACGGCATTCGATGCATCGCTACAGATACTTCCCGAAGCAGTGCACAGAGGCGTGATTTGTGGAGCTGTGAATATCATCATCAATGCTGCCATACGACACAGACCTTTGCGCGGCGGTCTTGGAAGCCATTGTGGAGATTGCGGAGACTTGTCGAGCGGAAGAGTTCTCATTCATGGGACACAGACCCGACGAATTTCCCGACCAGCTTCATAATCGTATCGATCCACTTTACCAGAACATTGCACAAACTCTACGCGGGATGCTGAAGTTCTACAAGGAAGTAGCATCAGGTCGACTTGGAGGTGAAGCACAAGATGTTGGCTAAGCTGTTGGTAAAGATCCAGATTACGGCAACAATCCAAATTAGGGTAAGAAGATTCAAGCAGATATCGATGCAGTCAGGACGTAGCGAAAACGCTGTCAAGTCGGTGGCAAGACAATGCCTTCTCCCACATATCGGACTCATCGAGAATAGGCCAGGTCACCAGACGATTCAAGTCGCTAGAACCAACGTGGGCGTTGGGAATAGTGGGAAAGATCTTAACAATCGCTTTGGCGTCTTTGAGTATAACCCTCAGTACTAAAACAGGAAATAAAGCGCAAGAGGATGAGATTGCATCTGAAGGAAGTACTAACAAACTAACAGTGCAGGTTAACCAGTCTTGGTATCAACTTCGGAATCTCGAAGGCGCAGGTCCCCCGACTCGTCAACCGCAGCAAGTGCCCAACCTAGACTCGATCTTCAAAGAATTGGGCGTCCATTCTGATGTTGCGAATACAGATATGGATAGAATCCATCGAAAGGGAGCGGGACTCCCTCCCACAACCCGACCGCAAGCCAGCCAGTTCATGAAATCTCCTAAGCTGAGCGCCTGGCTAGCTGATCCGAGCTCCCGTAAGCTACTCGTACAAGGCCGCTTCAGTGACGAAAAGATATCCCCGCTATCATTCGTGATTAGCGTCCTGCTTCAATCCCTCGAAAGGCTTGACGGAACCATCTCCCTCCACTACTTCTGCGCACTGCACACGGACGTCTCCAGTGACTTCCACCCAGGCGCAAGAAGTACGCTGCAGAGCCTAATCATTCAACTAATGTGCAAGAGCCGCCACCAATTGTCTCTTGGATTCATCGACCACGATCTTTGGGGCAAACTGAACGCTGTCGAAGTTGGTGCCCTTTGCGGCGTCTTCGAGGGTCTGCTTTTCCAGCTCCCGCCATCCGTCACGCTCTCCTCCTTATCGATGGCATATCATACTATGAGACTCGAGAGCAGTTTCAGGATATATCTCATGTGATGAGTAAGATCATCAACATTGCAAAGGGCGCCTCTTTCAGCTTCAAGTTGCTGGTGACGCGCCCTGGTATGAGCCAATGTGTGAAGCACAGGTTCTATAGAGAGGACATTGTCTCGCTTGCTGATGGTGACGGGCGAGATACGGGTGCATTCCAGTGTGAAGTTGATTTTTTCGGACAGATAGCTTGGGAACTAGCGAGCGAGGCTCGAACGAAGCAGATGGAGCAGATGGAGCTCCGTGAGCTTGAATGATATGTATTGATATTGGGATTGTCGGAGTTACCTCGGTGGTTTTGTAATTGTCTAGCTTATGTCTCTTCACACAATCAGTACTCTTTTTCTGTGTCTGTTTACTATATACTTTGTGCCACCGTGGCATAACACCTAGCTGTATTGATGTTGATGTTACACATCCCCGGACACTCCCGAACGCTCTCGACATCACTTGGCGGTTATCTGCCCTATCACAGTAGAGCCGACAGAGTCCATGAACTGGATGAACAACATCTCCAGCCTTGCTACTGCTAACGTTATCTAACCACATCCATGCTTCCACTCCTTAAGGTACACTAAGGTACCTAATCAATCCTGAGTTAAGTGCGGGGCTCCGTCAGCCCTATGCTTATAGCCTGTCCCACGCAACATCGAAGTACACGTCATGACAAGATTCAGCTAGGTCCGACCCCATAGTGCTGGCATTTGCCGAACAGGTGGTCCGTGATATTTTGATCACACAGACACACAAGATGACGAGAGCATTCCTGACTCAGCTGACTGTTCCCCCTCTCTCTCGTCCTTCTCGCACTACGTAGAAATCAATTGAGGGAGTACCGTCAGAGATTGTAGGCTGAGGAAGGAAGGTTGAAGCTGAGATCAGTAGGAACGGGTATAGTTTCTAGAGTGATGACAATTCGAGGTGCTTCATATAAAAATCGTCCAACTAACAATACGGAGAAACTCCACCAAGTGCGGTCTAGATTGCCCTGAGAGAGTGGTTGTTGATATTTTACCCCGAAGTCCTCTGCAGGAAATTAGCGTCGCGATATTTGTCAGACCTTACCACCTCATGCCGTTGAGAAAAGGCCCTCCTCCATACACATCAGACCTAAGACATGGGCCTTGTGATTGATAGATAGCTGGTCATAGGGCTGAGACAGTACCACAGCAGGTGCATGAACCCCTGACATCTTGCGGCAACTTCGCCTTGTAATACGTCCTCCTTTCGGTTCCCCAGCACTACCTATCATCTACGATACGTCGTCGGAAGCCAGCCCATTGTATATCACCGATGTTATCCGTCCAATCCATCCATCCATCCCACTAAAGTAAGCGAAAGGATCACCATGCCAGCTTTCTCCGCTTCCCACTCGCACTCGCTTCACCAATAATGAATAATCCAAACCGCAACACCACCACCACCACCCATCCGCCAAGAAAAAGGGGGGCCGAAAAGCCAAGCCCGAAAGGTCCCATCGCTCGACCTGCATGTCCGCCCTACCAGTCACGTAACCATGGAATGGAAAAGGCGTGGGTGCAGGAACGAAGAGGGCTGAAGAAGAAAGGCAAGAATGGCGAAAAAGCTTCCGTTGCACGATAAATGAATGAATGAGCACAGGGAGGGGCGGTCTAGGGACGGAGGACGAGACGGTGAACCCAGGCACGGGCGGCTATAGGATAGTATAAGGCTGCCAAAACCTTTTTGCTGCTGTTGACTTTGTCCGGAGGGCAAAATGGGTGGTAATTACGTTACAACCGGTAAGGTAGAAAAAGTCCATTGAGTGAGTGAAGGTGTATCTCGACTGTTCGGTCGATGGATGCATAGGGCTTGCCTGTGCATGTGCATGTGCACTGTAACTTAATTTGCACCAGAGAAAGGAAAAGGATGGGACGGCGGGCGTGGGCGATTGGTAGCCTTGTGAGGCGAGCAGGGGAGGGAAGGTAAGGTTTGTGAGGGCCGGCATCGGCGATTCCCGCTGCCAGTAGTTGAGAAAATGCACTGTACTCTCTACTTTTACTCGGTTTACGTACTGTCAAGGGGGATCGCGATAATGACAGGAGCTGTTAAGAAAAGATTTTGGCGGTAAAGTGCAAAGTTTGGGATTATTTGATCGTCGTCGGTGATATACGCGTAGGAGGTGTGTGTGTTCTTCTGTTCGTTCGGATAGGGCCGGTAACTAGGTATGCAGACAGGTCTGGAGGGCATCGACCCGGCCTAGTGGCTGGGGGCCAAAGTGTGGCTTTGCCGAACAAACATACTTGGATCCACGTTCGTGGCCGCGGGAGGGCGTAAGTAAGTTCAAAACTCCTAACGCCGGTGAGGATGATCGGACGATGATGACATAGCTGAGGTTCCTGCGGCAGACTTTGTGCGATCTGATCCTTTTTGTTGCCAGGATTGATTCCTTCCACCAGAGACATTCTTGTATATGTCGCGTTTTTGCAATTGTAATTTATAGGGTGACGAAGCTTTGGATGGAGACAATGACAAAAACAAAAGGGCCCCAAGTAACGCCCGCAGCCAGCTCCAAACTCCGCGGTCGACCATTCGCTAAAGACTCCTCTATTCAAACTGGTATCAACCGATTCACCCGCCAATGATTTATAGCCGTCAGCCAAATGACCATGTCTGCGTTGGCCTCGTACGACAGCGGAACCCGTTTCGGCCCCCAACCGATCAATTCGCGTCAAGTGACTAAGCCGCTTGAGACCGAAACAAAACCAACTCCAACTGTATCGTAAAAATGAACATGAAACTTTGCAATGGATGAGCCTCTCCACAAGAATATCTGGAACAGTTTCAGTTGCCCGGACCTGTCTTGCCCTTGAATGCCTTTAATAAAAATAGCCCGTGGTGTTGCTAGGGTAGATGGATGAATTTGAAAAGGTCTCTTGCGATGGGCAAGGGAAGGGTGGCGACCGGTTGATGTGTTGGGATGTTTCGACACTGTACGAACGGTTCCGAATAGGAATTTCTCTGGTCGGTGTCCCCGGTTGAATGGAGGTTGGCGATTCTCTGGAGGCTTTAGACGCAATCTCAAACCGTTTGGGACAGCCATCATCGGTGTGTCTGCGATAAAGTGAGTTGGAGGGCAGGGCCAACGGCAGTAGCCTTACCTTCGAAGCGTATCTTTGCGGGCGAATCTGTTACCACACAAGTCGCAGCGGAAATTCCTCTTCTTCAAGTGCACCTGTTGCCAGTCAGTAAAAATTCCTTCGCCGAAGCACTCAAACGGAGGAGTGCTCACGCTGCCATGATGTCGGTCGAGATCTGTCTTCCTGGTGAACTTTGCTTGACAATCTGCCTCTGGACAAGGGTGTGGGTATTTGCGAGCCGGATTGTGAATATCCATATGACTTTTCCAATTGTAGCTTCTTCTAAAACCTTGTCCGCAAATGCGACATACGTGAACAGCATCTTCTGGAGTGGTCCGCTGACGCTTCTTCTTCGTCCGCGGAACCGCCGAGCTTGAGCGCTGGCCTTCATCTGACTTGGGACGATGACCATCTGGACTAGACAGGAGTTCGTTGCGATCACGCTCGGTCAAGTGTCTTGAAGAGTTTGCGTGCCTTCCTGACCTCTCCCAAGCCGCGTCACTGGAGTCATGGAAGTAGTACGGTCTCGAGTATGGAGTCATGCACTCTTGCGCGACTGTTGAAAGCACCTGGGGAGACGAAGTTCTCTGCAGGAAGGAGTCGTTCTGATTGCCGCTTGTAAACCACTCATTCGATTCTTCCATCTTTATTTTGGATGTCAAAGCCGTCTCAGAATTGGGTTGAGAATAGATATCGGAGGGTGCGCAGGACGAAGAAATGGAGGACCGGTGAGAATGTCGGTTATGACTCGATCGTCCGGGAGACTGAGTCAGGCTGTGTGCGTCATAAGGCGCCGACGTGAAGGCGGTCGGTGGGTAGGCAGAAGCCGAAGTCGAGTGTATCGTTGAGAATGGGTCATACTCGTCGAAGATATCCGTTGACTGTGATGTACCTGGCATGTCTTTATCCACCACCGAAGCATGTGTCCAGAGTTCGGAAGGTTGTGGGGACGGTGGTAAACCTCTCGCACCAGATTGCGCGGAGGGCGACAACATAGAGCAAGCGTACAGGCCAAGGCCGGGGTTAGGCGTAGGTTGCAAAGATGTCGATCCTGTTTGAGGTGGTGTAGGGTATGACGGATGGTACTGAAACGCCTGCCGTCTGCCTGAATGTTGATATGGTGACAGGGACGATCGCAGAGATTGCGGGGTATGTTCCATGGTGGCGAGGCAACTCGTTGGTGCGGTGTTGGGAACGGGAAGGCCAAGTGGTCAATTAGACACGGGCTTTAAGATATGTTCGGAGTAAAGAGTATGGATTATCTTCAGTCGTCCAATCTGGGAGATGACATTGATATACCGGGCAGCCAACAGATGATTAGAATAGTATCAATTCTGACTGCGGCCGTTTGTCGCACGATATCAAAGGAGTGCAACGGCGAGGTCGTCCAAGTATCAAAAGTCTAGGCGGCGGTGAAGACGAAGGTGTGAAAGTTGCTCGCAAGGCAGAATATCGGTAAGGATAATTACCACGGACATGTCCTAGGTAACCGCGGCGATAGCGTGAGCTTGAGCTTTTGGCCCCCATCCCCTTGGAGTAGTGTAGTCTTAGGTCTATCTCTAAGGGTAGGCAGTGAGCAACAACATCCTTGCTGCATGTGCCATTCTTTGCTAAGGGCTGCATTCGTCCCAGAGAGGTTAGTGCGACCCGTCAGAACGGTACCCTACGCACATTGAGTGCTGTAGGGCACTAGCACGTTTCGGCTGTCTGGGGTCCAGTGTGCCGCGCAAGGTCCAAGACCAAGGAACACGCCAAAGGCGCAGCCGCAGTAAAGGGAGACCATACAAGCCCTGTCTTTTGTCAGTCTGACCCTGGTAAGAGCCGTTGGCGCGATCGGCTGCGGCGTCCGCACTCCTTGCACACTTGCTTGTTCTTGCCAAGCTCCCAAGTCATCGCAACGCAATGGGAATCCCATCGCCATATCTATTGTAGCTAAAGCTTCTGAAGCTATCGACGTCACTCAATCTTTTTGAGTTCGTCGCCGGTTCGAATCTGCCCGGTCGCTGCAAATATTGGTGGAGGCGACGACAATATGAATAAAAACTATCCTTCATCAACGCGCCCCGTGACCGAAGCACTCAATTCTTGAACTTGTGAACTGAGCTTCTCGATCATATGCTTAAGCTCTGCGATAGTATCATTGTCAGGCGTATCCGCAGTAGTCGCTCGACATGGTTTTGTCCCGCTGTGGATCTTCGGCGCTTGGACCAATGAACTCTCAGATCTAAGCGCCGCGCCCCGGGAGGAAGCCTTAGGCGAGATATTCGCTGAGTGGCCACTTCGACTGGATGGGTATGCTTGGTTCTGAGAACGCAATGGCTGCGCTGTTTTGCGGATGATGTATCCGTACCCACTCTCGTAAACCCAAATGGCAGCTACAAAGGGCGAATGGGTAATTTTCAACAGTAATATACGTATGCTTCGCAATTGCTCCGGGCGAAAACAGAGTCGCAATGGTCGAACGCATACTAGTGGTATTAGATTCTGTGACGGGGCACCTTATCAGCATCATTCCATGCCACACCTGCAGCGAGCGGCACTGCTCGAAGCGACCACGGCGCGAAATTGACCTACCAGAGGAGGCAGAAAGTAGGTTAGGCGACGAGATGCAGAGGCCTGCAAATTGTGACTGGGTTAGCTGGACGATCTCCAAGGTACACTGTACATCGTGAGGAGGTCACTGTCCGTGAGACAAACCTCGAGAACGAAGACTGAATATCTGTTTCGAAATAAGCGCTTTGGCGGGCTGGAGCGTACCCTAAACCTCCGATAGAAACTCACTGGAAAAGATACTCTTTCTTGGCTTGATCCATAACCTAAATAAGTGTCAAGCGTCAGCCACTCATAAGGAACCGCAAGTATCAATTGGAGAGGAAGGCAAGAAAAGCGTTGGCGGCACGGGTTGCACGGCAAGGCTTGTGCTACCCAGCGGCTATCTGACGCACCTTGGTCAAACTGTTACTCAAAAGGCTGATCAGGGACGTGATCAGAAGAATGTTCGTCAAGCACACGAAGATTAACTGCGCGAGCGCATCCTATGTCAGTATGAGGTATGGAGTTGGGAGGTAACTTAGGGTAGAGTATCGTGACAGCCGTTCAATGCGGCTGTGCGGGAGCTAACCATCAATGGACGTCCTAACGTGTCAGAGATCTGTTAACCAATTAGAATGCTTTAAATCTTCGTTGTTGCGAATCAGACCGACAGGGGTCCACTCGAACCTTTTGAGCGATATCCTATTCTCACCGTGTGAGCCACAACGTTCGGAATGATAATGACAGCCTGTCAAGCACTTACAAAGCCGAGGTAACTAGACCTACACCGCTGCTTTAGCCTTACTTGCGGTGGACTTTTGAATCTCGACACCGCCCTCACCCCAAGAACACCTGAATGAGGACCCAGGACATCTCACTTAGTGTGAAGTGATCCCTAGCAAGTAGCGTGAAGGTGGTGAGAAAGCCTCGAATGTGAAAGTCAGTGCGGCTAGTATGCGGCAAGGCTCGCCAACGCACCGATGTAGAGTATAATCACCACCCCGAGAAATCGGAGAAAGTCCTTCGTCTAGAGTGCCGTATCGTGCCATCAGATCGAGCCCTAACAAGCGACAATCCACTATCTCCTATACGATCTTCCACTTCCATCGTCGATCAACCAGAGTCCTTCCGATACAGAAAACGGCCCGTCTGAGGAATATACCCACAATCCACACATGCTCCGAGGCCCCATGGACGAGCGGACACGACTTCTTTCAGACCAGGTATTTTTCAGCCCCCCTCGTCCCGGAGTTGCGAGGCTTGGTTCCGGGTTCGGTTCCTATCGAGCAGATCACACCGAAACGGAGTTTCTAGATGAAGGGGATATAACCTCGTCCTTCGGTGGCCTAAACGCACTGGATATTGCCGCGGTAGCGGAAGCCAAGAATTTTCTGAGCCAAAGAAATGTTCAGAAGGTTGTCAATGGGATATGGTCTGGTGAGATCGTCTTCTGGGAGACGTTGAGCGTCCATACGAAAAAGAAAGCGCAATTGTACAACGCTAGGTACGTTTGGTGAAATCGAAGAGGTATAAACCCACACGAAATGCGCTATCATCCTTGGATGTTGGCTCAATCTGGTGACTGAGCGGTACTCTACCTTTCTGTCCATTGTTTGCGTCTTCTAATACACTCCTTCGTGCGCTGTTATGTGCCTGTCTATTGCGAGTCCGTGTCTGTAAGAGTTTGGATACGGACGTTATTACTGACTTCCGATTAGAAGAGCTGACCCGTACTCCCGCCTTCGCGTCCCAAAGTACCAGAAGGTCTTTGAGGCGCTCTTCTTCATCTCGTTCTTGGCACTTTACTACACGGTATCCGTAGAGCGAAATCCTCGCCACATCACGCCCATGGAAGTACTTCTGTATATCTGGATCGCTGGCTTCGCATACGACGAGTTTGGCGAGTTCAAGGACGCTGGGACACTCTTCTACGCCGCTGATTTCTGGAGCCTGTGGGATCTGGGTATTATCGGAATCGGTGCCGCCTACCTGATATCTAGTCAGTCTCCGAAGGACCATTCCAGCTGCTCTGTGAACGGATGAACCGTCGGCCGCGCCGGGTATATATCGGAGACATCTTTGCTAATCATTACCGTGCAGGACTCATTGGGCTCATGAAGGACAGTGACCGCATCATCGATATATCGTTTGATATACTATCTTTAGAAGCCCTCTTCCTGGTCCCAAGGTACCTTGTTTGCTCCGCCACACTGGAAGTCCGTGGAATACTGAACTCCGCAGGACGTGCTCGTTACTGAGTCTCGACCCGTACTTTGGCACCTTGGTAAGCGATACGATCAGGATGGTTAATTGGCAAGGCTGACTGTTGCAGATTCCTTGCTTGAAAGAAATGGTATACTCCGCAGTGGATTGTCGCTTGTTAGGGCTCGATCTGATGGCACGATACGGCACTCTAGACGAAGGACTTTCTCCGATTTCTCGGGGTGGTGATTAT
>QQTW01003690.1_pt1 | contig 11362 bp, 7 predicted proteins | sample 1904831 | NCBI WGS metagenome assembly QQTW01 (sample SAMN09435610, study PRJNA476489) | Subsurface metagenome, whole genome shotgun sequencing project.
GATGAACAAAAAGCTGCCATCGCTGGCTTAATGCACGACTTGGCTAAATACTTTAAGCCGCAAAGACTTTTAGAAATGGCACAAGTAGGCGGAGTAGAAATCGATCCTGTAAGTGCTGCTACGCCTCACTTATTACACGCAGATGTCAGCGCCATTGTGGCTAGAGATACCTTTAAAGTAACTGATACAGATATGTTGGATGCGATCGCCAATCATACTTTAGGTAGACCTGGGATGAATGAACTTAGTTGTATTGTTTTTCTGGCAGATACCCTAGAACCTGGTCGCGGCAACACTCCAGAACTAGAACATTTGCGTAAGATTTGTTACCAAAACTTAGAGCGAGCAATTTGGCAAACCTGCGACTACTCGCTCAAGTTTTTGCTCGAAACTCATTGTTTAATTCATCCCCGGACAATTGCTACTCGCAACTGGTTCTTGCAAAAAGCCCAAAATAAACTAATAGCTACACCGTTAACAACTGCATAATTGCCTAATTTTTGTTAGGATGCAGGAAAACTTTTCGTTGCTTTTTTTGCTTCAATTACAAACCATAAGCCTTTGAGGTTTAATGACAGATCATTCCCAAACTAATTTACAATCTCAGTCTGTACTCGTTGCTTCAAATCTCCGCAATACTGCCCAACGCCCCGAAGAAAGTAAAGAATTAGCGTTGAACGCCGCCGCCGCCGCCGCCGATCGCAAAGCGGGGGATATGACAGTGCTAAGGGTTGCAGAAGTCTCTTATTTAGCCGATTATTTTGTCTTGGTTACAGGCTATTCTAAGGCACAAGTAAGAGCAATATCCCAATCTATAGAAGACCAAGTAGCAGAAAAACTACAACGCCTCCCCATCCGTAGCGAAGGACAAGCTGAAGGAACTTGGGTATTAAAAGACTATGGCGATGTCATGGTTCATATCATGATGCCCAAAGAAAGAGAATACTACAACCTAGAAGCGTTTTGGGGTCACGCGCAAAGAGTTGAATTGCCTGAAACCGACGACAATTCTCATAGGGAGTTATAAGGATGATAGAGTCTTCGCTTTCTGTTTGCCCCGTACCCACCGAACAGCAACCACTAAACGAATACGAGGAACTAAAACAAGCAGGCTTTTTTAAAACTTGTACCTTAAACTGGCAGCAGTATATTAGCAAACTTGTTTGGATCTGGGGAATATCTTGGTTAATTGCCGGACCTGTAGCCGCCGCCAGCTTTGCGCCCCATAAATACATATGGCAGTTTATTTTGTGCGGTAGTGCGGGAGCAAGCGTAGGCGTGTTGCTTGTATTGGTGCGGATGTATTTGGGATGGTCTTACATCAAAGGTCGCCTCGCCCAGGCAACAATTTTCTATGAAGAATCCGGCTGGTATGATGGGCAAACTTGGACTAAACCGGAAGAAGTCAAGTCTCGCGACTTATTGATTGCTACTTACCAAATCCAACCAATTTTACAAAGAATACAGCAAAGTTTTGTAAGTTTAGTCTTACTGCTAATTGCTGGAATTGTAGTTTGGAATTTTTTATAAATATTTGGCTCTAATGACTCTGGTAAATGGTACATTTTACCCATGACAAGGGGAAAACGAACTCAAGCGGCAGAACTTGAAGTCAGGTTACTGCGTGAAGGCATTATTGAATCAAGGCATCAAGTCCAAGCGGTTGTCGCCGATGACCGAGGGCGGGTTTTATCTGTGGCAGGCAATGCGGAAACTGCTACTTTCGTGCGCTCAGCGCTCAAACCATTTCAGGCTTTAAGCGTAACGACTACAGGCACTCTAGAGCGATACGAGTTGAGCGATCGCGATTTGGCAATTATTTGTAGTTCCCACCAGGGTACTATTGAACAGGTACGCCAAGTATTTAATATCTTGTGGCGTGCAGATCTTGATGCTTCTATCCTTCAGTGTCCAATCCCCGAAGGTAAAAGTAGCCGCTTACAATACAATTGCTCTGGCAAACACGCTGGAATGTTGGCGGTATGTCAACAACGGCATTGGCCCTTAAATACTTACTTGCAGCACAATCACCCCGTACAGCAATTAATTTTTGGCAAAGTTGCTGAGTTGTTAAAAATGCCCGCCGCCGAGTTTATTCACGCTCACGATGATTGTGGTGCGCCAACCTATTTATTGCAGTTGGGACAAATGGCAGCTTTGTACGCGCAACTAGCTTCTGGGCAAAACCTAGATATGGAGCGGATTGTCCGCGCCATGACTCATCACCCCACAATGGTAGCGGGAGAAGGAGAATTTGATACAGAGCTAATGCGTCTAACTGAGGGAGAACTTGTTAGTAAATCTGGCGCTGAGGGGATTCAGTGTATTGGTAGGAGTGGCGAAGGGATGGGATTGGCAATTAAGGTCATGGACGGAGCAAAGCGGGCTAAGTACGCTGTTGCTATCCATGTATTGCAGCAAATGGGCTGGATCGATCCTAGTGTGGGAGAAATTTTGACAGAAAGCTTTATGGCTTCAGGTTCATTCAAGCGTTTGGAAGTAATCGGCGAATTATCTATTCTTTAGTTGCCAAAACCGAAAATAGTGCTATATTAGAAAAGGCGACGCGGGATAGAGCAGCCTGGTAGCTCGTCGGGCTCATAACCCGAAGGTCAGTGGTTCAAATCCACTTCCCGCCATTGAAACAAATAAGCCCTGCAATTATAAAGTAGTTGCAGGGCTTATTTTTTAGTAATTTCGATCTATGCAAAAAACTAAACTTTATCCTTGGCAAATTATGGGGATTTTGCTCGTAATTTGGCTAGGGAGCGTAGTTGTAGATCTGCTCTGGCTAAAATGCGATCGCGCAATCCCCCCTTGGGATCAGGCAGATTACTTAACCGGAACCTTAAATTATTACCAAGCTTTACAGCAAGCTCAATGGTTCAACCGCCAGTGGTGGGAAAGTTTGTGGCGACTTTCCAGTCAAATTCCCCCCTTTACTTACATGGCGGCTGCAATTATTCAACAAATTGCTGGCACAGGACAAGACCAAGCTATTTTCGTCAACGTGTTGTTTAACGGTATCCTCATCGGTGCGGTGTATGGGCTGGGGGTTGAATTATTTTCCATCGAAATTGGTTTGTGGGCAGCGCTGTTGTGTCAATTGTTCCCAGCTTTTTATCAACTGCGGTTAGATTTTTTACTTGAATTCCCCCTAACGGCGGCGGTGATGTTGAGTTTTTGGTGTTTGACAGTTTGGCGTAGTGAAAAGACGCAGAAAGTAAAAAGTTGGTTATGGGCGATCGCTTTTGGCATTAGTTTGGGTTTGGCGCTCATGGTGAAACAGACCACGGTGTTTTTTATGCCGATCCCGATAATTTGGGTAGGAGTAACAATAATTAAGCGTCGCCTTTGGGGTAAGTTATTGCAGCTAGTAACATCTTTAGGAGTGATGCTAATAGTTTGCGGCGCGTGGTATCGAGCAAATTGGCTATTTGTACTGACTACTGGCAAACGAGCAACAATCGATAGCGCGATCGCGGAAAATGACCCAGCTTTAAATACAATTGGCGCTTGGACTTATTACTGGCAAGTTTTACCTAGTCAAGTTTCGTGGTTGTTATTAATTTTGCCCATAGTTGGTTTGCTAATTTATAAGCGATCGCTATTTACAGAAAAACAAAAGGATAGTTTTGGGTGGTTAGCGGTTTTTTGGATAGGCGCTTATTTTCTTTCTTCGATAAATATAAATAAAGACAGTCGCTATGCCTTGCCTTATTTGCCCGTGGTAGCGTTATTTTTGGCTTACGGCTTGACTTGCTTTCGCGGGCGCTGGAAAAAGTATATTCACACTGGTACGGTAAGTTTGGCAGTGCTATTGATGATTTTTAATTTGTTTCCGGTGGGTGGTGTAACAGAGACTTTGACAAAGGTAGTGAGTCCTTACGGGCAGCATTACGCTGATTTGACAACTTCATTGCCGCATCGTCAGGTAATTGCCGAGATTATTCAACAAGAGCCTTATTTACGCTCTACGGTGGGAGTATTACCTTCTACTTCCGAAATCAATCAACATAATTTCAACTATTTTGGTGCTTTAGAGAATTTCCAAGTCTACGCTCGTCAAATAGGTATGCTCAAAAAGCAAGTTAGGCAAGATGCGCGTAGTTTTGATTGGTTCTTAACCAAAACTGGCGCTCAAGGCACGGTTCCCGAAGCTCAAGCTCTGATAGTCAAAGCAGTAGAGGATTCATCAGATTTTCAAATCCAAAAAACTTGGCGCTTACCGGATGCGAGTTTTTTACAGCTTTATCATCGCCGTTTACCGCCTGTTAAAGTAGAGCCTATAGTGGTAAAGCTAGATAAAGTAGAGTTGCAAGTTACTGTACCTAGTAGTTCGCCGCCCGGTGTTCCTGTACCTGTAAGTTATCAATGGCGGGGTAACGGGGAACAGTTGCAATCGGGGCTAGTGTTGCTAAGTTGGCATCAAATAAATACTTCTAAAATAGGTTGGCTAAACGATCGCGCGATTGGCATGGGTGCCTTATATAGTGGGATTGCAAGTAGGAACTATTTTCAGGTAACTGAAACTAGCGCCATGCTACCGCCAAAAAATACTCCCCCAGGAATTTATACTTTAAGCGCAACTTATTTCAACCAGAAAACTGGCGAAAGCTATCCTCTTTCTCCTCCTGTAACTCTAGAAATCAACCCCCGTAGTACCCCCACAGCAGCGCCAGAATTAGATTTAATTACTCAATTACAAGTTTTAGCAGCTACTTTGCCTCAAGGAACGACGGCGCTGGAACATCTGTTTGCAGAAGTTGGGCGGATTAATCAGTATGATCCTACTCAAGACTATTTGCAGCAAGTGGCGTTAGCTATGCAATATCGTCTCAAAATGACACCACAGCCCGATCCTAATTGGGCTTATGCTTTGGGGTTAGCAAAAGCCTTGAAAAAAGATGCAGAGGGAGCAATTTCCGCTTTCGAGCAGGTAACTAAGCTAGATTCGCAAAATCCTTACGCCTACGCTTATCTTGCTTTTGTGCATCTGTACAAATTTCAACCTCACCAAGCAGAAATTGCTGTGCAGCAAGCAATTTCTCTTGATCCCACATTACCAGAACTTCATGCCCTTCATAGCATTGCGGCGCTAATGCAAATTAAATTACTTCCTGCTTGGAACTATTTTCAACAGTACACAAGCTTGTCTAATTCAGGTAACGCATCAAAATAGATTCTAGTTGAGGAATGCCAAAAGGCTTGCTGAGATAGTCATTTGCCCCTGCTTCTAGACACAAATCGCGATCGCCTAGCATTGCCATTGCTGTCACCATCACAACGGGTAATTGCTGCAAATCTGGAGAACTCCGCAAGCAACTAACCAAATCTAACCCCGTAACGTCATCTCGTAATTGAACGTCTAACAAAATTAAATGGGGTTGAAAGTTTCGTACTCGCTCTAAAAAGCTTGCTGTTTCTGAGGTGTAACTGATTTCATAGCCGATTGCTTCTAGATAATCTTGCAACAACATCGCCGTACATTCGTCGTCTTCTACAATTAAAATTCGCCTAGGTGCTTGGATTTGAATTTGCTGCTGTTCGTTCAATAAATCGGTAACAAATAAGGCTGAATCTGCAATGTCACTAGGCAAAAATAAAGTAAACTGACTGCCTTTACCTAACGTTGATTGTACAGTTACATCTCCACCGTGCAGTTGGGCTAATTTGCGTGTTAATGCTAACCCCAAACCCGTGCCTTCGTACTGACGATTCAAGCGGCTGTCTAGTTGTTGAAATGGTTGAAACAAAAATTTAATTTGCGATTCATCAATGCCAATTCCTGTATCTGCAACTGTAAAAGCTATACCTTGAGTTACTTTTTGTACTCGCAGAGATACCGTACCGTGGGGAGTAAATTTAACGGCATTAGACAGCAGATTGAGTAACATTTGCTTGATGCGTCGCTCGTCACCAAAGCAATTTGATATTTGCGGATCGATTTGATAAATTAGTTGGAGGTTTTTAGCTACAGCGCGATCGCGAATTAATGCCAAACAAGTCTCGCCTAGCTCTCTAACATCTAACGAAAGACAAGTCAATTCTTCTCTGCCTGCCTCTACTTTAGACAAATCGAGAATATCATTAATTAAGGCTAAAAGGTGTTCGCCACTGCTATGAATGCAATCTATGTATTCTTTTTGTTTGGGATTGACTCCCCCAAAAATTTCTTGTTGTAATAGTTGCGATAATCCCAAAATAGCATTCAGGGGTGTCCGCAATTCGTGACTCATAGTTGCCAAAAATTCGCTTTTTGCCCTACTACCTGTTTCGGCGGCTTCTTTACTCTCCAGTAAAGCGCTTTCTATTCGTTTGCGATCGGTAATGTCTCGAACAATACTAATAACTTCTTGATCTCCACTAGCAACAATTCGTGCTTCGTAGTCGCGCATTTTGCCTTCAATTAGCAATTGATATTCAATAGCTTGGGCTTCTCCGGTGTTGATAGTTGTTTCTATACAAAGCATGGTTTGTTGAGCTATTTCTATAGGCATGACTGTCTGAATTTTTTTGCCTACAAATTCGCTAGCTTTGACATACAAATGAATGTCTTTGGAGGCTCTGAAGTCTAAAATCGTACCGTCAACACCAAACCTAAATATTAAATCGGGAATTGCATCTAATAAAGCGCGGTTTTTTGCTTCACTTCTTCCTAGTGCTTCCTCGGCGGATGTTTGTTCGGTAATGTTGTTGAGCGTACCGGAGATCCCAATAACTTTACCCTTAAAATCAGCCAGAGAACAGGCATAAATTTCTACCCAACAGTAGCCGCCATCAATAGTTAGATAACGAAGTTCGCAATGACAATGATTTGTTTTGAGTTCAATTAACGACTTGAATAAGTCTAAGCTCGATTTGCGATCGTCAGGATGAACGTAGTTAAAAAAGTTTTTGCCTATACTTTCTTCGACACTAAAACCTGTAACTTCTGTCCAAGCTGGATTCAAAAATGTCCAACAACCTTTGATGTCTGTAGTAAAAATTACTTCCTTAAGATTGTCAACTAGAGAGCGATAATTTTGTTCGCTTTGACGTAATGCTTCTGTGGTTCGTCTGCGGACAATTACACTGCCAACACTAGCTGCCGCCGTAGCTAGGATCGATTGTTCGGTGGCTGTCCATTGTCTTTCGCTATGACAGTCATCAAAACCAATAAATCCCCAAAATTCGTTGGAAATTAAAATTGGGACTAACAATATAGAAACAATATTTTGGGCTGCGAGGATTTCTCGCTCCTGGGGAGGGAAACTTTGGGTTAAGTTACAAATAGACTGCCCGCTTGCTAAACGTTCGTACCACTGAGGAAATAAGCTGGCGTAGGGTAAATTTTTAGTTTCAAAATGATTAATTTGAGACTCTACAGAAAACTGACACCACTCAAAACTCCGGCTAATTGATGGTTGGGGACAATTGAATTGGCTATGACTTTCAAAAATATATACTCGATCGATACCGCAAGCTTTACCCAAGTCTGCAAGCGCCTGATTGATGGCGACTGTGAAATCTGTAATTGTCAGTAAATGATTGGTAGCAGCAGCAACTCCTGCTAGTATGCGATCGCAACTTCTTTGAGATGGTTCGCTGTGTTTGCGAAAGCTAATGTCTCTTTGAATTTCAACATAGCATAGTAATTCGCCCGTACTATCACGCACGGCAAAAGCTGACAAATCTAAATCTACTACTATGCCATTTTTAGTAATACTGCATACTTCGCCTCGGTAAGTGTCGTGCTTTTGTAGCGACTCCATCATTAGCGCAAACTCTGATTCACCCAAATGAATTGTAGGCTTTTTACCATTAAGTTCTTCATCCGAGTAACCTAGTAGCAAGCAATGAGCCGCATTTTGTTCTAGGTAATAACCTTGAGGATTGACGATTGCAATGCCATCGTTGGCATGAGCAACAATTTCTTTATACAGCTTTAGCTTTTCCTCTATTTGCGGTTGAAGGGCGATATCTTTGATTTTCATTTACTATACCGTTCACCTTTTTAGAATAAAGATTGGGCTTTGAATCGAATTAATCTAACAATAATTTTGTAGTTGTAGCTCAATTTAAAAATCATAAAAGCAATCTTATCTAAAGTTTATTTTTGCAGTAAATAAATTTATTAACTTACGATTTAAAAATATTTTAAGTACGTAATTTAACAAAGCTTATTGCCTTATTGTTTAAAGTTGCAAATTTTCTAAAGTTATTCAAACAATTACTAAGAATAAAAACAAACTAATATTTATTGGAGAGTAATCCCAAAGACTGATTAAAATAGTAAAAAATTTAACTAACATCATAAACTAATATTCCAAGTATATTTAGTCATAATTTAAGTAAAAATTACTTAAGCAGTAATAATTAATTGTTTTGACAAACGGGTAAAAGATATGGATAACCAAAATCTAAAGATTGTTTCCTTGCTTCCTAGCGCCACAGAGATTGTAGCGGCATTAGGACTAACAGAGGCAATTGTTGGACGCAGTCATGAGTGCGACTATCCTCCAGAAATCAAAAATCGCCCAGTATGTACCAAGGCGCGTTTGGACTCCAACAAGCCTAGTGGCAAAATCAATGAAGATGTTAACGCGATCGTGCAATCTGCCTTGAGCATTTATCAAATAAATCTTGATGTTTTGCAGCAGTTGCAACCAACTCACATAATAACTCAAGATCAATGCGATGTCTGTGCGGTTAGCCTTGCTGAAGTCGAAAAAGCAGTTGCAAGTTTTAGCGAGAATCGCCCAAAAGTTATTTCTTTGCAACCGAATATAATTACCGATCTTTGGGCAGATATTGAGCGAGTCGCCGACCAATTGGGCGCAGAATCTCGGAGTTTGGTAGAAGACTTGGAAGCACGAGTAAAAATTTGCGCCCAAAAAACTCAAAAGCTTTCAATTATGGAGCGTCCTAATGTTGCTTGTATTGAGTGGATAGATCCGTTAATGATTGCCGCCAATTGGATTCCCGAATTGGTAACTTTTGCTGGCGGACAATGCTTGTTTAGCGTCGCAGGTAAAAATGCACCCCAAGTTACATGGGAGACTTTGGTGGCAACAAATCCAGAAGTAATTATATTTATGCCCTGCGGGTTTGATTTAGAGCGGACTCGAACGGAAGCAATGCTATTAAAAAGTCGCCCCGAATGGCAAAATCTTTATGCAGTACAAAGTGGGAGAGTGTATGTTACCGATGGTAATTCTTACTTCAACCGCCCCGGACCTAGATTAGTAGATTCGGTGGAAATTTTGGCAGAAATTTTGCATCCAGAAATTTTTGAGTACGGTTACAAAACCCAGGGGTGGGAAGTAATGTAAACATATTTCGCTGGAAAACTTCTATATGCAGGTTGCCATCATAAAATAACATCAAGAAGTGAAGTACCCAACGCTGAACGGATTACCGTTACAGCATGGGCTTCCAGTTTCAACGGCTAACGCCTCTCCAAGACAAGTCTTGGTTAGGTCTTTCTTACCCTCCTAAAAAAATTGCATTCCTCACAATTTCCTCACTTTATAAGCTTTAAAGTGTGCAAAAGCTGGGGTATGTGAGTCGATCGGTGCATCTCGATTGATTGAGTTACAAGTAGGAGTTGCTGGAAATCCTACTTTTGAAGCAACCATCGCAGAAAGGAAAAACAGACCCGTGAAAATTCTGGTTGTTGAGGACGATGGCGCGACTGCCGTTGCCCTTTCTAAGGCTATAGCAGCTTCTCACTATTTAGTTGACACCGCTCAAGATGGTTGGACAGCATTAGAGTTGGTGAGAACCTATGATTACGATCTATTGGTGCTGGATGTAGTCATTCCAGGACTAGATGGCATTAGTCTCTGTCGCCAACTCCGCAAAGAGGATCGCCAGTTACCAATTATGATGCTAACGGCTAGAGGAGACATTAGCGATCGCGTTTTGGGACTTGAAGCTGGGGCAGATGATTATGTGGTCAAACCTTGCGATCGGGCAGAATTAACAGCGCGAATTTGGGCGTTACTGCGACGCAGACAGGCAACTTTAACAGAGTTACTTACTTGGGAACATCTGCGTGTCGATCCAAACACCAACAACGTTACCTACAATGGGCAGCCCCTCCACCTTACCAAAAAAGAATACGGGTTACTAGAGCTATTTTTGCGCCATCCGCAACGAATCTTTAGCCGGAGTGCAATTCTCGACTATTTGTGGTCGCCCACAGATTCCCCCGGAGAGTGGACGGTAACTACACACATTAAGGGATTGCGCCAAAAACTCCAAATCGCTGACATGAAGACAGAACCGATTGAAACAATTTATGGTTTGGGCTATCGGCTGCGGGCAGAACCAAAAACAAAGCTGCCACATCAGGTAAGACAACAAAGCAAAGCTCAACAAAAGAAAATTGTTAAAGTCGCTCTCTCCTCAAAGCCCAGCAAAGCTCAAGTATTGCCGGAGATCGCTGAAATTTGGGAGGCATTTCAAGAAACACTACAAGTTTTGTTTGAGTTATTTGAAAAAGCTGTTGTTCAACTAACAACAGGAAACTTGGACATTGAATTGCAACACCAATCCCTGTTTAAAGCCCATCAGTTAATTGGTATTTTAGGAGCCTTTGGAGTCCCCAACGGCGTAGAAACTGCCCAGCAAATTGAACAGTTGCTTCAGAATTTGGAGGCGCACGAAGTAAAAAAACTTTCAGAATTAGTTGATACATTCAAGCAAGCTGTAGCAGAGCGATCGCGATTGCAGGGACAAGTCCACGAATGCCCGGAAGCATTGACCGCCCACCCTCGACACCTATTAACCATCGATAACGACAGGGAACGTACCGAGCAATTCAGAACCCTAGCTAGAGATTACGATTTACAGATTGATGTAGTCGCTGACTTAAGGCTGGCAACAGCGCAAATTTTGGCTCATCCACCCGATGCAATTTTATTAAATTTGGCGATCGCTCCTACCGAGCAAACTGGACGGGAGTTTTTAGTTCAATTGGCTCAACAACACGCGCAAATTCCGGTTGTAGTTTTGGAAGCGTACCCCGAATCTAGCGATGGAGTGGAGAGTCGTTGGCGCGCTCGGCTAGAAGTAGCTCGATTAGTTAAATATCGCGTTGTATCGCCACTCAATTCTGCCAATTTCATCCTCCAAGCCGTTGCCCAGGCACTTAATCCCTAGGCAGAAACTTGTAGTAAATAGATATTACTGCCGCAAGCTCAATTGGATGAGTTTATCAGAGTTTTTCAAATTAATGATGTGCTAAGTCCAGAGATTTTCTGTAACGACAAGTCTAAATTACCCAAGTAATTTAGAAATTGAAGGTCGTTGCATTCAAGCAAATATCCAGTTTCAACTTCTTTAAACCTAAAAAGTTCCGATTCATCTGCTAACC
>QQTW01003691.1_pt1 | contig 11362 bp, 11 predicted proteins | sample 1904831 | NCBI WGS metagenome assembly QQTW01 (sample SAMN09435610, study PRJNA476489) | Subsurface metagenome, whole genome shotgun sequencing project.
GCTTCAGATATTTGCTGGTTAAAAAAATCAAAGTTACCGCAAAGGTCAAACACCAAAAACTCTTGTTTATCGTTCCCTACACCAAAAAGGTCTGGGCAAAGGCGAGTACCCCGTCCGAGCATCTGGTTAAACTTGACTTGTGAATAGACGGGTTTGAAGAATACTAGATTGACGACTTCTGGAACATCAACACCCGTGTCGAGCATATCTACAGAAACAGCGATGGTAGGCTGAGAACTAGCTCCAGAAAAGTCATCTAGGAGATTCTGGGCGTAGGGGTTGTGGCTGTCGATGACTTGAGCAAATTTACCTTTATAGTGGGGGTAGTTGGCATCGAAGCGTTGAACGATAAATTCGGCATGGTCGTGATTGCGGGCAAAGATAATCGTCTTCCCCAGGCGATCGCCTCCGTCTACCTTTAGCCCCTGTTGCATCAGCAATTCTAGCGCTTGGTCTACAGTGCTGATATTAAACAGCCATTGATTCAAAGCTGCGGCATTTACTTGTTCGGGAATGGCTCCAGTGTCTTCGTCTCTAAACTTTTCCTCGTATTCTTCTTGTTCTTGAGGGGAAAGGTCTGCATACCTAATTCCTGCACGCAAAAACTTGAAGCGAACATCTATCCCCCTGGATGGTACGAGATAGCCGTCTTTGACTGCATCATCAAGTTCGTAGGCAAAAGACGGCACTCCTGGCTCTAAATCAAAGATGCGGTATGTGTCGCGGTGGACTTCAGTTCGAGGGGTAGCAGTTAACCCTACTAATAGAGAATCGAAGTATTCAAACAGGGCGCGGTATTTCTTATAAATCGAGCGGTGCGCTTCATCTAAGTTATGTAATACACAACGTTTGCAATGCTTGCTGGATAAATATTTTATTTTTGTATATAGTTTACACAACAAATTTTATGCAGATTAAATGAAAATATATGCTTTATTCCAAATCCAATTTGAGTGTTCAGCTTCAAGTCAATTCGATTCCTTTTCCTCTAAAGTAGTTCCAGTAGTCTATCTTCGACATAGTGTATGACTAATAGGTAAAGTAGATAAGTAAAGCTTGTAGGGAATAGGAAGAAGAAATGCCGGAAGAATTAGGGCATGAAATATCAGAGAAAACTATTCAGCTTGCACAACAACATTTAGCAGAGTCAGCTAAACATACAAGCCAAGTAGAGGAACAGGGACAGGCGATTAAAGGGCAAAGCGAATCAGACATTCAAGCAAGGGAGTCAATCAAAAAACACTCACAAAATATGCAACAGCACCTGGTAGCAGCTCAAGAATTAGCTAATGAACTAGAACAGACAAAATCAAGCGAAGTATATACCCAAATGAATTCGGAGCATATTTTGGCTGTGCAAGAGCATATTGAGGCTACGAAAGAATTTTTAAAAATCTCCTCATCAGATAAAACATCAGAGAAAAGTGATTAACAGTTAGTGTATTCCTCCTCATATTCAGCTTCAGCCTGTCGCCAAGGCATAGGTGTCCAAGAGCCGTAAACTGAAGCTCGATTAATTTTGACTATAATCTCTCCTCCTTGCACTGGCAGGTAGTTCTTGGGAATATCAAGCAGGAAACCACAAGCTACTGCATCTGCATAAAATTGGTCAAACTCGTCCTGCTCAGAAGTTGATGGTGTTGATGCCTCGTTCGGCACCCAACCCTCCTCAATAGCTCGTCTTAGACAAGCAGCAAGATTATTGATTTTATGGGTTTCCTTATACTGCCTAAAAGCTTTGATAGCCAGCAGCACAGTTTCTTCACCATGAGCGCGGATAACTCGGTTTAAGTTTTCTGTCAGTCGAATCCTTAAACTCTCCAGTTCCTGTTGAATCACATCGCTTAGTTGGCGGCTTTTAGCTTGAGCAAGGGGAGTGACCTTAACTACACTGCTTTGAGCAAAAGCTTCTTTTAAGCGAGATTGTAAATCTTCAATTGTTTGTTGCTGCCGTTCTACTTGGTCCTGCAGATAGTGAATTCGATAAACCTGTCCTGCTAATGCTTCGTTCTTGCGCCGAAGTTCATTATTCTGCTCCTCTAACTGCCGAACACGCCCTTTGAGTCGACTGATGATTTTACTTTGAGAATCAGAGACGGCAGACTTTGTAAGAGGTTTACGAGGCATTGAAGACTGCTGGTTTCGCAATTCCCCGATATGCTGTTTCAGTTCTGGATACTTATAAAGATAGGAGACGCTGACCTTTGCCTCTCTAGCAATGGTAGGGAAGTTGATTTTACTCCCCGTTTTTTGTAGTGCCTCAATCGCTTTATAAGCACGCTCTAATGTATCATCCTTACGCTTTGCCTGCGCTTGCCTCAAATTTTCTGTTCGTGTTTCTCTGAGGCTATCTTGAGTCATACTGTCCCCTGAATTTTGGCAATAATGTTGTCAAGCTGATCTGCCTGCCTTGCAAATTGCTCAACTAATACATCTTGTCCGGTCTCTCTAGCTCTAGATTCTTTCATTCGTAGCTCGTCACAAGTTTTGATGTAGAGCGGTAGCTTTGCGAACGTTGCGAAAAAACAAGGGCAGGTGTAGCAAGCTCGAAACTTTTCGCAATCCTCGTCTAAAGGCAATCCACAGAATCCATAGATAGGCGTGTTGATGTGGTCACCCATTAAAGCAAGCTCATGGGCGCGAGGGTTTTGCCAGAACGATTTAGGTAGTGATTCATAGTTCAAAACACGACCTTCTGCATTAAATAAAGCGACTTGAATCACTCCAACTTCTTCTACAATTTGGTCGCAGCTAATCTGCGTGTAATGTACGCTTGTTACAGCCAAGCTTTTATGACCTGCCCACGCACTGACTACGGCTAAATCATGTCCTTGGGAGAATAATTCAGTTAGGCGAGTATGTCGCACCAATCTCTGGCTAAATTTAGCTAACTGACCATTATCATCTCTAATGTTTTCCGACTGAATTAGACATCGAATCGCTAAGTTAAATGGATTATGGCGGTCAGGAAGAACGCGCTCAATAGGTCTTAAATTCGGGAAGGACGGATCTTTTCCATCTTTTGTTACACCTCCGTAATGACAGAATAAATATTTCCAATCTGCTCCCATAGCTTGTTCAATGTAATTTATCTGTTCTTGAACAACCTTGGCAATCACCCTTGTAATTGGAACTTCATGCTCATTTCTACCCTTTTTGCGTCGCCATCGTAGTTTCCAATGGCTTCCTTCTTGTACAAGACAATCTTTTCTTAGCAATGCCAATTCCACAGGTCGCATTGCCGTGAAAAAACAAATAATCCACATCCGAGCAATTGGGTCAGGCAACTTGTGTAGACTTTGCTCAATTTTTTCTCTCACTGTATCCGAGATAGGGTCAGGATTTCCCCTTCGCCTTTTAGGAAAGTCGTCGTCCCGAATGAGGTCTGGAGCAAGCGTAAACCAATCTTCTACTTCTCCTACCCAAAGAAAGTCTCTTAGTGAACCTAATCTTTGACGCTTTGCCTCAATACCTGTTTCATCCCATGTCAGAAAGCTAAGAATAAATTTCCGAGTAATCTGAGTAATATCTGTAATTCCACTTTGTGCAATATAGATTGAAAAAACTCGTAAGCTATTTATCTTTGTTTGAATAGACTGACAAGGTTTGTTAAGCTTGCACTGTTGATAAATGTATTGTTTAACATATAATTTGAACCATTCAACTGATATATTCTGAAAGTTAATAATAAATCTGCTGTCAGCATCGTCTACTGAAGCGTTAATTGCTCGCAAATCCCATTCATTGTCACTAAAGTTGAAAGGTTTTACTGTTGGAAATTTACCTGAAAAATGACTAATAACATTAGCTCGTAGATCAATTGCGTTATAGCTTGTTGCCCCACAAACAGTACAACTAAAACTACGCTTAGAGTTCTTAGAGTTGCGTCTGCCTGCTAGTTTAACTTGGCGTGCATTACACCTAATGTTTGGACAAGCGAATTCACCACTTCTATAATCATTTCGCCAGTTTACTTCAAATCTGCCATCAATCCAGTTATTCTCGCACGATTCCCTGGTTCTACAACCGCAACTAGGACATCTAAATCTTCTCTTAGTGAGATTCGGGTATTTAGGAAATCTATCTATCCCATCCAACCTCAGTCCTAAATATTGGCATCTAGGGCAGACAAATTCTCTTCGATAGTCTTTTTTCCAATCAATTTCAATCATCTACCTGCTCCAAATTTTGAATGACAGTTAGCAGGATATTACAGTCACTCTCTAATCCCTGTTGTTGTCGAACCATTCCCAGTCGAGTGGTGATTTCCAACTCTTTTTCAACTTGCTTTAGGTCTTCTTTAAGGAACGGTAAATCGTCCTTAGAAACACGCCAAGAAGCACAACGCCAACAGGCGTTCACCGTTGGACAGGGAGCTTTTAAACTTGGACGATGGCATTCTCCATATTGGGTTGTAATCTGATAAAGCCTGCGCCGCAGAAATTCAGTCATTGGATTCCCTGGCTTATAAGATGTAACAATTTTGCCAGTAATATCTACATACTTTTTATTCTTTGTGAGCGTTTCATATTCGTCCCCTAACACCTGTTTAAGTAAATGCTTATAGTATTTCTGCATATCTGGGGAACGGTGCCGCAAATACTTCTGGATAATTAGGTCACGAACACCTGCATTTGTCATAATCGTCGCAACAGTCCGACGAAATTGATGTGACTGGAAATGCCAGATCTCACCATTTTTATCTCGAATTTCATATTCTTTAGCTAGCCTATTCAACCAATTATTAAATGAATCACCAAGCATCACTTTTGGTTGTGGAACAAATATCATTGCATCCATAGCCCCATGCTTCTTCCATCCCCTACTCTTAGTCGTAGCACTGTTCGCACAGAAAAGTTTGTCATAGCTATCGCCAAAGTGATGACGAATATAGGCTTGTTGTTCTTTGATTACAGCGACCAATTCTGGCACCAAAATTGGTAATTCATCTACAGTGTGATATTTCTCGGTTTCAAACCGAATGCGCCATTGCCCATTGCGATTTCTTAAACAGTCAAAAGGCAAAGTACACAGTTCACCAATCCGAAGCCCTAATGTCCGAAGAACCACAACCATTCGTTGCAAAGGTTCCGGCAGATGATGTAAATTCTGATTTAGTTGGTTCCAGACTTCCTGAGGTAAGTAATTGATTTCTAAAGTTTGAGTTGATTTACGTCTACCTCGAAACCAAGACGTATTAACCTCAATCCATTTCTCAATGCGGCAGGTTTCAAAGAAACGAACCAAAACTCCATAGCAGCCTACTATTGATCTGTCACTTAATCCCTGATTGCGAAGCTCATAATTGAGTTCTTCAAATGTTTGATTGTTGATCTGTTCCGGATAGTCAACCGAATATTTCTTCAGAAATTGCGAAAATTTATTTAAATAGTGTACTTCTAAACGCAGAGTAGAGGCTGAGAGTTTTAACTGAACTCTCAGCAGAACGTGAATTTTTACCAGTAGCTTAAGCCAGTCTTGTACAATTCCCGTAAACTTGAAAGTAGGTGCAGATTGGTGCGGACTAACCGCTAGCTTCAGGTCATCGATACTATGCCAAACATCTTTATCCAAAAGTGGGTTTCGTAGCAATTCTTGTATATTCTGATTTTGGGATACCAAATTGTGAATTGATGTGGGAAGCAGTGCTGTCATACTTTATTCCTCCTCACCCTCCCGATTGATTCAATCACCTCTTGAAGCTTATCCCCATTAATAATATGAGAATAAATATCTAGAGTTGTTTGAACGGAATCGTGACCTAATAAGTAACTCACACGCTCGACAGGATACTTTGCCAGTAAAAGTCGTGTTGCATAGGTATGGCGGAACAGATGAGGATATACGCAGATTCCAGTTTTTTCTTCCCATCGGTCACACATCGTATTCAAAACTTTTAGGTGCATTGGGTAACCTACATCACCTCGCCAAATGTTTACAAATACGTAATCTGATTGAACATCTGGGTATTCATACACAAGGTAGTCGTTGTATAGCTCTATTAATTCCTTTGAAACCGGAATAATGCGTTCTTTACCTTTTACTAAGGCTCCATTCTTATTTATTCTTTTGATAACCTTAATCGTGTTGTCTCCATAGTCTCCGATATCAGAGTGATGTAGCCCAAATAATTCGCCTTTTCGCAATCCTGTCCCATTTAGCATCAGGATGATAAGTTTATCTCTTAGGCGAGGACAAAGGCTTACCAGCTTCTCAATCTGTTCATTAGTCAAGCAACCTGGGAAAACTTTGGATTCCTTGAGCTTGACAAGTTTCCTCCGGGTAGGCTTCTTTTTGGCAATCCCGTCCAACAAACGTCTAGTTCCCAAGCCCAAGGGCATAAAGAATCGTTTAAACTGCTTGAAATCCACAGTTTTAGAAGCAATATGGTATTCATAAAACATAGTTACAGCAGTAATCGCCCGATTAACGCTTCTCTCTGACCGATGAGCGGTGACAGGTTCTAAAGAGATGATCCTAGGCGTACCGCCGAGCCTAAACCAGTACGCGAAATCTTCTAAATCTGATAGTTGGACGCTTCTCCAATCGAGGTGCTTTTCACGCAGAAACGTCCACCATGCCTTTAGGTCATAACCATATGACTCAACCGTATTAGGGGATTTAGTTCCACTGATGAAGCTTAAATATCTCTGTATTGGTTCAACAACCTCGTAAACCTCATCAAGGATTAGCCAAACGGTCTGATTCGTATTTGGATCAACTCCCTTTTGAAGCGAAAGTACCATTGCCATACTTTAGAAGACGCAGGTACTATCATATGATAAATTCCTCGTTGTAGAAGGTTAAATTTTGTTAGCATTGAACCTTCTACAAAAAAAGTATAACTCTTTGTTGTTGTTGTTGTAGAATCCTAAAAAGGAATACTACATAATCGACAATAACTAAATCGAAGTGTCCAGGACTAAAAAAGCGCCCAGTTTCATCGCTGCGCCCGTTGTTGCGATTAATGCAGTTAAGCATCGTTGGATAAGTGGACAGTACAACGTTCGCGCTTTCAATTGCTTTGTCTTTTGTGAGATTAATCGGGGTGACGGTGGGTAGATGGGTTTTAAAGGCGCGGAAAGCTTGGGTAAGCAAGGCATTGCGATCTGCTAGAAAAAGGGCGCGTTTTACCCAATTGGCTTTCATTAATAGCTCGACTAGAGCGATCGCCGTGCGGGTTTTTCCGGTTCCTGTTGCCATTACTAACAAGGCTTTACGTCCTTGGCGATCGTCAAAGGTTTCGGTAATGCGACCGATAGCTTCTTTCTGATAGCTGCGCCCGACAATGTTGGAGCTGACTTGAACTAGGTGGAGCCGTTTGCGGTGGCTGCGACAGAAAATCAGGCGTTCTAGCTCGTCCTTTTTCAGAAAGCCCTGGATTTGGCGGGGTGGATAGTTGAGGTCGTCCCAAATCCATTGCTCGTAGCCGTTGGTGTAAAAGATGATGGGACGCTGCTCAAAGCGTTGCTCTAGGCAATCGGCATAGAGTTTGGCTTGGTGTTTGCCTTGGGTCGAGCTAATCGTCGTGCGTTTGGCTTCGATTAGGGCAAGCGGTTTGCCGTCATTACCCCAAAGTACGTAATCTACATAGCCTATGCCTGTTTGATTGGGCATTCCTTGAACTTCGTACTCTGTCCATTCTGCCCCGTCGATGTTCCAGCCTGCTTCTTTGAGGAGTACATCAATTAGATAATAACGGGTATCAGCTTCGTTATAGTTGTGCGTATCTCTCACAACTTCGTTCTGCTGCTTGAGAGCGGCGATTTCAGCAATCAGGGTTTCTAATTGCTGTGCGGTTTGCTGTTGCCGTTCTTCGGCAATGCGGCGCATTTGATCTACTTGATCAAGCTGAGTTTCTAGCGCCTGGAGTTGTTGCAGAGAGAGGTCTTGGGTCGGTGCAGCAGGTTGGGGGATAAGATTGCGCTCAAAGTTAAGGGCGGGGGTATTTTTGCCGTTGGGAGCGTAGGAACGATAGAGCCAGTAAAGAAAGTGGAATAATTCTTGAACGAGGTGTAGGGCATCTTTGCCGTTGATGCTAGTAGATTCGTGAACGGCGATGTTGCCCATCTTGTGGATGGCGCGGATTTTGGGGAAGAGTCCTGGTTTTAGGTTGTCTTGAAAGCTTTGCTCGTGAATCAAAGCAGCCAGGGTATTGTCGTAGGGAAGCTGGAGGTAGGGGTCGTTGGCATATAGCCAGTGGACGGCTTGCTCTAGGGTGAAGCGGGTATAGAAGCAACTAGCACGCGGGGCGGTATGAACTAGGCTTTCGGCATGGGCGGCGTGTTCAAATATTTGGGGGTATTGGGTACGAAGAAAGTCAAAGTTTGATGCCATCTAAATGTCTACCACAAGACTTTAGAATTAGTATGCCCAAAGTAACCAAAGCTTAAACATGAAGATTAATTTCTCAAGGAATGCCCCGAGCCACAAGCTCGTGCGATCGCTCACATAACTACAAACATAAGCAATTCTCAAAGTCCCCCTTCCCAAGGGGGATTTAGGGGGATCAACTCCTCAATCTCCCTGCGCACGCCTTCAAACTGATTCATCACTTGAGCATTGCTAAACCGAATTACCCTCAAGCCATAGCCTTCTAATATGCTTGTTCTTTCCAAATCGTAGGCTTTTCCTTCCTCTGTAAAGTGACCCGCTCCATCAACTTCAATCACCAACTTCAACGCTGCACAGTAAAAGTCGACAATGAAGTTATCGATAGGTCGCTGTCTTAGTACCCGAAACTTGAATGTTTGTAAGTATTCAAGCCAGAGTTTTTGCTCCGCCAAAGTAGGATTAGTGCGCAGTGACTTCGCTCTTTCTACTAATTTGGGTTTGTAGGGTAGATGGAACTTCTTTGTGGTGTTTCGATTTGGCACGATCCCCCTAGCCCCCTTGGAAAGGGGGAACTGGATTGTTAGAGTTGTCCACGAAATGCTTTTTGGAGTAGGGAGTTGAAAAGGTTGTTTCCCTCCTCAACAGCGTGATTAATCTGGTTTTTTGTACTATGCACTTTGTCGTATATTGCTGAAAACTGTTTCTGCAAATTTAATGGTGGATATGGTGAAGTGAATTCGAGGAGTGCAGGACGATTGATCTTCGGAATATTTGTTCGGGCTGAGTGCTTTTCAGCATATTCTAAAAAAGTCTTAGAACGCAGCAAGTAAACAAGATATTGCGGATTGAGTTTAGATTCATCTACTCGAAGAGGGTAGATGTCTGCGCTGCAAACACCAATGAATCCTGGAATAACGACTTTGTTCAGGTAGGGTCGAATTTTAGAATAAAGTACGTCAGTTGGCTCAAATAAATATTTTCCACTTTGCAATCCAATTTCTCTGGGCGTTTGAACTCCATTGATGCGTCCAGTATTTGCTTGGATATTTTCACCGCCGATGTGGGGCATATCTATGTATGGAGCCTCCTGGGGATCTACTTGCCCTGAGACAATAGAAAGCATCTCGCTAAGTTTAAATATCTCCCATCCCTTTGAATTTGTAACAGGATCGCCGAACATTTCCAGGAAAGCCGATCGCAATAATTCTTCTGTAAGAGCGATCGCACTCTGGCGCTTCCGACGAACAGCATCAGCCTTATCGAGAATGGCAGCAATGCGCCGCTGCTCTTCTAGGGGAGGAAGGGGAATTTGAAGTTTCTTGAAATCTGTAAGATTTACACGCTGTCGAGTTGTACCTTTGACTAATTGAGATACTTGGCGCTGTCCGTCTAGCGAGTTGAGAAAATAAACTAAGTAACGGTGGTCGATACGGCTAGAGTCTCCCCGAAACCTTACGACATCAGCCACAATAACCCCTGGTGGAGTATTTTCAGGAATTTGGCAAGCTACACCACATGGCTCTCCTAATTTTGTGATGACGACATCGCCAGCCTGGTAACTGTGTCGGTGAAGGTTTGCAGCCTTTACCTCAGTGATAAATCTAAGATTGTTTGGGTCATATCTATTAGGGCGGACATTTTGAAGTCGAAGAACAGGGATTCCCTTATCTACATACTCACTTGCCTTCAAATTAGAACCGAAAGGACCATCCACAAACGCTCCTGAAATCGGTGCTAAGGAAGCAAGGGGAACAACATTTAGTTTACTCATCCCAGCAACCCCTCTAATGCATCCAAATCCTCCCGAATCTCATCCTCAAGACTTCGCAACTTCTGCCAATACTCTCTAAATTCTTTAAATCTAAATAACTGACTTACTACTTCCAACCAACTTTGTAAAACTAAACTCCTTTGACTCATGGTGATATTACCCTTGAGGATATCCTTGTCTGCGGCTGTAAATAAATCGGGCAAAATCAAATACTTCTAAACGGGTTTCTTCTGACAGGCTAGCTACTAATGCCTCAATTTTTTCTGCAACTGGAACCCAAGTTTTTGTAGTTGCCCGCCAAACTACAACAAATTGATTTGTAGGTAATGTAGCCAAAGCTAAGGTTTCCCCATCCTTATTAGTGAATTCTATTTCATAATGGAGATCGCTATACTCCTCTACAACTGCCCCCCGAACACCTGCTGGCAAATTGTGTTCTGGTAAGTCAATTAGCAACTCAACTACATCGAACAATTCAGGTTTTATCATCAGCGCTTCCTTACATATAATGTGACTAACCTGGCTTCATTGCTTTCAGGTTCCACAATCCAACCAGTACGAACAATCTCCCGTTGGTTTTGTAGCCCAACAATTTCCAAATCTACTTGATAGCGCTGCCCATGTTCGTCTGCTTGGGTAGGATTTGCTTGGGCATCACTAGCTCGATCTTGAATCTGTTGCAGGAGTAGTTCATAGTTATCTTTGGTATATCCTAAGCGCTGTTGAAACATCAATGCTTTGGCTGCACCAACTGGATTATCAGGATTTAAGGCATATTCAGTTAACTTGCGCGGGTCGATAACCAAGCGAGTGACAACGTCTTTGAGCTTCACCCTAGCAACTCCTCTAACGCATCCAAATCCGCCCGAATCTCATCCTCAAGACTTCGCAATTTCTGCAATATCACCTTGGGATGCTCATACTTCACCTCTGCATACTCAGTTTCTTTGTAACGGTTGATTGACAAGTCATAGCCATTTGCAGCAATTTCCGCCTTCGGCACAAAAAACGCCTTCTCTGTGCGATGGCTGCGCCTGCCGTACTCGGCATCGCTATCCTGCTCAATATTCCGCTCTTTCCACCGCTTCAGCAAATCCGGTATATCATTTTCTGCTACAGGCTGACGCTTATCATCCAGCGATAAACCATCGGCATCCATATCGTAAAACCAAACGCTATCGGTTCCCCCGACACCCGTCCTAGTAAACATCAGCACCGCCGTAGACACACCTGCATAAGGCTTAAATACCCCCGACG
>QQTW01003692.1_pt1 | contig 11360 bp, 14 predicted proteins | sample 1904831 | NCBI WGS metagenome assembly QQTW01 (sample SAMN09435610, study PRJNA476489) | Subsurface metagenome, whole genome shotgun sequencing project.
GGGGGGGGGGGGGGGGGGGGGGGGGGGGGGGGGTATGGTATGGGAGGGAGAAAGGGACATGGTGAAGGGTTGAAAGACGGAAAGACATGAAGAATCAAGTGTACTGAAAAGATGGGGTACTGCAGGGGATCCGGATCTTCATTAGGGTCAAGTCAAGTAGTTGGATGCTTCGTTGGATACTGGGAGACCATCTATTTCATCCTTCTAACTACTTATCAAAGAAACAAAGAGATGGTTTTCTGTGGACGGTTCGCAGCTCTGAAAGATAGGGGAACATCAGCTTCATTTGAGTTCATTGCAGTGTTTGAGTATCTGAGTACGTAGTAGCAGGAGGGAATTTCTACCGCTACCAACAACAACAAAAGAAAGGGAACATCACAGCTGAAAGCTGACTCTATTCCAGCAAGCCAATCCATCAATCATCTGTCCGTCCGACACCAGAGGAGACGACAGCGAGGTACACCAAAGCTCTGTCTCCCTCGGTCTGCCTAATAACCCATCTCAGGCTGATATTCATTCCCGTCACCCCTGCCCGCCCCACCGCCACGACGAACATGATAGCGATCCACTACCCTGGGATTAGGATGACCGTATTCATAGTGGTGGCCGCCACGTCCAGCAGCGGCATCGGCGAATCTGTCTCCCTCTGGCCGAGGGCCGGCGGAGCGGTACGACTGCTGATGATGCTGTTGCCCACGTCGGCGTCCACTTCCTTGTCCATATCTATTGTCATATGCATAGCCTTCGTATGCCTGCTGTTCCGCACCACCACCGTAGTCGTATTGTGAAGCGTAGTCACCTGCGTCTTGGTACTGCTGTGAAATGCCCTCGTAGTCATACGCGCCGGCCAAGTGGTGCTGTTGCTGCTGCTGCTCATAGGGATGGGCATGTGTGCTCACCGGCGCAGGGTCGCTTCCAGGATGATACGAGTCGACGGGGCGGGTGTATCCATAACCGGTGGGATGATCTCGGGGGCTGCTGTGGTAGTCGGGAAAGAGGTCGACATTGCGACGAACGTCTCTGTCGGAAGTGTGCCATTTCTTGTTGGAGTAATTTCCAGTCGCCCGGCCACGGCCGCGATCACTACTGCTGTATCCTCGACGGGAAGAGCGACCACGATATCCACCTCGAGCACCGCGTGGTAGGACTTCGTAATCGTGTTTGTCGAATTTCCGCTTTCGACCACCAGTGAGAGAAACGACGGAGGCTTGGGCTGCCTTGCAGGTTGCTTCGAGGTCGTTAATGATCTCCTCCATGTTGCGGCTGGCACTGTGGGCGGTGCTGGTCTTGGTAGGGTCGCGGAAGTACATGACAGTGTTCTCGGCGGTGTCACGGAGGAATCGGGCGGCTTCCATTTTTGCATCAGTCTCATTATCAGGGACAGCTTTGAAATCAGACTTGGCTTTCTCGTAGATAGAGATCAGACGGGCAATCCTCTCATCCATGTCGTCTTCCTTTGTACCCGGCGTGGACGCATCTCCCTTGTGCTGGCCTTTGTCGCCATATTTTGTTTCAGCAGAGTATTTCTCTCCGTATTTGCCCTGGGGATATGCAGCTGGGAGGAACAGGTGAGAATCCGATTAAGAATCCGCGGCAGGGAGGCATGTTTGGGACTTGGCCCTTACCTTTTGCTAAGATGGCCTTGAGAACGACATTCTGCTGGAGTATCTCGTTGACCTCGATCGGGTTCCCGTCCTTGTTGATACCTAGAAATTCTTCACAGAAATATTCTTGAGCTGCGGCTGATTCGAAGATATTTCCATTGTCTGTAAGAAGCAGTAAGACTTTATCGTAGACGGTAACATGGCAATCATCGAAAGATTGACAGCGTGACTTGATCAAGTTTGCCTGGCGAGCAAAGACTTCAAGGAAGAGGTCTTTCTGACGCGGATCTTCAAGGAAATCCTCCACGGTCGGGTTGAGGTAGGTAGTGTGGCGAAGGCGCTCAAAGATCTCCCGAACCTCATCGTCGGGGTCGCGCCTGTCAGAGAGCGGGTATGGGGACAGAGCCAGGTCAGGATCCATTACTACCGTATTCAGCGATCTGGGTTGTGCGATTGTGGTTCCAGCGGCTGACAGATCAAGAATACGGGGAGGATGGCAGAATGTGAAGCTGTCAAATGTTTTCAGCTGGTCTCCTTGTAGAGAGTGGAGATCGGCTGGGCAGAGTACACAAAACCTCAGTTTGAGGTCGCTCTCAAAAACACTAGAGTGTTCCTGAGCAGCCCGGAATGGATTAGTGTTGTTTTCCCTCAGTGAATAGTTCTTTCAAGCTGGGCCGCAGATTTTGAGTATCCAGCATACAATTCGATCTTCTGGATGGCTCCAGCTAAGCAATCACTCTGAAGCATGAATCCAAGCGATTCGATATCTCTCACGTGGAATTGCTCTTGGTCAATAGGGGCATCAGAACTGATTTTGTGGAGTCTCGATCGCTTGCTCAGGCAGGTTCACGCCACCCTTATATGTCCCATCTCATGTGTGTTTGCGATACTTTGATCTCTATCTCTTGATGTGGCACACAAAGAGTTCATGTTTTCGAAGGGCAAAATCTGCTCAGAATGACCAGTACGGCGCAGCTTGTGCCAACAATCATTTCCACGACAAAAATCGCCACAGCAAGCTGAGATGCAGTGAGCTGGCTGCTATTAGCAATTGGCAAAAGCTACTCGACAGATGATTTCGCATACCTCTTCATTGCAGATCGCCCGGTACGGCACGACCTGATTGAGTGTAGCATCTGACCTTGCGCAAGCCCATGTGGCAAAATTGTCGTGGCGCTGCCGATTGATCTCAACAAACACAGAAGCAGCTACCCAGATAGCAGCCATTGTTGTGGAGCACGCAGCTGTGATAATTAGGAACATGTCCTTTTTGTTGTACGTTCTGATCTTGTTCCTAACCTCGGCAGCGAAGAAAGCCGCAGATTTGACCACGTTTGTGCTGGCTGCGGAAAGAAGAATGATGCTGGCCTGCAGCGACATGCTCTTGGGCCAAGCATTGTCAGCGCCACCGAATTGCCGAATGTGACGCGATGTTCCATGTGAGATGAGAGCATGACCGACTAGTGCAACGATTGCTATGCTTGCAGCGAAATTGAACAGATGAAGTATTAAGTGAAGGGAAGTGGTCCAGCGATGAGCTTGGCGCCGAGAGGGTGGGTCCTCTGGCTTTTGCATCAGATGCACAAGCCATGATGGCAGTCCGTGTGCTTGAGAAGGTGTGTGAGAGTGTGTGAGGTCTTTCGTATTCGGCCAATGCCTCTCAGGATCGTTCTCAGGACCAGCAAGAGTTGATGAGGAATATTGAATTGAGTGTGAATCCCACGACTCGGCGTCTTGCTCTGGGACAGTATATAATGATCGCTGAGGAAAGACACCATGAGAAGGGTGGGACAGATGAGCACGAGCTGGGGATTCATTTCTCGTGAAGGACAAGTGGTTCATTTTGCCGGCGTCTGAGGTCTTGACTGCAGTCTGCGGGCCACGAGGAAAACGAGGAAACGCAACAGCAAAGAGAGCAGAGCACGAGTCTCGTCTACTATGGCTGTAGATCTGAACGAGAGACGTTGTGAAATGTATGGGAAATTGATAGAAGGGACTGTTGAAGGGAATCAAAAGAAGAGTCGCATTCAGGTATTGACAGCATCCAGCCTTGAAGACATGTTGGCAGCATTGAAGACTTACCGCTTACCTCAGAAGATAATGTTCAGGAAATCCATCTGGTAGATGATCTCGCTGCAATTGATACGCCAGAGGCATTTGCTGACGCTTGTTGATACAGCTGAAGACAAGACAAGAATAGCACTACTAGATGAAGTGAATGTGGGACGTCATTTCATGCCCATGGAAGATGAAGCGATGCCAGAAGGTCGATCTCTTACATGCTGTGTCGCTGGGCGCAGAGTATCGACTGGACAGCAACCTCCTGAACGAGTGGTGGTGGACAGCTTTGAGTCATGTTGTCTGATGAGCTTGACGTTGGAATTGGCACCAAGCAGCGCCAAGTGCTTCACCAGCCGCTGTCCCTGGTCTTTCCCAATTGGGTCAAGTCCGGGCGACTGTCCTCTCCGTTCCAATTGATACACCAAAATACTTTCTACTACATACGTAGTATGCAATCTTGAAACAGTTCAAGTCGCTAGGGAAATGGCATGGAAATTGCGGAACCGTCTCAACATATCATATACGGTCGCATTGAAGAGGATTCAGACAGAACAGTACACTATAAAAAACCCACCTGTCACCTTGTATTGGTCCTCGGATCCCTAACCATACAGTACAAATCGCACCTCTCCCCTTCATCCTCACAAGTCATCCTCCTCACGAGCTTGAAGCCCATCCTCTCGTAGATCGCGACATTCGGCTCCTTTCTAGAGCTCTCCAGATAGCACTTCCTGCCCTCTCTGTCCGCTCGATCAGTCACGACCTGCATGAGCTTCCTTCCCAATCCCTTGCCCTGCGCAGCCGGATCCACCACAAGAGTGTTGCAGAAGTAATAGCCATTTGGATCTGTCCATATTCCCTTCTGTGCCTCAGCTTGCTTGCGCTTCCAGATCTGATAGCGACGGTAGATGAGGCCACCACGGCCAAGGTTTCTGAGGATGAGAACGCCCTGTTTGAACCAGAGGAGGTAGGAGGACAAAAAGGAAGACCATGATTCAGGTTCTGAGGCTGCTTTGGGTCGCAACCACATCGAGACGCCCCGAACTTCATTGGGCTGGCTGGAATCGGTGTCTTTGGAGACGTAGAAGAGTGCATTGCCAATCCCCCATTCGCAGCGAATCGTTAAGGAGGAAAGATTACGGCCTGGGTTGTACTGGTCTAGAAGATTAGCTTCTCTCCTTCAGGGAAGACACCTTAGAGACAACAACGCTGGACGGCTTACCTTGGAGAAATCAAATACCCATCTGAAGTACGGATCGTCTTCAAAGGCTCTCAGAATACATTGTGCAGCACCAGGTATGTCTTCAGGTCTAATCGGGGTGATCTCCAATGGCATGATACTCACCGTTCGATCTTCCCAAGCTAGAAGGTTATCTCAATGTTGTCTTCCAGGCTGTTGAAAAGACCCACCATAGAGCTACTCGAGAACTCAGCGCTGTACAAAGTGTCTATGTAAAATCGAAAAGACTCAATGCATGTGGCGGAACAAAAGGTGGGGTATACAGCCAGGATCGCCTGCCCAAGTTCGAATGCAAAAATGTAAGTAGAGGTGTCCACACAGTGCCTGAATAGTGGTTTGCAGAGCATTATGTGGGAAGGAATAATTGAAAATTGGGACAGCATAAGCTTGGTCTCGGTAGCCATCTACTACGGGACGTTGGTTTTTCCAAATGTACACACAATTGGCATCGCCATGCTCTAGGAACCTCATGATCGCTCCATCCATCATGTGCATTGCTGTGCTCAACGCCACCCAAATGCAATGTGACACCATCATTCATCAGTCATTTCGTACACTGCTAGCTTGCAGCGGGTGCGCCAAGCGGCAGCCAGGTCCGGTTGGCATCCATACTCCGATTGATTCTTCCCCCCGGTGTCAGAGGTACGTCAACTCTTCCTCTATTCGCTTCATCGTCATCATCGCCAATCTCATCAGCTAGTCGTGCAAAGTAATCTGCCAAGGCGTTTCTTGAGTCACCGGGGACAATGTTTTCGTAATGCGGTGGCGGCGTGATCAGGGGAGGTGGTGGTTCGTCCTCGTTGAAAGGTGGTGGATTGAAGGATGGACTTCGTAGTAGATGCATGGGTCGTGGAGCTCCAGAATTTGGATTCTGTACGCCAGAGCTTGGATCGTGAACGTGAGCGGGTCTTGGGGCTGTGAGACCTGCCGAGCTGTTTGTCCAACTCCGCGCGGGTAATACTGGAATGGTGTCAACGCTAGTGTTTGACGCATTGGTGACCGGCACGATTGTAGGAGGAGTGTTGCGTCTTTTCATGGCAGCACCAGGACAGCCACAATCAAATTCATCAGCGGGGGTGGGTGGGACTCCGCCCGCAGTGTAGGCGGGAAGGTAAGTGTTTGCGGCTTTGGCTCTGCAGGAGAGAATGTGAAAAGGAGAATCGATCGAGATTTCAAAGTGCCGCCGCTTTGTCGGGTCAATATCATCTGGTCTTGACAAGCGCATGACAATCTGTTTCCAAGTTTAGCTTCGATCAATCCTAGGCGCTCGGCAAACGCATACCTTGATCCAGTGGTTGACCTGAATATTGTGATATGTAGTATCGAAGTGGATTTTCTCACTTTTGACGCGATCTTTCATCTGATAACAGCTAGGCAGTTGCACACTGAATTCCATCTCGGTAGGACCAATACTGGCACTATCCTGGTCGAGGTTGCCAAGAAGATTGGTGGGATCTCTTGGGACATTCTCCTCCCCACGAGCCGCTGCTTCTCGGTGATCCCATGAGATACCACCGCCAGCTGTCACACGCATGGTGCTTCCGGGATAGGCAGAGACACTAGGAGCATCTGCTCGCTTCTCGAAGAGCTGTACTTTGCGTGTTGGCTCCAGACGATGGACTCGTTTGTTAGCGGTGAAATATTGGATGTTCTCGGTGACAAAGACCTTGATGCGGTGGCATTGTACTTTGGCAAGCGGCGTCAATTTAAACGCGATGGGGATAGAGGCGCCGAGGGGGAAAGATTTGCCAGAGATAACAATATCATAATGCAGCTGATCCTCCCAGTTCCGAGAGATTGCGATAGGCTCGATCTGCTCCAATGACCCTTCTGCTGGTGCACGAATCATTGTTAATTCCTTGGTGCCCACCAAGTTTGTTCGGAAAGCACCTGAGCGTTCCACGATTGCTTCCAGCTCATATTTGACATTTCCGAGTTCCACGTTGATAGATTCTGGGAGACGAGAGTCCACAGGGAGCTCGAAGTTATAGATGTAGTCACCGGGGTGAAAGACCTTGAAGCCTTTTTGAGCCACCGTGGGGCCTCCACTGACAGTTTCCCCTTTGCCAAAGCTTCTTGAATGGTTCACTTGCAGAGATAGTCTTTTGGCTTCTCGTGAGCTCAGATTCGGACGTGGCGAGGCTGTACGCTGAAAGAGATCGAACGAGGAAGCGGTCACACCCAATTCTTTGGTGGAGATCAAGGGGCCTTTGGACAGATGCACGAGGTCGGCGCAGAAGCTGTGCTCAGCCTGTGGAAATTGCGCATTGAAGAAAGGCCATGTATGATTCATGATGATTTCAGTGTCCCGAAATTCGGTTCTTCGAGGTGGAATCCCCTCAGGCCATTCGGTATCTGACCTGCCCCGAAAGTTCAGAAAGATCGACTTGAGCTTGGCCTGTTTGGTTACATGTAGATGGAGACTGCCCCGGAGCATAGTGGTGGTCCCGCTCGTGGAATCATTCTGATCGAAACCCTGAAGATAGAGAACCGGTTCTGCGAGAGAGATTGAGATTGAGAGCCCATTTCCTGACGCGATCGGCTTTTCGTCGCACAGGGCGCTGATAGGGGCAGAGCTCTCGTTGCTTGCAGTCTGTCCTCCTGCCGCTCGAACTTGCTCGACAAGCTGAGGTCGATGCATCATGCCGCTGACGGGCCCACTGATACTGGATCTAGCCCTATCTCTCCTGACTGGTGAATGTCTTTCTCCATCTGCAGACACCATATCCTCCACGCGCCCTGCCCCCAGTAAGTTCTCCAACGGCAGCTGCGTTGCACTTGGGATCGCAGCTGGGCGAGAGGAATGCTGCGAGAGGCTCAGGTGCAGGAAACGCTTAGCGCTCTCCCGTGATCGCGCCAGGGTTGTGAAGAGTAATCGAAATGGACGGTTTGCGCGAAGAGGCCGGCCTTTTGCGCGGTTTTCTGGGCGAACAGATGATATGCAGAGTGATGGTGGTCGGGGTATGCGACTTCGGAAGAAACGGGAAGAAATGGGTGCCGGGTCAACCGAAGGAACTGGTCGGCAATATACACGACCTCGAGAGGCACGAACTTCGAGAATTCCTGGTCTGATGAAAGTCAGCAAGTCATCCGCAGGGGCGATTTCTGCAGCAGATCGTCGGTTTGCGAAGCAAAACATTGTGGCACATTCCTGGAGGTGTCTCGTGCGTAGACTGTTTCCAATGATAACCACTGTTTTTCGCGGCGGAATGTCTGTGGAGGCATGACCAGAACAGAGAGGCAGAAGCAGAGCATAATGAAGTAGTGAATACAGAATGAGAGACTTACAGCTACAAACAAAGAAGTGCGCGTGTGGAGTGGGCGGTCAAGCAAGGAGAATGCGGGTATCCTGAGTGTTTCGATCCTGGTGGCTCGTGTCCCTCATTCCATCGACCTCATTTCGGAGCTCCAATTGCACCAGATAATGTGACTCTGATAATACTGGATTTTGTCGACAAACAATCCAGCCTTTAAATGAGAGAAGAGCTTCTAAGATACGCAGGGAGTGTTGACAATGACAGCCTGTTTGCTGGATCCTGGTTGTTCGGAGTTGTTTTCCAAGCAGCAATGATGGGCAGCGTCGCGGGCAGTTCCTCGTGCTGATCGGCAGCAATAAATAATGACAAGAGATTTAAGACGCTCTCGACCCGGGCTGCCGAGATCGATATCTTGCTCCCCAGGGGGCTTGAATTGCTCAATAATGGCGACAGTATCAGGGATTGGATTCCCGTTTCTTGATCTATATTCACTACTTAGGTAAGATCTGAGCAGCTATGGAGTCTTTTCGGCGTCGCTGTAAGATATCACCATGCTCTGGACGATTACGAGTACTTCGGAAGCAATCATGCAGGCTGAGCAATCAAGGAAGTGCTTTCGTGGCATTGCTCCTCCAGTATTCCTTGGGGCTTCCTTTGACAGGCCAAGGCACCAACTGGACAAGCTGGATCGCCGCGTTGCCAATGCTGCTCCCTCTTGGACGATTTGTTCCTTGTGACTATTGATCTCGTTGCTCGTCGTGGTTAGTCAACCACAATTGGCATTGCTCCTTGTGCCCAGCAACCAGCTCGTTAGTCAAGAAATACTGGTAGGGAAGATGGCTTGCATGCTCCTTTCCTCCAAGACCGCCAACAGCCGCAGCATAGCCAGATGACCTCACTCCGCAGTTGTTTTGTCTTGGGCAGCCAGAAAAGACGTAGTATGTCCATCTCATGCCAGTCCACGTCGTGCTAGACATCGTAATGGAAATTCTCCTTTGCTAATTGATTTCTCTCATCCTCTGGAAAGAGACGACTCGGTCTCTCGAAGACCTGATTTATGTGCAAGGGCCGTGGTTTCAATCGATGGGATAAGAGAACGGAAGCAGCGGCTTCTATAGCAGAAAAGCCGCAGGCGGATGTAATGCTGTGGATCGTCATGGCAAACTTGGCGACCAGCTCGATCTATGAACCATACTGAGTATTGTCATTACTCACTGTGCTGCTCGGCCAGCCCTGACATCTGATATGGGAACGGAGATGTGCTTGAGTTGATATTTCCTCGACGTGTATTAGATGCTTCGAAACTGCTGCATCTCCGAGGAGGTACTCTTGATGCAATCGTCAGATCTGATGGGTGTACGCGCATGATCTGGCGCTCCCTGAGAAGTTCTCCAGTGCAGAGAAGAATGTTAGCGGACATGGAGAGCCGGAACTCTTACTATACACTTACTACGTATATTCCCGAGTCAGATCAAAGGTGTTCGTGCTTATATAATCAATAGCCAAGACTGGTGACCGCGTCCAAGCACGCGACGGAATATCGCGGTGATACTGGAAATGTCCAAGTCTACCATCAATCATGCGACATAAAGATTAAGTGATTGAGCATGAGCAGCCAAGATGGAAGAAGAAGTGTGTCTGGTTCCCTCCCTTGAGAGACTTCACTCCCAACTAAACAACAGTACAGGCACCATGGAGAAGCCTCTCAAGGGCGTTGTGCTCTGCTGCACATCTATTTCCCCCGAACAACGAGTAAGCTCTTCGCGTACCATTACTGCCGAAACCATGGTCTGACCTAGATTAGACTCATATGGCCGAGGCGGCCATGCAGATGGGCGCAGAGCACAAGCTAGACCTCACAGCCGATGTTACACATCTGATCGTCGGAGATAGCAGTACCCTCAAATACAAATATGTCGCCAGGGAAAGAGAGGATGTTAAGGTCCTCCAACTAGACTGGGTTGAGGCTATTCGACAAGCTTGGATGCGCGGAGACGATGTCAACATTGAGGCCCTGGAGGACGAGTTCAGACTGCCACCGTTTGCTGGCCTGAGAATGTGTGTGACGGGATTCGAAGACTGTGAGCCTCATGAACCTCATGAGTGACGTGTCTGACATCGGCTCGCAGTGACTTTCAGAGCCCAATTGCAGGAGATGATTTCGGCGAATGGAGGGGAATATCGTGGAGATCTCACAAAAGAAGTCACACACCTCATCGCGTATGCAGCGGAAGGGAAGAAATATCAATACGCGACACAGTGGGAAGTCAAGGTTGTCGGTCTGAAATGGCTGAAGGACAGTCTAGGTCGTGGCATGATCCTCGAAGAGGCCATGTACCATCCCACTATTCCAGTTGACAAGCAAGGAGCTGGAGCATGGAATCGACAAGCCAGACCTCAACTTCCACCTAGCAAACGCACTTGGGACGGCGAGACAGCGGCAGACGTTCCCCGCAAGCTAAGGCGAACAGCTAGTGTGAAATTGGGAAGCCAAAGTGAAGGTCTTTGGAGCGAAATTGTAAGTGGCCCACAGGGCAAAGAAGCCGCGACGCACGAGGATTTACAGACCTCGAAGTCGATGCCAGTGCGAAAGCCTGTGGGCTCAGAGCTTAGATCGTTCGTTACGGATAGTGCTGTGATGGAGGATGATCGGAGGAACCCAACTATCAGAGCATCTAGTTGCGTTGATCAGCAGCGGAACAGAGTAGGAATATTTCCGAACCTTGGATTCTTTCTTTACGGTTTTATTCGGAAACAAGTAAGGTGAGCAGACGATTGCAGGGCGACAGGTTCGCTAACGCGTTCCAAAGACAGCAATTCTTCGAGAGCACATACTCAGCAACGACGGAGAAATTTTCGACTCTTTAACAGATCTCAATCTCAATGCAGGTCCCAATGTTTCGAGAACTTTTCTGGTTATTCCACACAGCCATCCATTCTCTGACATTCCTCCAGTATCGGACCTTCAAGCTCCACCGGAGATCGTCACAGATATGTGGGCAGAGCGCTGCCTGCAATCAAAACAGTTCTTTGAACCTCGCGAGCATGTCTTGAGTCGACCGATCCCCAAATTTCCGATCCCTGGCTTCGAAAGACTTATCATCAATTCCACAGGCTTCGCGAACATTGACCTGCATTGAGATTGAGATCTGTTAAAGAGTCGAAAATTTCTCCGTCGTTGCTGAGTATGTGCTCTCG
>QQTW01003693.1_pt1 | contig 11360 bp, 3 predicted proteins | sample 1904831 | NCBI WGS metagenome assembly QQTW01 (sample SAMN09435610, study PRJNA476489) | Subsurface metagenome, whole genome shotgun sequencing project.
ATAATGGCAAGATTCCTGTCATCTCTAGAGTCTCGAAGGAGGCTCAAGAGGTTTTTGGTGGAGACCCTGAGCACCCTGCAATCAAGTATCTCTTTGAAAAGACGCACAACTTTTACGTGGGGGGGAAGCTTGACGCTGTCAATCGCCTCAACCATTACGATTATGTTGCTCTTAGATACACACCATCCGAGCTCCGCACCCATTTTGAGAAGCTAGGCTGGAGTAGGGTTGTGGCTTTTCAAACTCGAAATCCAATGCACCGTGCTCATCGCGAGCTTACCGTGAGGGCTGCTCGTGCCCGTCAAGCTAATGTACTTATACATCCGGTTGTGGGGTTGACCAAACCGGGCGACATTGACCATTTTACTCGTGTCCGTGTCTACCAAGCCCTAATGCCTCGATACCCTAACGGCATGGCTGTGCTCGGCCTACTACCATTGGCCATGCGAATGGGAGGTCCAAGAGAAGCTATCTGGCATGCCATCATCCGAAAGAATCACGGAGCTACGCATTTCATCGTCGGTCGTGATCATGCCGGCCCAGGTAAGAACAGCGCTGGAAAGGATTTCTATGGGCCATACGATGCCCAACATGCAGTCGAGAAGTACAGGGGGGAATTGGGTATCGAAGTGGTGGAATTTCAGCAGATGACCTACCTACCCGATACTGACGAATACCGACCGAAAGATGAAGTTTCGGCTGGCACAAAGACTCTTGACATATCTGGAACAGAGCTTAGAAGAAGGCTGCGCGTTGGAGGGGATATACCTGAGTGGTTTTCATATCCTGAAGTAGTCAGAGTCTTGCGAGAATCTAACCGGCCAAGAGCTACTCAGGGATTCACAATCTTCTTCACCGGTTACCAGAACAGTGGCAAGGACGCTATAGCCCGAGCTCTACAGGTGACGCTGAATCAACAAGGTGGGCGGTCAGTGTCCATGCTCTTGGGCGAGATCGTCCGTTCAGAGCTATCTTCCGAGCTCGGATTTTCAAGAGAAGACCGGGACGAGAATATCAGCAGGATCGCTTTTGTGGCCTCAGAACTTACCAAGGCAGGCGCCGCCGTTATTGCAGCTCCCATTGCGCCATTTGAAAAAGCTCGGATCGCAGCAAGAAACCAGATCAGTCAATACGGTAGCTTCTTCCTCATCCACGTTGCCACCAGTTTGGAGTACTGCGAAAAGACTGATAAGCGAGGGATATATGCGAAAGCGAGAAAAGGGGAGATCACAGGCTTCACTGGTGTGGACGATCCGTATGAGGCACCAACGAAGCCTGATCTGAAGGTTGATTTTGAGCACCAAAGCGTGAGGAATATTGTGCATCAGATCGTATTGGTGCTAGAGAGTCAAGGCTTCTTGGAGCAGGTATGATGCAAGATTGGGCATGTTCGATTGTTGTAGAAGACCATAGTAATTTATGATCATGTGCAGGCTTCATCATAATAACGCTTTCTTACTTCTCTTCCATCAATTGTATGGGCTATCATCATTATTACCCCATCCTTCTTCCGCCCCCTGCTGCTGTTCCTTGGAATAATTCTCAGCCGCTAACTTAGCTACTTTAGCATTGCGGCGTCCGGAGCTTGTCGCGATTGATGACTTTTGGGGACATGTTGTTATTAACAAGCCCACTTCAGCTTCACAACAAGGCGAAATCTTACCCCGGATCTATGCGGCCATGCCACAATAAGCGCAAAACAATCCTGGAAACTGCACCTCCATCGTCAAAATGCAACCCCGAGCTGGCATCCGTGGTAGTGGTTGTCCTCCGACTCCTCGCTCATGACGCTGTTCTTCACATCTGGACCCGACCTATCTTCCAACCCTTTCCCCGTGGCTGAACGCTCAAATGAACGCTGTACGCCAAAAATGTCGACCGAAGCATCAGGTACTGGTGCTCAAATGCTATCCCAGGTTCCAGAAGAATGTACAAGAAATCAAACCAAACTCCAGCGAACTCAGCTACTTGCTCTACTACGCAAGTACGCGACGGAGCAAGCTTCAAAAAGTTGGCTCCTTCCTGGAAAAGAGGACGGCTAGTGATGTGTGGAAGCAGAGACTTGGGTAGGGAGACCACACCTGGTCCCTCACACAATTTGATATTTGGCTCATATGTATGCAGGAATGTCCAGGTTACTTTGCAAATCCTCTCAGCACTGATGGAGAAGGCACCGCGAGATCTCCCACTCTACTCCGACTCTGTCTTGATTATCCTAGAGACCATCCTCAAGTCGAAAGATATCAACATGATCGAAGAGTCACTGCCTACCTTCGAGACGTACTGCAAACACCAAGATGTATCATCCCTCGCATCCGATCAACACAGGTCGCAGCAATATCAAACCATTGTCAACATGTATGCTGAATTTGCAAGCAACAATTTTCCTTTGCTCTTGAAACAAAAGCCAAGTAAACCGACAGCATTGAGGTGGAAGACGGCAGGCTTGAGAGCCATCAGAAGCGTTGTCGGAGCAGAAGCTTTGGGAACAGATGGTACAACACAGCTGAGCATAGTAATGCCAGCGATTTTGGACAACCTATACACCGGAAACGATGAGATACTGGCTTCATTGCAGGAAAAAGTCCAGACGGGAGAGAAAGTCGACGTAGAAAACGCCAGGAAACGTCGCATGAGCTTTGCTACTGTAACTACTGTTGACACTGTTGAGGGTAATCCAGCTGCAGCTTCCGAGACCACAGCGGATGCAGACAAGGCAGCAGAGGATGGAGTTCGGGTACTTGCACTGCGGTGTCTAAAACAAATATTTGTCGCGGGTACTGGTAGCAATCGAGGTCAAGTACGGCTCGCGACGAACCTCACTCTCAGCTTCATTACTACTAGAAATCCACCTGTTCTAACCCTACCAGTCTCTAACCCAGGATCTGGGAGGCGAGGAAACTGGGCGACGTCGCTGGTTGAGACTATTGCAAGATGGACGCCAGTCCAAGATCGATTCATCATTGTCATCACAGCTGTCGATGCGCTGATAAAGAGTCCTATAGAAGAGTCCAAGCTCAAGCAGCAACTCACTTTGGCAACAATTATTGATTGGCTTTTGAGCAGTTCCATTAATTTGATTGGTCTGAGCGTGATGGATGTGTTACTGAGTTTTGTACAGCATGTACTACTGTTATTACAGCTTGGTGGACGAGATTCAACACTCACGCCCCATAATGAGCAACCCAAGACGAGAGAAGCTCATCAGGTCATCATTCGCGAAAAAGTAGAGGAGCGACGGCAGGCCACCAGTGTCATTACACCTTCTCCAGTCCGGCAGGAACTGCTAGAACGATTGCAGAGGTGTATCGGAGATTTGGCTACACACATATACTATACGGATCAGATTGCAGATATGATGGCCGCTATCTTGGTTCGGCTCAAACCATCGGTTAATGCAGACTTTTCATCGATTGCTGCTGCGATCGAGAACCCAGTGGGAGCCGCGAATGCGATTGCAGATTCCGTGAATCTGCAGGAAGATCCATTGACGGACGGCTTTTTCTCTTTCGGCACAGCGCGCTTGAACGCTTTGCGGGCGGTCAAGAACATTTTGCTAGTAGCGAATGCGAGGAAGTCCGTGACAGGAGCCGCGGTAGAAGCAAGGAGTCGCGTGGGCGTTCAGGTGTGGGAGGCCACACAATGGCTGCTGCGCGACGAAGATCGAGAGGTCAGATTCGCTTATGTCGGTGCTCTTCTGACGTGGCTCAAGCTGGAAACCAACAGAAACGACCTGCTTCTTCCCCGAGAAGGCCCACGAAAACCCAAGTCAACCGCTAAGAAGGGCCGTGATGAAAATGGCGAACCCAAACTTGCTAGAAGAGCAGTCTCGAGTGCTTCGCGAAAAGAAAACAAGACCGCCAAGTCAAACTTCCTTCGCTTACTTCACCTGGCAATATATGACAACGTCCTCGAATCCCCTCAGCTCGACTCAGAAATTCTACTATTACATCTGTTGCTCACGAATCTTACCGAAAGATTAGGTGTAAATGCGGTGCGGCACGGCCTTCCAATGATGGTTCGATTACAGGATGATCTCATGTCAAGCGACAAGTTTGAAGACGACAAAGCCAGAATCAACGTCGGTAGCCTTGTTCACGGCTATTTCTGGGCGTTGAGCGAGAAGTTCGATTTCGAAACGAGCCGCGTCGGCCAGGAAATCCACTCCGAGATCTCTCGCAGGAAGAACAATGGGTTCTGGCTCGAAAAAGTCCGCCTGCCAGCGTTACCGTTGGATCAGATTGTCATCTCCACTCCTCCTCTAATGGAAAAGGAAGCCGTGGTTTCTGGCATGAGTAGCAAGTCACTAAAACCATACAGCTCCCGGATAAACATGGTCGAAGAAATCTGCCGGTATTACAACGAATCTTTGAGGACTCCTACCACCTCCCCACCATCATCTCCAGGCCGTGTCTTCTCAGTGCCAGCACTCAGTTTCGGATATGGATATGCTTTGAACCCTGGGCCAAAACCATCAGGAGAGGACCAGCTGCCCCCAAAGGTCAAGGAAGAGCTACTAGCAGAATGGTCCAAGGACTCTGTCATCGCAGCAGTTGAGAAAGAACATTCAAACAGTCTTAGCGGCAGCAAAACTGGGACTGGATCCGCTACAGCTGGTAGAAACTTTCTGACTGTGGATGTAGTGAATGGCCTAGGACGTGGCGCGGCCTCGCCAGGCGGCAATGACTCACCTACTCGTGTTGTGAGCGACGGCGGTGGGCCGAGAACGTCCGCACTCTCCTACGCTTTGAATGGTGGCTTAGGTCATCTGCAGAGGATCCGAGGACCCGGTACGGACGAGGGCTCGCCCACACCATTGACAGCAAGCTCGAGTCGTGACTCCGCCGTGAAAGTGACGGAGTTGAAAAGGGCATTATCCGGGTATCGGAATAACATGAGGCATTCCAGCCCGTTAGGGAGAGGGGTGACGGGCATAAGGGATCCCAGTCTCGACAGCGTTCAGAGTCGTGGTAGTAGTAGTGGGAGCGAGAGTATGGTGAGCTTCAGCGAGGCGGAGGGAGCAGGGGTCAACGGCTCTGCCTTGGACATCAATGCAGTGGGGCAGACGGACTTTGCTACAACAGCAGCAGCGGCGGCGGCACCATCATCAATAGCTGAGCAGCAGCAAAGTTCTGGAGCAGACCCGGCAAGGCGGAGGTCCTCGCATTCACCATCATCAGTTCCTCGAGAACAACATCACTTGGGACTCGAAACCGACATTCACGCAGCAACCACGCTTCCACGCCTAAAATCAGACCCTCGACTAGGCAAAGATGTGCCTCCTGTTCCCGAAATACCCAGCACCCTCTCCCTCCACCTTCCGGGTACTTTTCCGCGGGACATCTCGCCAATACGACGACCCTCTTCGTTAAGAACGTCCAAAAGCGTGGAGAGACAATCTCCTCAGCCGCAGCCGATTCAGCCACAGCCGCAAAGTCAACATATACTGCTGCGACCTTCTACCGCTCCCAATTCGGGTTCTGTTTCTGGCCCTGCAGGTGATGTCGCCGGTGCAAGACTACAACCGCAACCGCAACCTCCTCAGGCTCAGTTCCAGATACAAGAATCATCGCCCTTCTCCCGATCTCCAGGCGCCTCCGCAAAACTAGATTCTACTTCACTTTCTGCGCAAGAAGGGCGGCCTTCGCGCCGAGACAAGTCCAGACGGACGAGCAGTAGGCATTCGGGCGTAGAATCCGCTCCTGGTGCGGGGAGACCGTCGGGTTCGACGTCATCGAGGACGAGGAGGGTGGATCTGGGTAGGCTTTTGGAGAGTGTGAAGGTGGATGATGATGATGAGGAGGATGTATATGGGGAGAACAGGGCCAGGGCCATGGCCATGGCCAAGGGACGGTCTCACGAGAGGGAGGATCAGGGAGGTGGAGGAGGAGTAGTACATATTCAACCGCCTTATTAGTAGATCCGCGGGCACAGAAGCAGGGATGGATACTTACTTACTAGTGGAAGGAAGAGTCGAGTGGGTTGTGATCGTATAATACCTGCCTACCTATATACATACATACTTACTTGTACATTTATCATCCTCCACTCTTCTCTCTACCCTCGGCCAGCACCCAAGTCCCCAAGTCTTCAAGCCTACAGGTCCAAGTTAGCTACCGCAGCAGTTTCAACTTTCATTCAAAAGCGCCACAGTGCTTTAAACCCTCATTTCTCCGCCTCTGTCTCTCTTCCTCTCATCCATCACCATACTATCACACTATAGTTAGGTTAGTAAGTAAGTAAGTAAATGTTCATAGATAGATAGATAGATAAATCAATATCTTTGCCCTCTGATTACTGTCGTGAAACTACTATCTATAGATATAAGAGCTACATCTACCCCGGCTCTTGTAAGTCTTTCACTCAAGTAAGACCCCCGCAAGCAGCGAACTTCATGTCATCACTACTAGTACTCACTACTAACGTCCTTTGACCGGCTTTCGATTCGATTCGATGTGAAGAAGGGGGGGAGCAGAGTCTAGGAATAATTAAGTGAACTGTGAGTAAGTAAAGGTTGTGAAGACCGGAGGTCATTAGATCTGATTCGGTCAGGTCAGGTCATCATCCTGTGCTTCACTGCTTCAATGACTAGATAGACACATACTACTTTCTAGTGCGTAGCTGGGGACGCTCTTTTCGTCTCATGAGAAAAACTGTAGAGAGTACTTACCGGTACTTATTATACATTTTCTTTCTTTCTTTCTCCCTCTCTAGGGGATTGGCTTCCCCAGCCGCTCCGAGTCCCCTGACTCCTCTCTATTGCATGCATGTCCTTTGTGGCATGCCGCTTTGCTTCGCTTTGCGTGCAATATGGCTAGCGTGTTTTTTTATTGGTATATCTTTTCTGTGGTGGGTTTGCATTTGCAATCTGTTTCAATCCATGCAGTAGAGCCTGTTGGAGTGTTGGATAGACGGTGATAGCTAGTACCTGTGCTGCGGAGGGGAGATGTCTCGGTGTGTGGTTGGGTAGTAGTTGGGTTGGGTGGAAGTTTTAACTATGCTAAGTTGAAGAGGGCGAGAGACCGTGATGAGCGAGGCTGGGGCAACTAAGACTCAAGAGTGGGGGTGTCTCTGTAGGGTTTCTATCGAGGGGCTATATTGTAAGATATTTCTTTCTTCTAGATAATCTCAATGCTCGGAAGTCCGCTTCCTTTGCACCAGGTTGGGTCCAGTCTCTGATCACCATCACGAGTAACTTACTAATTCACTGCCTTGGTCCTTGGAAGCACGTTGTGGGTTTTTTAATTTTTTTTTGCATTGATTCTAATTTCTGTCTAGTCTAGTCTAGTCTATCTGCAATTCAACAAAGGACTCGCGATTTGAAAGAGATCTATGTTGAAGCTGTGCCACCAAGTGACTGCTCCGCCTTGAGAGAGTGAGAGTGTGTACGAGGCCGGCTTGAGAAGGCCTGAGGAGGGTGGTAAAGCAATGCGGTCTATCTATCGTCTTTGCGCACAGTCTGTACAGAGAAAGAAATAATTTTCGCTCGTTGGCGATTGGGGGGGTTTTTGGGCTTCTGGCACTTGGCCTGGTCGATTCACCTGTCCGTCGTTTGGGTCGAGGACATTCACTCATCTTTCTATCTTTTGTGAATTTTAAGTTCGCTTGGTCCATTGATCTATCTGTCCGTCGATTCATCTGTCCGTCGCTGGAGCCGAGGACACGCATTCATCGTTGATTCTTCTCTCTGGGTTGTTCATCGCATGAGGTGAGGTAAAATGGGTATTGGGTAGGTGCTGTGGCTGATGGTGTGTGATGGGTGGAATGAGGCTCGAATTTTGAACTCGTGATTGGGGAGCGAAAGTCCTGCCGGGTGGGGAACGGGGTGGGGAGGTAAGGATTGTGGAGGTGAAGACAGTTGACCTTACGTTCGTCGTAGGTCTGTTGAGTACTCTTCCGAATTGTATGCTGATGGTGAAGGTTGAACGCTACATGCGATGTAGGTCTTGGCGGCTACTGTCTTTGAGCAGCTGCCGGTGAGGGTGAGTAGAAACTGGGAAGAAAGGCGTGTATGACTGCTACCGAAAGGTAGGTCAGAGAACTGTTGCTCCGGCACGTGAAAGGCAAAACTTTTATGTGGTGTTGAACATTGTCTCGAGTCGACCCCAACGGACCCTCACACATCGTCCATTGGCCGGTCATCTTCTAGAGCCTGTGCCTCCTCCATTGGCCGGTCATCTCCTAGAGTCTGTGCCTCGTTCATTGGCCGGTCATCATCTAGAGTCTGTGCCTCGTCCATTGGCCGGTCATCATCTTCTGGATTCTGTGCCTGGTCCTCCATGTCCTCATCCGGATAATCGTCTTCTTCCCCACTTGATTGCTCATCGCCATCTGGGCTTGATTGAGGAACGGATCGCTGACGCGGAGGCCCTGATGGCACCACCCATCCCGGCGGTGGTCTCATTTTGTAATATGGACGGCCTTGCTTGACCATCGGATTGAGCCACGCCCATGCAGAATCCGCAGCAAAGTCTCCGCGATCCCGATCCTGATAAGACTTCGCATGCGCCCGTTGTGTGGGTGTAAAGCGCGCCAAAACCCGGTTAACCCCATTTTGGATCCGTCTCCTCTGGTTGTGAAGTCTTGTATTGGAAGTGATCTTCCTCAGGCCACCATTCGGCCCTGGCCCATTGTGATAGTCGAACTTTCGTTGCTTGTTTGGATTTGGTTGTTGAGCTGCTAGGGCTGCTTCCATGGCCTTGGGTGCGGTTGGTATCGATGGGCTTTCCCTACCCGAATTGTCAGAAATGGGGGTTTCGATGGCCAGTGTTCCTGCTGAGTTTGGTGGAGCACTCCACTGAGATGCCATTAGCTGCTCTGAAGAATCGGCGCTGGCGCTTGCTGGCGGAATTTCAGGCCCTTCTTCCCCATTGGAAGGGTTCGGGGCAGAGAGGTCCTTCGCAGGTGCAGCGGGCTCATCAAGCATCGGAGATGCCGTCTGTCGAGCTGCTTGAGGACCTTGCCATTTTGATCTGGCGTCATCTGATGATTGAGATTGAGGAGCGTTGGGAGAATTGGCCCATTTGGATGCTTCCACACCAGTTGATCGAGCGGGTTTGGCGTCATTTGATGACCCAGAACGAGGAGCTTTCGGGGAAACGGCCCATTTGGATGCTTCTACACCACTCGATGGAGAAGGTTTGACGTCATTTGATGCAGCAGATTGAGGAGCGATCGGAGAAATGGCCCACTTGGATTCTTCTATACCACTTGATCGAGCAGGTTTGGCGTCATTTGATGACCCAGATTGAGAAGCGATCGGAGAAATGGCCCACTTGGATGCTTCCACACCAGTTGATCGATCAGGTTTGGCGTCATTTGATGACACAGATCGAGGAGCGTTCGGGGAAATGGCCCATTTGGATGCTTCCACCCCACTTGATGGAGAAGGTTTGGCGTCATTTGATGCAGCAGATTGAGGAGCGATCGGAGAAATGGCCCCTTTGGATGCTTCGACACCCGCTGGTCGAGAAGGTGTGACGTTCAGCGAAGAACCAGATCGAGGACTATCCTGAGGACGAGCCCATTTGGATGCTTCTACAGCAGCTGAACGAGAAGTTCTGACAGCCTTCGAAGAGCCAGATTGAGAATCATTCCGAGGACTAGCCCATTGGGATGCCTCTACACCAGCTGATTGAGAAGATCCAAGGACTTTTGGTGTAGCTGGCCCAACCGGTGAATGTGAGATGCTTGTTTGCACAGGCCCCGGGGGTTTCGGGGGGAGCGCCAACTTGGATGCCGCTGCCCCAGCTGCTTGAGGAGATCCAAGGAGTTTTGAAGCAGCTGGCCCAATCGGTGGATGTGAGATGTTTGTTTGCACAACCGCCGGGGGTTTCTGGGGTAGCGCCCACTTGGACGCCGCTACACCAGCTGATTGAGAAGATACTAGGACCTTTGGTACAGCTGGCTCAATCGGTGGGTGTGAAATGTTTGTTTGCACAGGTTTCGGGGGTTTCGGGGGAAGCGCCCACTTCGAGCCATCCAACTTGTTGGTGGACGGGGAGGTAGTGTGCGAGGTCGGTGCCGTATCCACGGAACCTCCAGCGCTTGGAACACCGGACTTGCTTGTGTGAGAGACATTTGTGATATTTACTAGCGGTGTTCGGTCTGGTGATGCAAAACGCGATTTCAACATTTCAGCTTCCCCCTTTGCTGCCAATTCAGGGTTGATCTTGGGGACTGGGACACCGAAAGCAGACGCTCCATTTCTCGCGTTGTTCTTTTTATCCGCCTGATCACTGACAGGCTGGTCAACAACCAACTTGTGAGCCACAAGAGTACTGCGAGTATCTTGGGAAGGTTGAGCAACAACATCTTGCTTCTTGATGAGGGGCGGAGGGACGGTCTTTGCTCCACCTTCTTCCTGCGGCTTTTTGTCTGCCTGGCTGCGAGCTGCTGGCGGTGGTGAGGAGAAGGAAGGAGAAGGTTGAGCAACACCACCTTGAGCCTTTGTGGCATGCTTTGGAGTGGCCTTCGTTACTACCTCTTGCGGCGCTTTTCCAGGCTGTCTGGGAGCTTCTGGTTGGGCAGGCTTCCCTGAGGGAGCGTTCTGCGTCGCTGGAGCTGGAGCGTTCTGTTGAGACAGAGGTTGGGCAATTACAGGACTTGAAGCAGATGGAGTAGCGGAAGCAGGCGGTGAAGGTGCTTGGGCTTCCTTCTTGCTGGTCTTCGTTCCCGTAGACTTCAGCTCCTGTTCTCCGTCCGCATCCGCTGCGTCTTTTTTATCCCCGCGCTCTAGATCCGAGCTCGGTTCCTTGGTCTGGGTCACGGCTGGGCTGTCCTTTGTTAGGCCAGCAATATCAGCAAACTGCCTGACCAGGCTCGCCCGGACTTTTCCGATCGACGACTTTTCAGCCTTTTTTGCGACTTCGGCCTCCAGCTTTTGAAAGTCATGATTGCTCACCTTGTCGCTTACAAGGTTCCGAATATTCTGGGTCTGCTGGGTAAACAACTCGGCATTGTTCTTGATTTCGCGGAAGTCGATGCCTTCGATCACAGGAAGTTTCTTCTCGATCTTGTCAAGACCAGATTGAGTATCCTCGATACGTTTCATTACTGGGTCTAGATGCTTCTTCATGGCTTCTGCACCGAGCTTCCCCTCTAAAGAGCGCAGATCGGACCGAGCTTTGTCGGTGGCGTTCTTCAGTTCAACGAATTGCCCCATGGTAACCTTGTCAGAGAGATCAGCCTTCATGCTTTGCTCGGCGGCTGCCAATGTCTCCTTGTCAGCCTTGCCAGAAACGTCTCCAGCGACTTTGGCGAGCTTTCGCTCCAACACGCTATCAATGTCTCGAGCATTGGATTCGACCTTGCCGACGTCCTGAACGACTTGAAGGCACTGAAGAGCACCTGCCAGAAGC
>QQTW01003694.1_pt1 | contig 11359 bp, 10 predicted proteins | sample 1904831 | NCBI WGS metagenome assembly QQTW01 (sample SAMN09435610, study PRJNA476489) | Subsurface metagenome, whole genome shotgun sequencing project.
TCACCTCTCAAGCTGGGGGGGGGGGGGGGGGGGCAATGCGACCGGAACGTATTAGTTGGGGGAAAGAGAGGGGATCCATTCGCTCGCTCGAACCAGTTCATTTTAGCATATTCTTTTTTTTTCTCCGGTTGCGTTCTTTTCGGCAGGTTTTGCGCAGAGAGTACTACGTAACTTTTTTGAATATTTGTAGTGGTCCACGTGATAACTACTAATATGATAGTCCAACGTAGTAGGCGTAAATTCTGCTGACTCGTGATTCCAAGTGCCCCCCCCCCAACCTTCTTCTGATCGTGCGGATGGATTGGCGGGAGAAGTGGGTGTCGTCTTCTTTAGACAATCTGGACTGAAGTGGAGGCTCTTGAGGTGGAAGAGCCTATTAATTAGGGAGGGAAGGGAGCCTGTGGAGAAAACCCCTACAGAGAGGAGCCCGATGATGGTCCCGCAGAGCCAGCGGAGAGGCAGGCTATTTATTGATAACCTGTTCCGGCGTCGACTGTTAACAGCACCCAAACTACGGCTCTGCTGGTTTTGCGAGCTGGTATTTATTATGCTCCGTAAGGGTCAGAGGATGAAAAGGATGAGCAATTCTACAACACCCAGGGGGAGGGGTCCTATATCCATTTCTCGTTTAGGCAGTGGAAAAGCAACGTCAAATGAACAATGATTTTGATGTTGAGTACAGTAGGTGGAAGGTTCTGTTCATTGGCTGGCATTAGACTGCGAATGTACCAACAAGTAATTCATATGGAGACAGCCCTGCCAAGCCGAGACTACCTTTCTGAAACCACCGTTCCTAACAACATATTCTGCAAATGCGCCGGTGAGAATGCAGCCAAGGTCGTTGATCGCATCGTATGCAATGCAAAGACGAGTGTGGCGAGAAGAAAGGCACAGCGAGAGGGCTGGTGGGTGTATCGTTGTTGTTGTTTTGGTGAGGGTTGGAAAACTATGCGACTGAACCACCGCTGAGCTTGATGACTTGGCCTGTAACACACGGATATCCACGTCAGCACTACAATCTCACGGCAAGATTTCCAACGACCGCCAAAGCACCAAATGAAGAAAAGGAGTCCACTCACCATTGATCCACTCACTATCCGCACTCCCCAAGAAAGCCACCACGCGCGCAATATCGGCCGGGACGGCACACCGGCCCAACGGACACATGCCGGCGATGCCCTTCTCGATGTCCTCGAGGCTGGTGCTGGGATCCGCGCCGGGCGAGTAGTGCCAGGCGTTGGCGCTGAACATGTCGGTCTTGATGCCGCCGGGCGCGATGGCGTTGACGGTGATGCCCTTGGGGCCGGCGTCGGCGCTGAAGGAGCGGGTGAAGCCCTCGACGGCGGCCTTGGAGCCCGCGTACAGCGCGTGGTTGGACACGCCCGACATGTTGGCTGCGACCGACGACATGAAGATGATGCGGCCGCCTCCTGTGGCAAGTGGGGATGGGCTGGTTAGCTGGTGCGCGAAGTGGGGACGGATTCTGGAAAGGCCATTTCAAGGGAGGTGGGGGGGAAAACGTACGAGTGAGATGCTTAAGCCCATGCTGCGCAACGAAGAATTGAGCTCGGGTGTTCAAGCCAAAGACATCATCGAACATCTTCTCGGTGACGTCTTCCTCATTGGCGAAGCTCTCCATGCCGGCATTGTTCATGACGATGTCCAAGCGGCCAAAGTGGGCCAGGGCGGCCTCGAATAGCTTGCTCACCTCGCTGGGGCGGGTGATGTCGGCTTGGATGGCAACGGCGCTGCCGCCGTGGGCTTCGATGTCAGCCACGACCGAGAGGGCGGCTTTGGCGGAACGGGCGTAGTTGAGCACGACGGCGGCGCCGCGGGAGGCGAGCTCACGCGCTACGCCGGCTCCGAGACCACGACCGGCGCCGGTGATGAGGGCCACGCGGCCTTCGAGAGATGTTCCCGGGTGCATTTGGGGGGGGGTGCCGTATGAGCCCATTTTGGCGATGAGAGTTGAAGGTTTTGGTGGAGGGCAGTATAGTAGTAGTTTATGCTGTGATATAAGAAGAGCTGTGGATGCGCAGAGAGAGGGACGGGATCTGGGGGGTTCAAACGTGAGATGGCCAGGACAAGGTGGTGATGTTGAAAGGGCACAGAAAGTCAGCAGTTGATGAGACGGCCTTTATGGCTAGGGAATCATATAACGCTGACTGGCTGGTATGATGAAGGACAACGGACAGACAGAGCTGATGTCCTATTCGGAGATGCCATGATGATAATATAGTGTATGACATGACCATCCTCGGAAAGCCATGCAATCGTACCCACGGGATGCTGTACATCTATCGCAGGTCCGACGACAGAAGAGGGCCGAGCCCGACACCCACCGTGGTACGTTTTGGTCTTGCTGCTATTGACTCACCTGTCTGCATGTGAAGCGCAGGTCCGGACCTGGTCATTGCACCTATGATGGCTAAGGTTTGGCGTATCCATCCAGAGCAGCAAAATAGGAACTTCGGACTCAGCGGAGTTGAAGGTGTTGTTGGCAGGGGAATGGATCAAAGAATTGTTGTCCTTCGGACTCCGCGTGAAGCAGTGGTCGAAAGTTGGGGACATGCCAAGAGATTGATGTGCCCAGGGCAGAGCTTGGCGGAATGATCTAGGGTTGGTACAGTCATGTGACCCCTGTAGACGAGAAAGTGAAGGTGCCATGTCCAAGGGGGTCGACGACGGTCATATTTCTCAGCACAGTTGAGATTGCCAGGTCCAATTATTGGTGGAATCCTCATGTGAATATTGGCATTGCTGGAACCGATGGACGCTGCTCAGGGTAGACGCCGCCTGGTCGTCCCAAGAGTGTGGTAGCCAACCCTATCTACTCCGTATTGCTTACCCTTGGCCAGAGAAAAAACTCATTCCTCCGTATCTTGAAGGATGAATGTTGGTCATATCAGGCCGCGGGAACCCTGTTCATCCATTATCGTGGCATTGAAGTGCTCTTATTATGGGTTGGGTAAAGTGGTTTTGTTGTGTGACTAGTGCTTGCTTCTCTTTCCGCCGAGAATTTACCAAGTCCCTCCTAGCCCATAACGACACCCGAATTCTTGTATTGCTGGGCGCCCTTCGTGGTAGTTGATGATAATTAATTCACCAGGGAACTGTCACACAATTGACCACCTTTCATCAAGCAACCGTATACTGATTACCACAGAGTACTCCCTCGTGCAACCGGTCCCCCTACGCGGCACTTGCACATATTGCTGCTGAATTTCCAAATCCAGTATCGACTAACTACCGTAAAAGGGCCAATCATCCTTTGCGAAAAACGAGCATCCTTCCTCCGTGATCAAATATACACAATTTCCCCCTGCTCTCTCTCTCTCTCTCTCTCTCCCTTATCTTTTCTCTGCGCACCCACCAATTGTTAAATATACCCTACCCCCTGTCGGCGAATTCAATACTCTTTCGGGTCAAAAGCGTGGGTGGCAAGATCCACTCACAGCAAAAGCGCCCCACGTAAACAGCCTTTCTGGAAAAGCACCGGTATGGAAAAAGCTCCATGCGTAATTGTTTACGGATAAAACAATATGAGATTGTGGATAGCGTATCGGGTTGCTGGATACGCCACGCCGTGCATGCAGAAGGAAGAGTGCAGTGGATCTCATCCTACAGGGCGAAGTAATTTCTACCCTTGTTCATTCCAAGCTAGTCACAAGTTCACTCGCCTTCCTCGTTTTCCAATATAATTATGAATTCACCTTTATCAACGATCCATGGATCTTTCTTGCCCGTAAGTATCACTGGTGAGCAGCGCGCGGATACTGTGTATTTCAGTATTGAAAAATATGTTCTAAGATTAGAAATGTGTATAACTACTCTATAGTTGTCCGGCGTTGCCCTTGACTCCTCCCCCCCGCTTTCCCCAAACCAACCCAGCAATGCAGAACGAAGCAATATTGCCTTCCAGCGTAAAAGGTGCCTGACGCAAATACGAGTAAGATTCGGCCGTTCAATCGATCGGTATCATTATATAGTTAGCTCTCCATCTCCTCAATTCAATCAAGCCTTTGTCTCAAAAGGCGGATTTCTCCAGCGATCGAGCAGGCTTTGAAGTTTTCGGGTGATGCCCTCGGTCACTCGCATCGAGAGGTCTTCCTCCAGGATTGAGATGCAATGCTGCAACGTATTGTTGGGAACGTTCATCTCCAGCAGCTGGTCGTCTCGCGTGCTCAGCATCGCCACCCCTTCTTTGTAGCGTAGGTATTGTTGGATCGACGGATGATCTGGGTCGACGGTGTCGATCGCGAAGGGCTTGTCCATCTCGGTGATCTTGTCGAGCGTCAGCCGGCTGCCGGCGTTGGCCATGCCTGTCGCCCAGCCAATCAGCGCGGCCCGGTATATCGCCCCGGACCACCAGGGGGGCCGCAAGCCTTCAGGTATTGATTTGACTTGGCGGATGATCTGGCCGCAGTGGAAGAAGACTTCTTCGGGGTCATCAAGGCAGTGTGTTTGCAGCCATTGGGATGCGTGTCGAGCAGATGCACATGGTATTTCACCACGAGCAAACTGTTCGATAAATCCAAGGCTGGTCCTGGTATTCAGAGATATCAGGTGATACATGATCAAATTTGCTCGCGTGGTCCAACACGTCTTACCCTCCCTGGCAATGTGACGTTCGGTAAAACCATACCACTGACGTAGTAGCGTAGAAATCTCTTCGAGCCGAGCCTTGATAGCGACCTTTGAGATTGAAGTGCCCATGGTCTGTCGACCAGTATCCGGGAGGCAAGTCAAGAATTGTCGTAGCTGACAGACCAGCGTTTGCAATGGATGAAGAAGGAGGCGAAGTTGTAAAGGAGAGAGGTCCGTATCGGTGGTGGACAAGCCGCCTTCAACAAAGGTGGTGAACAAGTCGCGGAGAGATGGACCCTCCGGAGGCTTGTCGTTGTAGATTTCGCGGCGCCGCGAGGCCCATTCATCGGCGGATCGAGCGCTTCGAAGGTTTTCTGAACTCGGCATGGGCGCTTGGAGATTCACAACGTTGAGCAGTGGGGCCGTGTCCGAGAACAAGCCGAGTTCCTGATCGACGACCACCCATGCATATGCAATCCTGATCGAAATTAGCCTTTTGCGCAAAGAAAGCGCATGGAAGCGCCCCAACTTACCGCCGCCTCTCCTCGAGTGCCTTCCACTCTTCCCAAGCACTTTCTTGGCATAATGACAGTCCATCCGAAGCCGGACGACCCTCATGCCCATTAAACATGCGAGCATGGCTCATCATCTTTGCACAGGTCAACTTTGCGCGGAAGAGGAGGGGATGAAGACTTACGGATAAGTACATGCCACGCTGACCCATGGCGATGTCCATGTGCCAGTTATCGCCGCTCCAAGCAGCTGCAGTAGTGAAGAAGAGAGCCGATTGCAGAACAATAGGCTCACGGGACAGAAGGATATCTTTCTCAATGCTTTCGAAGAGGAAAAGGCGACAGGCCTCGATCAAACCACTTGCCAGATATCTTGCTTCGGGGGTTGGGATAAAAGCGGCCCCTTGAGCAATCGTAAGCAGCGTCAGCAAGCCAGAGGCATGAATACCGGACTGCAAGACCGGTACTTCTGAATACGTAAGATCAGTGGCGCAAGGATAGTAAGGCTTGTGATGAGTGATGTGATTCTCTAGAAACCGAGTGATCGCCTCGGCAGAAGGCAAATGTAGCTCAACACGATTTTTATCTCCTGGGGCGAGTTCCGGAGTGCCACCTATGATCGCTTGTTTGGTGCGATGGGTGGTAGAAGCCTTTTGAAGGAGGGTTTGTGTGACAGCGTTCAAGGTCTCTGCAGCATGACTGGTGATCGAGACCATTGCTTCATCTCCGTGCAGTACCTCACGCGCTGCAAATTTCGCATCGGCATGTTGGACAGGGTGCGTAATACGCCAGTCATGGGTTGTCAAGACCCGTATCAAGCCCTCCACGTATATGGCTGCTGTCCTGGGCGGAAAACAACCAGATCTTGGGATCCGATTGCAACAGAAGAAAGGCCAAGACTCTTGGCAAGCGAGGAGAGCATCAGACTCCGCTGAGCCCGCCGGTAGCGGCGCGAAGTCCTCAAAGGAATCGAGATCCATGCTACCTTCTGGGTAGGAAGACAAGGTTTCTGGCCTAGGAGATGGGATGGTTGCGTCGACAGATTGGTATTGAGGTGGGAACGCCTTATGCACATTGCCCGGGAAATCGGTCGGTATGGGTGCAGCCTGATGGGGACCCATGAAGTCCAATATGTTAGCCATATCGAAACTGGTCGAGAAATCCGACTCGCCGCTCAGAGCAAGCATGTTTTCGTAGGCGGCTTGATCCCATTGCTCAGGAAGAGGCATGAGCTCGTCGAGTCGGGAAGAGTCCTCGACTGGAGTGATCGAGGTACTCATGTCCGGAGGACTCTCAGAATAACGATTCGGCAGAAGGTGGGAGTCTGATTCGTGCGTAGCCACTCCATTTCCGAATGGCATGGAGTAGTCAAGGTTCGGAAGGGACTGTCGGTGGGATGCGTAATTCATATATTGAGGCATCCCAAAAGAACATCCTCTATTCAGGAGTTCAAGGACTTCTAAGTTGATGTCGTTCCCCATCAATCGGTGGTTCAAACCCGACTGAGAGAGCTTGGACAGACGGAAGGTTGCCGAAGAATCCAAGCTCTGCGGACGAGGTCTTGAGGCATGAGATCGTCGCGATGCCATATTTGACGACCTTCTCGTGGGCCTTGACTGACATAATATTTGTTTCGTCACGCAGCGGGAGCAAGGCACCTTCAACAAACAACAGTCAGCCATAGCAGCGATGTAAGTACTAGTCCGGAGGTGGAGGAACCGCGCTGCAGTATTTGCCATGCAACAACGAATAATCGGGAGAGAGTGAAAAGCCGGTATACCTTTTTATCACATTTTGCCTTTGCTTTTGCGCAGTGTACGCAAGCAATAGGCATTCGTTCCATTGACGTGTCCATCTTCGAACACGGAACAGGGCATAAATAAGAATATGTAACTGGGCCCGTCCAAGTGACAGTTCAATAGTACTTCTTGAACGATGGACAGTTTCAGCAGGGTGAGGAAAGTTTACCAATAGAAAGACTTTTTTCACGTCTCCTCGGTGCGTATCAGTAAGTGAAGTCTGGTGTAAAGGAAAACAGACGTGGGCGAGAAGGAAATAGAAAGGGGCAACAATAAATGATACTGAAGCAGGACCCGGAAGAGATATGTCAACTGTGGTTGTGCCATGGCACAGCGCCTCGAGTGATTCTGCATAGACACATGTTGACAGCTCGAAGGGGCTGCACAGGTTCACACACCAACATCTTATTAGCAGGTATTTAGGCGTCGATCAATAATACTGTGGAGGGTATCGATAATACGCGATACGGCAGCACAAACCTAATCTACCAGACTCGGGAAGAAGGCGCCCTGTAGCCATGTAAGCCATGTTGGGATGATGATTGGGGGACGTCTATCTGAGTCAACTGGGTATCTCGTGTCGCCTAATGCCTGGAGTAAGCCTCTGCAGAAAAGAGGATGCTTGGCCAGGGAAGGATGCTTGGGCTGGGAAGGGTGGGATCATTACCGCATGAGTTGGAAAATGCGGCCAGTACCTGTTCCCTGGCATTCGAAAACGGTCCTGCGCGTATCGGAATGGCGGGAATCTGACATTTCATGAGCGCAAGCAGCCACTTACTCGATTGGTTAGTTGATGGCGAACCAAAGGGTGCGACGCTGACATCAACATTGACCTTACATGAGTTTCAAAATCCAGAGCCAAATTAGAAATGGCCCCGTTGTGGAGGGCCTCAACCGCGTCAGTTCCGGAAAAACCGTTCTGGGAAATCCAGATTCTTCGGAGGGAATGTTGGAAGCGGCGGCGGCGGAACAATCCTTCAGGAGCCAGAGATTTCCCTTCTCGTACCCATTTGGAGTATGTAGGCACGATGCACGTGATTAGGATAAGGTTAATTCGTGGGCAGCAGGTAGACTGTGACTGGGGTACCGCTATTCGTCGCGGGAAGAAGCGAGTCAGGCGAGCCCACCGCCTTCACATGCCCACGCTTCACGTACATGGTCGTGCTGCTGCTGCTGCTGCTGCGAGGGAGGTGGGGGTGAAGCATGCCAAAAGAGAATCGACCCAAGCACCCGGAAAGGCTGTGCAGAACACCTTGGATCTCGCAGTAGGGTAGGGGACAAAGAAGGATCTGCCGAACGGATATTGCGACTTGGCCATTTGTAAACGGTCAGGGATTCAACGTTTTGATCCACCCATCCCCAGCCCAGGAAAATAACAGGGAGGACCCGCGCTAGCTCAAGTGGAATCTGCACGCCACGCAATTTGTTCTCCGAGGTGACACGGCATAAACGTCAAAGAAATCTAATCTTGTCAATCCAAATAGTCAATGCAGAATCACAGGTAGCTCGAGTGGGATCCCTGTATACAATCGGAAGAGTTCCATACTCATGACATCAGCAACAGACGACGCATCATAGAAGTCACTGTACCTACTCCCTTGCTTGATATTGACAGACAACAACAACGCTGGCTGCGATGGGCGGCACGTACGACCAGGCCGGGCAAGTTGGCTTCTGTGCGGAAACCGGTAAGATCAGATCCATTTTCAGGCTGACGATAGGTGTAGTCAAGTAGTAGAGTCTGCGCACGTCTCCAGGATGCTTACCGAGAAGATCAAGACCTGCAGAATCGATGACATTGAGAGCGATGAGTCCGTGACCTTCTGCGCATACGGTAAAACTTGCATCACTGAGTATACCTCACGTCTCGACGGCCACAGTTTTGGGTTTCACTGGGTCGAAGGGCTGAAGTCAGTAACGACAAGTGGCACTGAGGTTCTGATAAGGTGAATTCTGCTTCGCGTGCCTGGTTCGCCCAGCAGCCACCACTGACTAACTAGGTGCAGATGTGGCTTTCAAGATGCGCGCTAGCCAGATCAGACCGGACCACGATAGGCATAGCGCGTCTATCTCAAGTTTGGTAGTGCAAGGATGAAGTCCGTGGTGCCGGCTTCCGTTCCCGGGCCCTTTCCTCCTTGAAGGGTCGTCGACGACGTCAAAGCCGCAGACTGTGTGCCCAGGAGGAGACGGGGAAGAGGTCTGCTGGGTATTGCATCGTGGCAATGCCCGGGGAGGGACCTCCAGGAGCAGCATGGAGGAAGGGGTCCGAAACCGTTCCGCAGTGGCCTTAATCGCTGCCATAAAACAATCAAACACTGGCAAGCTGCCCAGCACCGAGTACTCAAGCATGATCCCGCGTCAGTTCTTTGGCCTAGAACCGTACCAAGATTGCCTTGCATGCAGATCGACTTTAAAATGCGCGCGGCTAAGTCGTGTGATCCTCCAATGACCTCTCGCAACATCGAATCGAAGCGCGTCGTAGGTTTTGCTGAGCCCCCAACCCCCTCGACCTGGATAATTGGGGAAGCTGACCAAAGACAGTATCATGTGATCGACCATGTGTTTCAAGATGGTGAATGGGAAGACTTGGAGCCTATCTTGCGGCAGCTTGGCAGGGTGGGTGGCCTCCGTTCTACCCATAGATCGGCTTTGACACCAGACAGGGAAACATCGCTTCCACCCCTGACGCCTACGCCAAAGCCTTCTTCCCTCTTTGCAACCAGCTCCTCGAACAGGCGATCACTGCGCTGGGCGAAGGCCGCCAGGCGTGTGCCTCACAATTGTTCCTGAGGGTCGCCTGTCTCTATCGCATCTCGCGACGATGTTCAACCAACCCGGTGCTCAGACGGAAAGCATTCGAAGCACAAAAGGCCGCGTATGTGCTGGGAACCTCGTCCTGGATCGACCCCGTTTGCGAGGTCCTTGTGCCACACACCCATCGGAAGGATCAGGAAGAAAGCGAGATTCCAGTGTACATCCGTCTCCCTACCACGGCGCTGCGTCAGGCACCGCTTCCCGTGACGGTTGTTTGCACCGAGGCCGAGCAAAGTCGGGCTGATTATTCATGGGCCTTGCACGAGTGCCTGCGCAAAGGAAGGATCGGTGTGATTCTCGAAACCCCGGGCTCTGGAGACAGTCCAGCAGAAGCGCAAGATGCAGAGAGCCTGGCGCGCCTCTGGGAAAGCCTGGTGACATGGTTAGAAACGCAGGGGATTTTCGACCTTGACAGGCTGACTGTTTGGTGGCCGGAGGCACGGGATGCCGGATGCCTTGAAGCCGTTTCGTGTAACCACGGCTCTGCAAGTTGGTGGACAGGTGACAGCGATTGCTGACGATGGCTACGCGGTCAGAATAGATTTATCCCGTGATTGCACATTCTCCCAAGGGCCTTTTCCCTGAGATAGTCAATCCATATACGATCCTGCTAATAGCACACTGCCCTCTCTGCGGCTGATGAACTGCATTTTGGTCCTTCCTTCGGCCTTTGCTGAGCGAGCAGAGCTGAGAGCTGAGAGTGGAATTGTGTACTGTTTGTCCAGTCTCAACGTTGCAGTTCTTAAAGCCGCGCCCGTGATGATAATATCCTTCAGAAAACTCTACACACAGCCCGCAAAAAGAGGAGGATATAAAAATGGATGGAACACCGGCAGTAGTAGGAACTCTCAGCTCTCAGCGTATTCTCAAAGGAGCCACGACACCGGAATCCCTCCCATCTGCGTAGTCGTATATCGGCGAAATCATGGTTCCGTTATATAGCGAGCAGGATTGCAGCGATCCACCGGGCGTAGTTTGTGACGCCGACGGTGGGAATACGCAGGAGATCGCTGTTGGTCTGTGCGCAGCGATGGGCTCACCGTCATTCAGATCTGCAAAATCCCACATCCAGAACTATGTACAAGTACACTTATGGACAAGAACAAGAACAAACCATCCCAGAGCACACTCTTCATTTTGAACCCAGACACAAACTTGCCGTCGGCTGAAAGCCAATCCTCTCTGGTGAGTGAGTGGCTATCCCGGACCCAGCGAGTCCTAGTAGATGAAATAATCATGACTGATCACTGTAGTAGCAACTCGTCCCTCCAACACGCTATCCTAGCAGCCTTCCAGCTTATTTCCTTGCCACCGTCTCATCAGTTGTCGCGAAGTACCTGACACGGCTCTGCTTGTCCACATCCCGGATCGATTCTGGTCTCGGTTCTCCACTTCCATTTGTCCACTCCCACGTGTGGGCGTGCGCATCCTACAAGCAGAAGCGGTTCTTCAGGGCGGTAAAGCATCGAGTATTCGCCTAAGCCAGACGCTCGCGATCCATTCTTCTTCACGCTGTGGGGCAATGGCAAGGGAAATGGTGTGACAGCACCAGCGATCGCAAGTTGCTTCTGCTCAATCTACATCGGACTCTCCTGGCTCCCTCACTTGCTCAGCAACAGGGTTGAGCTTGGCTATTTCACGAAGCGT
>QQTW01003695.1_pt1 | contig 11359 bp, 8 predicted proteins | sample 1904831 | NCBI WGS metagenome assembly QQTW01 (sample SAMN09435610, study PRJNA476489) | Subsurface metagenome, whole genome shotgun sequencing project.
CTTAGACGAACATAAGCGGCATCGGCTGCTCTGAAACCGGCGGCAATCTTCGGAACGCAGATACTGAAGACTTTTTGTTTGGCTAGGAGACGTATGTTGGCACCATATTGTTTGGATATGATCTCGTCGGGTGCAAGCAATAAAGCGAAGCCTCGAGCGCTTGCGGGACCATGAAGCTTGTCTGACAGAAGACCTAAGATGTGCTCCAGAACCTCTTGAGTGTTTGAGAGGCGGAGGAGTAGCGCTTTGGCTATCCAAAAAGTGACAGGCGTCACGTCGATTGCGGATGTGGGATCAATTTTCGCCGCTTTGAAAGGGTCCTTCATAATACTCAGAGCATGGATGAGGTCTTTCGAGGTCGAGGTTCTGTTCACCAGGAGAGCAATCTGCTTCAAGATGTAGTGCTGTATGGGCGGATTTCTTTCCAGAAGCGCAAGTCTTGTAAGCTCATTCAAGAGACTATCAATGTGGACATCGTCCGCCACCGTATATAGCGCGTCGGCCTACTATGCGTGAGTAATGGTAATAGCTACAACGACGAGACCATACTCACGGCCTGGCCAACGCTCGCTAGTATCCATGTAGAGAGTATCATAGTCAGGCGCTGCTTCCCTGGCATATCCTGTCTGTACAATATAGGCTTGAACGGTGTCCCTTCTTCTGTGAACAACGTATAGGTCTCGATTGCAACCGATCGCCGCTTATGTTCGTCTAAGGCGCAGACAATTCTACCAACCAGGCGACCAAGGATCTCGAGAGTCGTTACTTCCACCAGCGCCTGTGGTCCAGAATCAACAGAAGCCAATGCCGCTTTCCCTACATAGGGTACGACAATCTTCTCGTGGTAGCTGCTTAGACTGGAATCTGTTGGTAGATCCCGTCGGCTAAGCACGTAATCAATCGTTGATAATAGTGCCTGCACATAGCTTGCTGGTCCATCGGTCGGCAGAACGCTTTCCAGTTTACTCAGGAGTCGTCGAATCAGGGTCTCTGAAATGGACTTTTCGACGCTGAGCCTAGCCAGGCCCTCCAACGTAATTATGTAGTCTGTTTGATCCTTCGTCGGTTGATCCGGCAGATTTGCCATGAAAGCTGGGAAAGTAATGTCCATAATCAGGTGTGGCTTTGATCTCGAGACCTCCACAAGTGCTTGGATGGCTTCATTTTTAACGTCCTCCCGCCCACTAGGATCTTCGGTAAGAACGATCTCGTCTAGATACTGGACAACCATTCCTATCTCGCTGTTCTGCAAATAACTGCGGACCTGACACAGGCGGGTTAAACCTTTCAAGGCCACAATTCGAAAAGTCACCTCCTCGCTTGGGGTACTCATCAAAGCTTGGCTGAAGAGCTCGAAAAAGCGATCTTTGAAAGGCACAAGAGGGTTGTCGGCATCGGTCGATGTATGAGCCATCCCCAACGTTTCGTCAAGTACGACTGCTGCGTTAAAGATTTGGACCATAGCTTCAAGAAGTGATTTCTGGCTTGCAATACTATTCGCATCTTGATATAACGTCAATAATGAGGGCACAACCCCTTTCACGATTAAATAAAGTGCGATTGAAGAGGTTGCGGCAAGGGAGCTTAGGATATGGCCAGCGGGTTTTGCCTTCATGTGCTGAGGTTCTTGTAGCTGTTCTATGCATTCTTTCGTTATAGGTTTGAGATATGTCGCTAAATGTGTCGTCTGGCCGGTTGATGTGAGATCCTTGCCCAGTCTGGTCGCTATGGCTTGCAGAGTCGCCAGTGAGTCCTCTGCAAGATCTTCTTCTTGCACATTCAGTATCTCATCCTTCAGAGAATCCCATAGGGTGTTTGACCATTTGGATACTGTAGCCACATTGTATGATGACGCGCAGGCTGTAAGCGTTCGCAAAACATCTTTCTGTGGAGTATCAGGAAAACTCTTTGGTCGAGGAAGATCTACTAACCTTGACATTGGGGGAGGTGGAGTCGAGTTTCTCAAGCAATTGAGGAAAAGCAAAGGATGCGAAGTGGGAAGATGCTGAGATACAATTGCGGAGCCTGTTCTTCAAGTCTTGTGCGGTGATACCGTATGGATCATCAGGCGGCGGACGAAATGTTATTGGAAAATAGCAGAAGACGGAGTCGAACAGCGTCTTACATGTTTGTTAGCAGATAGATGATTTTAGTAGCGTTGCTCGCAAACCTCGGCTTTTGCGGCTACATCCCATTCTACCATGATAACATGCAAGACGGAGAAGATGATCATCAGACTTCGAGGGTCCTTTTCGCCACTGACAAGGTCCGTAATGCCAACAATGGCATCATCGCCTAAGTTCTTGAGTGCCGTTCGATGATTGACCATCAATTCATTGAGTAATTCAAGGATCTGCAGCCGCTGCGAATGAGGTCGAATCATGAGATCCTGGAAGTGCTCTGTAAGACTTTGGCAGGGTCAGCGACATAGGATGCCGTCCTCATCAGGTCAAACCAGTCGCAGGGTCTTATCAATTTTCCTGAGTATTGATGTCTCGCCAAAAGAAGAGCTCGCTGGGAATGTGCGCAAACAGCACTGTTCACTTACTCACGCTCTGAATGTCATGACGGCCATATCCTGATTAAACCTCCGTAAGCCTTGCAGGCTTCTGAGGCCTGAAACAGCGCCTCCATCCTCAATTCTATCGCACAAGAACTGACAAAGCACCTGTATTTGCTGCCGTGAAAGTGTGGTGTCAGGCAATGCGCTGATGACTTGGGAGAGGTAGGTGACGGCTTTTGAACGAATGGAAGCATCTTCGTCATTGATGTACTCGCCAAGGGACTGTACGACGTCGATTAAAGATTTGCTTTTCGACACGAGACCTATCAATTGATTAGCTCGAACTTATCAAAAGGCTTGGTAGCAGGAGCATCCTACTCTCTGCGGTCTCCTCGGCAATCCGTTGGGCGCCATTTTTGTCTTCATCTACTTTAAGCAGATATCGTTGGACATCGGACATGATTGTAACTGCGAATTAAAAGGTTGCGAAAGCCAAGCAAATTGAGATTACCAGATCAGTTTGTTGTCAAACCGTGACGTCATTTCATGCGTATCGTTAAGCCCTAGCCGCTTCGCTTACACTAGCTTCCGAGCAGGTGTTTGAAGGAATTTCCTAGTCGATGTGTCGTCTCTGGCGGCGTGGCTACACTTGCTTCAGCCTATGCTTAGATCATGACACACAATCCGCCAGCCTCATGCAAGGTGGTGTTAGCAGGCTCGATCGCGAAAAGCCTCCAGCTTGAAGTAGGACAAGACCTAGCAAAGATTAATAGGAAGCCTTTGCTCGTCGGATTCCTAGCGAACAAGGTATGAGTCGAATGGGAGCAGCTTCTCGGGTCCATGCGTACTTATTCACGGCTGAAAGGACCCTGCTGCTCAGTTGTATGCTGACTGGACCAACAAAACCTGTGAAGAAAAGTGAGACTGTTCGTGCCATATCTGTTTTCTAGCATGTTGTACATTGTCGAAGTCTGTTCTGATTATCCCCATGTTCAGTGGCTTCCAATTTTCGTTGCGAGAAGTAGACCGGGAAGAGCTTGAAGGATGTATACTTGCCGCCAACGAGGATATAACCGTGGACGGAATCATCGTCTACTATCCCATCTTCAATTCCCGCCAAGATCAGTATTTGCAGCAGCTCATCGACGTGGGGAAGGATGTCGAAGGCCTCAGTCATCGATATGTATTCAACATGTATCAAAACATCCGCTTTCTGGATGAGCAAAAGCTGCAGAAGAGCATTCTTCCATGTACCCCGCTGGCAATTGTTAAGGTTCTGGAATACCTGAAAGTCTACAACACCATCCTGCCGTATGGAAACAGGTTGTTCGGACACTCTATTACCATTGTCAATCGGTCAGAAGTCGTCGGACGACCTTTGGCAGCCTTGCTAGCTAACGACGGAGCCTGTGTATACAGTGTGGATGTCACAGGAGTACAGCAATTCACTCGGGGTGAGGGCATCAAGAAAAGCAGACACGACGTCGTGGAAAAGGATGGTTGGACCTTGGAGAATTGCGTCCCTTTGAGCGACGTTGTGATCAGCGGCGTGCCTGGAGAAGCTTTCAAGTTTCCTACGAATTTGCTTAAAGAAGGCGCGGTATGTATCAATTTCTCGACCGAGAAGGTATGTCAACCGCTCTCCGTAACAGGATTACTTTGTCTTAGATTACCCGAAACCTCTGCTGATCCGTATGTTGCAGAATTTTGGTCCAGAGGTGAAGGACAAAGCTTCAATTTACGTGCCAGCGATTGGAAAAGTGACGATCATTGTGCTGCTCCGAAATCTCCTGGTATTTAACGATCCATTGAATGCGCAACTCGGTCGGCTAATGAACTGACGCCCGCTTAGAGGATTGTCCAGAACCGGAAGCCTCTATCAAATGAGGACCATAGTATATCTAATCCCATTCAGTAATCTCCGTTGCTTTCCAGCTACTCGAGGCATGCTCCTTCTCAATAGCCATGGCTGGTTATATTGGATCAATATCCTAAAGGTGGCCTTATGTTAACCGTCACCGTGGTCGGCCAGTGTGGCGTAAACCAATTCTTATGCGGCGCAGAAGATGCGATTCCTTATCCAACTAGTCACGGATCCCAGAATCACAAATGTGGCCATTCGACGTTTGGGAGGATCTTCACGGTAAGAGCAAGATTCTAGGCTATAAGTAATACGGTTATTGTCATTGCTGCTGTCCTACAGGATGTCGATATCTCAACGCAGCAGACAAGGGTGAAAGAAGAATTGCGTTCTTGCATTCTGGAACTGGATGACAAGCGTAGAGTCATTAAACGAATGGATCCATACCTTCCCCATATATGAAATATGCCGGGTCCGCAGACATTGCATATCCAGAGCCGTAGCCTCCTGGGTGAATACTGGAGCCCACCCACGGGGGCTCGTGCTTAGTGTAAAAAACCGTATGACTAAGCAGCTTGCATCGTCTAGAAGCAGACAGGCATCGAACTTGGTGATATCGCGGCTCAGGGGGTGCCAAGCACTTGTGACCTTATCGATAAGAGATTCTAGCCCTATCATTCACTCGACGAAATTATTGTGAGAAACACTTGCCTGGAACTTAATCGATGGGCTGAGCTCGACCGATCGTACAAACGGTCAGAATGCTGCGACAAATGTATGTGGGATATATGATGGCTCTCCTTTTGCAACTCTGACCGTGTCTCACTCATAGAAAGCCTAAGACTGCGCGATCGAAGCGAGAACTTGCAAAGCGGGAGCCTCTTGCGCATGAGAATACCAAGATAGTCCTCTTTCTCCGAGGAACCACGTGCTCCTCTCTAGTCCAGGATCTTCTCTCGGACATCAACGCGCTGAAACGTCCCTTCACAGTACGATTTACTAAGAAGAACGAGATTCACCCATTCGAAGACGCCTCGAGTCTAGAATTCTTTTCGCAAAAGAACGATGCATCACTCCTGCTTTTTGGCAGCCACAGCAAAAAAAGACCACACTGTATGACATGGGTACGATGTTTTGGTGGTCAAGTGCTGGATATGTTGGAGCTCTATGTGATCAAGGATACGGCAAGAACACTGGCACAATTCAAGGGCGAGAAATGCAAGGTTGGACTTAAGCCGCTTCTCAGCTTCTCTGGAGCCCAATTTGAAAGCCCGGTATCGAATCAGTATACGCTCGCCAAGAGCATGTTTACGGATTTCTTCCGAGGTGGAGAATCGGCGACCGTGGACGTCGAGGGCTTACAGTACATGATCAATTTTGCCGCGGGTGAAGATGCACAGGATGGTTCACCAGCCAAGATTCACATGCGTTGTTGGAGGATCATTACAAAGCGCAGTGGGCAAAAGGTTCCAAGAGTCGAAGTAGAGGAGATGGGACCCCGAATCGACTTTTCGATTGGGCGCACGAAGGAGCCTGAGGCAAGCATGTGGAAAGAAGCAATGAAAAAGCCGAAGGGGGTGGAGGTAAGCTTGCCATCCTGGAGAATAGCTTGGTCCTTGCTAACGTGTGACACCCAGGCGAAAGCTAAAAAGAATATTGAGACGGATATAGTTGGTGATAAGATTGGTCGAATCCATCTCGGAAAGCAAGACTTGAGCGAGCTACAGACGAGGAAGATGAAGGGTCTGAAGAGAGACCGGGAAACAGATATCGAGGATGGGGCTGACGACATCTCCATTGTGAGCGAGGATGAGGCAGACGCCACTGACGGCGTAGAGCTCAAGCGACAGCGAATCGCCTGATTGGGGATGCTCATATGATACCCTCGATGAAAGCGTGGCGTTTTGAAGTCGAACTCGATGGCAATCTGGATTCCGAGAGTAGCCTATATAAGGCTTACTTGTGCTTCACAGCATTGTTGATGATGTCGACCCTTCGATGTCAAAGAGGTAGGGCCCACGATTTGAGATACTTACCTATAGCGACACGAGGATATAATCGAGATAGTGCTTTTCATCAGTCTGACTCTGTGAAACCTCATGTCCAATGACAAGGATCTCTATCTAGGTCCCAACGGCTGCGGCTGAGGCGCTACGCTAACGTAATCCTTGGGATCGGTGGTTCTCAACGGCATCCGCGTTTGATTGCAACGTTCAACCTTGATGAAGCTCAATATGTCTTGTCTTCCATCAACAACGACGGCAAGTTGGAGTGTCAAATGTTACCGTAGGATCAGACCATCGGTGACGCCGAAGATGCTCTGATCCGAAACAACCCGTCCTTTGGCGCTAACCTAAAGGTGGAATGGCCTCTCTTTCCAATCGGGGTGATCCGGTACCTGGACAGGGGTTGACGGGCGATGGTGGACGCGCTCGAAGATTTTCTTATCCGTTGCTGTAAATAGCCGCATTATCTTGGCGATCTCTTCGTCATTTCTTTCAATCTTCACTTTTCCATTCACCACCATTTACTGCAGCCACTATTTTACACATTCGTTGAGCATAGTACACAATTTACCATTACTCTCTGTTTCTTATCTGCTCAAGATCCTTCAAGACCTTCGTTGACCGGGAAGCACATCCATAGTGGACTGGTTCCGCTCGCTACAACGTCTACCAGCCATATTGTCTTACATTTTCTTTGTTCCCTCTTTCTGATCCCGCTCGACTAGTAGTATAAGACTCATCATGATGTCTACCCCGTTCAATGGACGTCCTCAACTCAATTACCCATCCAACAATGGCAACCACACTTCTTCCGACGACGACGAAGGCACTCTATCCGGTGAACTCGATCGTTTGAAGCCCTCCAGGGAGAACAGTGTTGAGAAGGAGAACAATCTTCGAGGCCAATCCACACAATCTCGTGAAGAGGAGAGCCGTTTGACCGATGACCTTGCCATGCTCCAGGCTGAGCGCGTCGTTTCCGATGCTCAGACTGCTCGCCTGGATGGCAGATTGACCAATTCAACCTCGATGCACCGTTCACGCTCAAGAGTCGAGCCTGTCGACCAATTCGATGTCAACACCAATCCCATACACGAGAAGACTGCTACCTTCAGACCCCCAGAAAATCCAACCAACAAGATGGCGAAAACCTTCAAGAGAATCCATGACTCTAGCTTTCTCGTCCGATACTTTTCCTACATTGTTCCGGTGGTGCTCATTCTTTTAATCCCGCTTCTCCTCGGAGCCTTGCTTTTCAAGGAAGCCAGTGTAGGCGGCGTACGCTTGTTATGGTTCTCCGTCTGGCTAGAGATCGTCTGGCTTACGTTGTGGAGTGGCAGAGTAAGCTCTCCTCTTCCTGCAATTGAAGCTCAGGCTGACTGATTCAACAGATTACCGCACATCTGCTCCCTCATCCCGTTGGATTAGTCTCCAGTCTGTTCACCAACAACAGCAAGAAGTGGAAAGACATGTCCAGGCAGTTGGAGATTCCCGCTACAATCTTCTTTTGGGCTCTAGCCGTGGAGATTTCTTTCTTACCGACTATGATTCACCATCATATTACCGGCGGGACAGTAAGAAAAGATTGGGAAATCAAGATGAATAAAGTCCTCGTCTCGCTTCTGGTTGGAGCGACATTGAACTTGATTGAAAAGATCATTATCCAGTTGATTGCCATCAGCTTCCATCTGCGCACCTACTCCGATCGCATTGAGGTCAACAAATTTCAGATAGGAAGTATGACGAAGCTGTACGAATACTCCAAAGAGAAGATCGAAGTCGAGGATTCCGATTTCGAGGAACGGCATAATTCTGGTCCCGGATCCGGCGCCCGCACACCAATGCAATATGTAGAGAAGGCACAGAAGCAGGCTCGAGGTGTGTTCAACAAATTTGGTGATGCCGCCGGAAAGGTCGCAGCCGACTTCACTGGAAAGGGAGTCACGAAGAGCACCCATCCTCGTCAGGTCGTTCTCACGCTTCTCTCGTCGACTTCTGGCTCCCAAGTCCTAGCACGGCGGTTGTATCGCACATTTGTTCAGGAGGAGGCAGAGACTGTGACATCCGAGGATCTTAAACATGCATTCGACAACGACGAAGAGGCGGAAAGCGCTTTCGCCATGTTTGATCGCGACATGAACGGCGACATCAGTATGAGCGAGTTAGAAGCTGTGTGCGTCGAGATAGGCAGGGAGCGAAAGTCTATTACGGCATCTCTTAAGGATCTTGATTCGGTTGTTTCTAAACTGGATGCGGTCCTACTCTTCTTCGTCGTTTCCATTACGATTCTGGTCCTCCTGTCACTGGTATCAACATCCGCCGCGGCTTCGATTACTGGCGCTGGCTCCGCCGTCCTCGCGCTTTCGTGGCTGTTTGCCTCAACAGCCCAAGAATTGATAGCATCAATCATCTTTGTTCTCGTCAAGCATCCATTTGACTGTGGCGATAGGGTGTACATTTACGGCAATGCGGGCACCCAACTCAAAGGTGATGACTACTTCGTCAAAGAGATCTCGTTACTCTATACGGAATTCAAGAAAATGGAAGGGCACATTGTCCAAGCACCGAACAGCTACTTGAACACCTTGTTCATCCAGAACATGCGTCGATCGGGCGGGCTGGCTGAAGCCGTTCCACTGACCGTCAAATTCGGTACAACCCTAGATCAAATCGATGACCTTCGGCAGCGTCTTCTCGAATTCGTGAAGAGCGAGAAGCGGGAATACCAACCCAACATCCTGACTGTACGTGAATCTCCCGTCAATCCATCACATTAGCTAATATTCTACTATCTAGGAAATCCGAGAAGTCGTCGAAGCTCATTCGGTTAACCTCAACGTCGTATTCTTCTACAAGTCGAACTGGCAGAACGAGCTCCTGAGGTTGCAGCGACGGAATAAATTCATCTGTGCCATGATGATCTCTATGCAAGAAGTGGGCATTGAAGGACCTCTCAAACGCCTTCCAGGCCAGAAAGAGGAGGCACCATACTATGTTCAGTATACTAACCCTGTTGGCCCCCGTCCATCTGGCGCAGCTGGTGATGACGACTCTGGTGTTCGATCAGGCAGTCTAGTACGTGATCCGGCAGACTCGTCTGATGTTGGCGACCAGCTAGGGCACAAGCGCTCCATACTTCGGCAACAGAGCGGACGTCCAAGAGGAGAATCAATCACAGCCATGGCAAAACGTGTAGATTTTTCATTGGGAATGAAGGACGTCAGTTCATCTGGCGACATGATGGGTGATCTGTACGACAACGTCAGCCCGCATCGAATCCTAGGTGGTCGACGAGATTCGGCCTCGCGAACACGAGATAGGATCATTGAAGAAGATGAGGAACAGCTGCAAAAGGAAAATGAAGGCCGTTCGACTTCCCGAACAAGCGAAGGGCATTCTCCTTTCAAGCTTTATAGGTCATCGACCACAGAATCTGGAAGTCGGATGAGGCGTAGCCTTTCCGCTATGCACCGTAACCGATTCTTCCCTCGCCGAGGACGACGAAACAGCAGAGGCGAATACGAAGACTTGATGGAGCAAGGCATGGCGGACATCCCGGAGTCTGCTGGCTCATCGGGCCACACTCACCCAATGAGCGGACAAGTGAGCAATCAAGCCGTGAGGATGACAACCGAAGACGATCTTAGCCGCGGGAGACTCCCCGGTTCAACAACTCAGAGCTCATTACGAGGTCCCGCACGAAGTCAAACGGAGAATTATGAATTGAGGGATCTGAAATGATGATGATTTTGACGACATGGAAAGAAGCATTAGAAGGGCGTTAGATGGGGAATGAAAACCTTTGGAGTGAATTAATGCCATCGAGATGAAAATGTTGGACTAGGTGGCTCGGCTTTTTGTTATGCATCTAGCGTGGATTTGGAGGAAAGTTTTAAGATGATAGATTACTGCTCACGCAGGATTCATTAATTTGCTCATGCAGCTGATGGTGCAAACGACCTTTATTATGAGGATCTGTTTTTCTTGGGGCCTTTGGTAGACTTACTGGACACTGCTGCCAAGCACCAGGGATCCATCATAAACAACTAACAACAAACATAAGCACACATATAAACAATCTACTCATGACGCACCTAAGTCATTCGCCCCATTCCAAGAAAAATAATATGTCTAAAAATCATATTTGCATATAAAATATATACAGAGCCAAGATAAATATAAAGATATCACGCTAGACTCTCCAACAACCTCTCCTCAACCCCGCGCAAAATATACTCATGTTCCAACACTTCTAGATTCTCCGCCTCGCTCTTGAAAATCTTATCTGGGTCTTGGCCTGGTTGGAAGATGCTGGCGGTGGAGGAGGAGCCGGGGGATAATTGGGACATTTGTTGGGCGGTTTGGGATGCGGCTGTTTATGTTTAGTTTGGGGGGATGCGAATAAGGGTTGAGGGTTGTTGTTGTTGGAGAAGGGGTGAGGTTTGAGTGAGGGGTAAGAAGATGAAGGAAAATGGGAAGGAGGGGAGGGGAGGAGATTTACCATTTTCATTGCCGAGGATGAATATAAAGACGGATTGCAGGCCGAAGAGGTTTAGGAAATACCAGGATAGGGAGGAGACCCAGCGGACGTCGAGATCGCGGGTCATGACGCCGGCTTGGAGCATGGATTTGAAGCGGAGGGTTAGGGGGAAGGGGAGTTTCACTGTAGGGTGAGGGAGTTAGCGTGCGATACTTTGATAGAAATTGTAAGGCTTTAAAAAGGATTTTGGGAAGGAATGGAATGAATGGAATGAAATGGAAATGATTGATGGTAAGGGGACATACTAATCACGAAACCGGCAAAAAAAGCATTAATCCAACTCATAATCAATGTCTGCGGCACCATCATCGCCATATTTCCCTTCATCATCCCCATCATGCCTTCCATCGCCGCCGGATCCGTCATAGGGTTCGCTGCGGCTTTTCCTCTACTTTCGGGGTCTTTGAGGAAGGTGCCTTCTTTGTAGGCAGAGATCATGTAGGTTTTTC
>QQTW01003696.1_pt1 | contig 11357 bp, 15 predicted proteins | sample 1904831 | NCBI WGS metagenome assembly QQTW01 (sample SAMN09435610, study PRJNA476489) | Subsurface metagenome, whole genome shotgun sequencing project.
CGCGTTGTTCGTGTCGTCGGTTTCGAGATAGTTCCGGACGATCCGGATCCAGACCCGAATACGCATATCGTCGGTGATGTTCCGCTGCGTTGTTTCTAGAGGAATGCCCTGCAGGATCTTGGCTGCTTCGAGATGCTCGCCTTCGCGCTCGTGGACATCCGCCATAAATTCCCGGAGATGTTTGTTTTGCTCTTCAAAGGAAGACACCCGGGAGTGTTGTAGTTCCAGGGCATATTTGCCGGCGTTGACAATCACTTCGTGGTCTAAGCTGGTGGCAGTGGAGAGCTTCGAGATGAAATGGTCGAGGAGCGTGCGGGAGACGAAGATGCCGAGAGTGTCGTTCAGAATGGCGTCTAGATAGGCGCGGAGCTCCCTGGTGATGTTTTCGGATGGGGTGTTGTTGAGGATCTCGTCCAGGAGGGTGTCGAAGCCAGATGTATCGCCTCCGGCGGCGGCAGCATTGAGCTGTTGGAGTTTCTCTGGTGACACCATTTTAAATTTCGATTCTGATGGACAAGGATTTTGTGGTGTCAAAGCTGTTGATAGTTATGGAGCTTGGACCGTTGGAGCTCGAAGCTCGTGAGATAGCCGCTACATGCGCGGGCCACGGGGAGCTCCACCACTACGGGATTAGAGCAGGTAGCCAGTTTAAGCACGCCAAACATACAGATTCCCAATCTGCTGAGTGACAATTAAAATGTAACGTTGTCATACGCCAGTTGTTTCATGGATTTTGCGAGTAACTCTGGTTCTATCAAATAACTCTGGGAGCACACCGTTTCTAATAGCTGAAGTGGCGGGAACCCTTGCACAATGCTAGAGCTATGAGTTGCACAAGGTGTGGAATAATGAGACAACGATAGATGTCCAACTAGATTTCTAAACATTAAAATCACATTTGATAGAAATTCAAGTAAGAGTATTTAGGTCTGAGTTGTGGTCTACTGTAGTGTTGAGGCTCTGCAAGCGGCATGGCGGCAATTGCCGAGCGCTAAGCGCGGATAATGCCAGCCTTAGCGCAACGGCTCTCACTGACCAATTACCCGCGCGTCATCGTGACTGCACACTCCCCTTGTTCAGATGGCTCGTCAGAGGTGATATCCATCACACATTCACAGCGGCTGGTGCCGCTCTGCAGACCGCCACGATGAACGCCATGAATATCCCTTCCGTCAAGGTAGAGCACGATGCCGACGACTACAACCCTCACATCAAGTCCGAGTTGCCCTCGGCTGCCGCATCACCCGCCGCCATGTCCGAAGACGACGTCTATGAAGACACTGGCGATCTAGACTTCTCTCAAGTGCAGAGCGTCTTTTTGATGAAATTACCTCACTGGCTCTGGGAGAACTGGTCGAAGATCGACGATGACGAAGAGATTCAGCTGGGAATGATTCGGGTGGAAGAACTGGGCAAGGGTCCAAATGGAGAGCAAGCTCAGAAGGTATGCGGTACTTCCTTAGGTCAGATATGGAATATCACTAACTGCGAATAGATGACGATGCTACTCGATTCATCGCTCAAGTCCAACCAAGAGCTTCCCAAGGAATACAACCTCGTCGCGAGCGAAGCGAGACACTCGAACATGTACATCTTCTCCGAGAAGGACACGCAACCGGTGAAGGCGAAACAGGAGGATAAGAGCGGCAATGCGCCCGGGCAGCAGCAAGACCTCAAGGTGCCGCCTGGCTCGCGTCCGGAAGGGGTGAAGAAGAACAAACCGAACCGGAACCGACCATGGCAGCCCTATTTTCGCAAAGCAGCCCCGAGTAAGAATTTCCAATCAAGTTGGTGCTGTTGTCACTGCTAACGGCTGTTTTTAGAGCATACTGCGCTCGCTGGCATCGTTCAGCGTGAGATCAGCTGTTTCCCAGTAGAGAGCGCCGAGTACACCCGCATCCTGGTCGAGCGGAATGCTGAAGCCGTAAAGCCGAAGCGACAGACCAAATTCCTGGATAGGAAGAATTCAAATGCGGGCGTGCCTCTTGCACCTGGCATGTTGGGCACAACCGGCTTCGAGAACTTTATCGTATGTGGCACTCATGTCTACAGACCCACCAATGCTAACATCTCGCAAAGCAAACTGCACAACCAACACGTGCCAAGGCCCAGGATCAAAAGGCCGCTCGTATGCCGCAGAACGACCTCATTGATCTAATCTACGACTGCTTCAGTCGATACAACTACTGGTCATTGAAGGCGTTGAAAGCCGAAGTAAATCAACCCGAAGCGTATCTGAAGTCAACCCTCGAAAAGGTGGCCGATCTGGTCAAGTCGGGCCGATTCGCCATGACCTGGACGCTGAAGCCCGAGGCCAGACGTGATCGATATGCCGATCTCGCGGGCAATGAGGAGCGGGCGCCTGATGCCCCCTTTGGCACGGATGGCCCTGGAGACGACCCCAACGAGGATGGTGGGGAGATGGAGAGCGACCTGGACGAAGATGATGAGGAGACCAAGATGGAGGATGTTCTACCTGCTTGATGACCCACACAGGTTTTCTTCATTGTTATCTAGCGGCATAATGGACTGGGAGGCTACTGGAGATACCACAGGGGAAGTGCGATAGGGGTTGGCGTTGCTCATTTGCTCCACGTGACTCATAGGGCCATTGTTAGTCTGAACTGGCTCATATCGGATGTATTTGGCTAGCTCAGATAGTAATTTTAGCACAAAAATAAAAAGATTTGAGTATCTCACCTGTCTTGTACAATTTCATCTCGCCGGTAACATCCGTTGTCCCTGACTGAAGCTGAGTAATCCTTCCGGTTCAAGTCACGTGATCTTCAATACTCACCCGCCTTGATGCCACCTCATTCCTCTGTCCTCACTTCAACGTTGCAACCACGTTACAGATATAGGAGCACAACGTATTCAAATGATCACAAGATGTCAGAAGAACGGGATTTACTGATGAAGATCAGTCAGCTATCTGGAAAGTCATCTCATGCGCTACGCTCCAGGAACTGCAACTGACTGAACATGTACAGGTCAGATCAACAGGCACAAGAATCAACAGGATCACTCGGAGCCGAATAGCTCGAGGCATTCCTGGGCGCCCGCCCGTGGAGCACCATATGGACGCGCCAGAGGCCGTGCTGGCAGAGTCATGCCTCCTGTTCGGAGGAACCGGACACTGATCTTGAACAACTCGACTTCTTCGCCAGTCAGTAGTCCGGCGACGCCGTCTAGTACATTCACTGCCTCTCCCATCGAGAGCACCGACAAGAGTGAAGCTTCCAGTTCTCCTCAGACTTGGGTGGCGAAACAGGATCGTCATCGACAGATCATCAACCCGGTCGTCTATGAACGGGAACGCTTGGCCCGAGCGCGAGAGCTGGAGCAGACTCGACAACTCAAGGCTACGCAGCAAGATGAACGGGAAAAGGCCAAGATTCAGCAACACCTCCAGGAGCAGTTCAAGCGTACAGCTGGGAAAGATATAGTGCATGAGGTCATGATCCATGGTCTTCCGTTTCGAGTCACCAACGGTGGCAGTCGACTTCTACGAGTATCCGGTGAGGGTGCCTTTCTCGAGCATCGCGTCGGGATCGCACCTAAAATTCGAGGAACAGGATCAGCACAGAGTACGCCAAAGAAGGCGACAGTCGGAGGAGTGACGTTTCTGCGGAGCAAGCACGGCAACCTTTACCGTTCTGGAATTGTCAAGAACAAGAAGTGCGTGAATATCAAGACTACGTCTGGCATGAAGGGCGACCCTCGCTTGAGTACAAGAAGCTGACAATGATTGCATCACCCTCAGGCACAGTCTGACCATCAAGAAGAAGTCGGAGCTATGCAAACGCTTCACCACCACCGGTAGTTCCTTTCCATTCGCACGACTGGCCAAGGCAGACATATCGACGACACCGCTGCTACGACGGTCTGTATTACGATCTGAAGAAAAGCTGACTTGTGGCTTGTTGAACTTTAGGATCCTGCCCTCAAGGCCCGTCCTGTGCGTACGTGCACGATCACAACAAAGTGGCCATTTGCAAGGACTTTCTCCAAACTGGAAAATGCCCCGCTGGAGCCTCATGCGATCTGTCTCATGACTCTACTCCGGAGAGAGTGCCAGCGTGTCTACACTTCCTGCGCGGACGATGCTCCAATGACCCGTGTCGCTACGCGCATGTTCGAGTCAACCCCGCAGCGCCCGTCTGTCGTGCCTTTGCGACGCTGGGATTCTGTGAGAAGGGCGCCGACTGCGCGGAGCGTCACGTCGTCGAGTGTCCGGACTATGCCAACACGGGTGTTTGCAACAACAAGAAATGTCGGCTGCCTCATGTCGACCGAGCTGGTCAACTTCGCAAGATGATGGCAGCCGGGTCGGATAAGACAGCCGATGACACCAAGGAAGGCATGCCAACATCAAAGGGACCCGAAGAAGATGATGTGTCCAGCGGAGCCGACGAGGCCGATAGCGACGACATTGACTCGGAAGGACTGGCCGAAGAAATCTTGGGACACGGCGATGAGGATCCTACCGAGATTGCTGGCCAGCAGGACTACATCCACTTCTGAACTATTTTCTTCAGAAATCGCATGATACACCCTCAACGAATTGACCGCCGTTGAATATTACCTGGAGCAAGTCAAAACCACTAATCAGTCAGTTCTCTCGCGACTCTCGAGCAGCTCCAACAGCATTTAGGCTGGCTTTTCACCATATGGCGCCACGGTATCACTTCGTAGCTGACTTCGGATATCGATTGCTCCAGGGAGTCGACAGTCTGTGGGGTTGCTGTCTTTCACGCATCTTACCCCTTTCCCTTTTACACTTCTTTCCCTTCTGATCTTTGCATCATCGCATCGAGTGGAATCAGGTCAAACTCAACGAGGAAGCATCTTGACTGGTCTAGTGGGTATGAGCTGGTCATTTAGCGATGTAATTAAGTTGACGAATATCACACATTGTTCCCATCAGTTTGAAGCAGGCCGAACTAGGCAAGAGACGTTAACGGGCATCAATATATTGCCACCCGCCTTCACTTGACTTACAGCCTGAGTATTTCGAACCAACCACTACTAGAAACCTTCACTTGAGGATAGATATGTAATCTCTGGGGCCAGGTTTCGCAAGTTTGTAAAAACCCTTGAACGTATCGAGCATTGGGATGGTATCAGAGCTATGAAGAGGGTATGGAGAAGCTCAGCAAGCCTCAACAGCTGTTACCGAATAAACCTGGATGAATTTCTAATTATTGTCTTCGAGATAGGACATCAGTCATTGCAAGTACATCCAGCGGAGAAAAAGCCGACGTCATCGTAAGTCTCGCGGTAATCCAGAAAGTCGTGGTCGTACGGTTGACGACACACGTTCTCAATCGACCCCCCCCCAATTAATATCCAACCGACCGCTTGAGGCACCTTTCTATACTCACTACATACCTTCCTTCATATTGACTCAAGAAGAGTCACCGGCATAGAGTTTGTGGGAGTAAGGCTTTCTTGGCCTCCGCGTCCGGCTCAGCTCTCGCACTTCAACTCTCTCTATTCTCTCTCTCCCCCAATCACCCTCACCGCTGGGAGCGACCATACACTTCCGTCCTAACGAAATAGACTAAGACATCATCAAACGACGAGTCTTTCCATACTTGGCCGGCATCGAACTCAATCTTCTACATCGCTCTGATGCCTTCGGCCAGATGGCACGTGCAAGGCTAGGACATCCTCGCTCGGGGCCAATTACCGCAAGAGGAAACACATCGTTGCGTGTGAGTATCCTCCGAATTTGGAAAACGATTCAAAGACATCAATACCAAACCTGGAGCCGGCTCTGGATCTGGATGCGTTTGCACCTCTTCGATCTTACTCGTTATTCATCGTTTCAAAACAGGGCATCAATCCGGATTGACAGCTGAAGAGCCGGCCGTCGTGTCAAGCGGTGAGAGGCGGACATGGTTCCATTCGACGAGGCTTCGCAATCTCAAACAGCCAAGAGCGGATATGCCGAAGGGGAACATGAAACAGCCAACACTGAGAAAAACAAGGCATCAGGTTTGGAAGCCGAAGCGTTCGGTGCGACGACACACGCCATCGATCGACGATGCTCTTATTGCCGTCGCCTTGAATAGCTTTCCGGGGAAGGAAAGAGTAACGTCTGAAGATCGTAGATCTGTTCCAGGCCAGAGCGTAGGGAACAATACTATTTATCGACACATGGTGGCGATCAACAGTATGAAACGAGAGACGCCCAACAATAGCAAGATCGACCGGATATCATTTTCGTGCAGAGGAAGACAGACATTCGTGACGAATTCCCCGGTAGAGAAAGAGAAGAAACAATTGTTAGAAACACACTGTTTCGATGAAACCATGGAACAACAACACAACAGCCGGGATCATCATCGGACCCACGGGATGCAAAGGACTGGGGTTGCAGCCCATGGAACCGGGCACGTTGTTGGCATTCCCGACCCAACATGGAATCCTTGGAAGATATCCTTGGTTCCGGAGATGTCGGGAGGCGGGAGGGTCCCAGAAAGGGCGGTCTGACGAAAAAGTGACATCCTTTTCCAATCCGATGGGATGATTCTTCGAAACCCTCTTTTTTCTTCAGCTCCGTCCGGGGAAGAAGGGCACACCAAAGACACACGACGTCAAGATGGTCAGGCGAACCGAGCACGAGCAAACCCCACGGTGCCCAACTGGGAGAGAGATCGGCGGTTGTACCAAACATTACTGGTATGACCACACACATAGCGTACAAAGTACTCCTCCGGACCTTTTCTTGGAGAACCCGGTTTGTGTGTCACCTACCGTGCTCCGTTAGGCGGGTTTCGGAAGAGATGGGAAGACGTCCGTTTGGGATGGCAAGCAGTGCAGTGGTAATGTCAGAGCCTCATTCGTTGCGGCCTGGAGGATCCTAGGTATCCCACCATGCAGTTTGGCACCAAGTGCTAATGTTTGAATTTGGCAGTTTAGGGAGAGAAAGAGTGCCAGGATGACTGGAGGCGAAAAGGCAAGAGAGCACGGGGCACGGTGCGGGAATGACTCCATCACACCACAGGCGGGCCCTGCACCTCAGCAGGCATGTCGCCTATGGCGACCGCCTGCGGCGACAGACTTCGTTTCCTTGGTTCCCGCTGTCGGCTCGTAACCTACTGTAACCTAACCTAACCTTCCTTCGTTCCCGTGGATGGGCTCGGCATGCCGGGTGGTGTATCTATCGATTGCTATCGATAGATCGACCATCAAATGTCACCATCGGAAGAAGGTCATCGCGCACAATAGCGTTGCTATAGCGTCGGCTGGCCCGGGCTGAGCGAAAGGATTAAGGGCGTTATGCTTCGGTCTTACACTGCGCTATCCTCTTGGCCAGATTTGAATGTGGCGTGGACCCTTTCAGGCCGTCGGCGACGGCGGCGGACGTCTGTCAAGAGCGTCGCGAAAGGGAGGGCTGGCTCAACCGTCACGTTGCCCCGGTCATCCGTGGACGGGAGGTGGACCGAACTTCGCGACCATCCATCCATCCCATGGAGCCCGCCATCCCGCGCGTTGTTGCGCGGGCGTTGCGTCAGGACGCGCCGGGATGCTGGGCGCATCGCGAAGGGTCGCATCCAGGCGCCGAAGTTGCGCCTCTCCACGGTCCGGATTGCACGCGACCATCCACCAGCTATTGGGTTTCCAGATCTCCCCCAGATCATATGGAGGCGGCCGCAAGCCAGCCTGACGGGCGCCGGCGCAGGTGTCGCGGATCGCGAGATGCATCGCATGACCCCCGCGAAGGGCATCAACCACTGGAAGAATACAAAGTACATTCGTTGCGACCGACGAACCGGGTCGCAAGGCGAATGTCCGGTGATGACGGGGCCGGGCAAGCTACATTCGGTACATGTTCCGTTTCTCTCACGATGAAGTCGCTCCAGGTTTGCTATGGGTCATCCTCGTCCGTTTCCCGGATCCGGGAGAGCCCCGTCGGGCAGCGACATCTGCGACCGGCTCGGCGACCAGGCTTGTTGGATCGGAGCGATGAGGATGGATGGACACCCTTGGCGTCTTTTCCGCCGCGTCCTAAAGACCTTCCGGAGCTGGGACTGATGGAGGATGGGCTTTGCGCCAGCCATGACGGATTATTGGGACGACTTCACCTCAGGCGCGCCTCATTCGATGTTTCGCGATGAGCATCAGCGATCTGGACGAGGCTACGGTTACTTCTCACTGGTCGGTTCAGTACTTCGGGTCGCGCGGTCGGGAAGGCATGCATCGCTACCCAAAGATGCCCGCCCGCGCGCCTCGGGCTGGCCCAATGTGACAGGATGGCCGTGCCGTGCCCTACGAAACCACTGGTACCGTACGGTTACTGGGACGGCGCACCGGCGGGGTATGTGGTACCGGTCGAGCGCCTCTCTCTCTCGACGCCGATGTCGCCTCTGGTCCAACGCTTCAAGCAAAGCTCCCTCGTGGGCGGCTTGACGTGCTTGACAGTACCGCCATCACGACCCTCTCGTTCGTCCTGGGGAAACGTGGGATAGGATTGCAGGCACCTGGAAGCTCCCCAAACAAGGCTATGGGCGTCAGGTTGGGCAGCATTTGGCACTGGAGGTTCCCCCCACGGGCAACTTGCAACAATATCCAGTCGAGCTGGAGGAAGATGTCAGGATGGATCGAGGCGGGTCCCATGTTTCCTCCCGTGGAAAAACTCGCAACGAGAAAGCAACTGGACCAGCTGATTGATGGATCGGAAGGACTATTGATGGATCCGATGGGATGTCGGGGTGGACGACCTCCTTCATACGCCTCCATACACACACCCATCTTCGAACAGGGCCTCGTTACCGGTACCAGCATTAGCGGTCTGCTTGTACCCCATCGCGGATGAGATCTGCTGCCTCTATCCTTGGCTCTCGCCTTCGGCGGCGGTTTTCCTTCCCGTCCAAGTCAAACCAAACACAAAAATCCTCGTCTCGAGGGCCAATGGGTACTCATCCGGACTTGTGTACTCCCAAGTACACTTTCCCTGCAAAGTACCTAGAGGATCTACCTCTGGCTTTCATTATTCACATCTCCGGCCGTCTTTCTCGCCCCAGCAGCCGCTACTGGAGCCTCTTCTTCCCTGGTCTCCATCTTCTTTTCCTGGCTCCCATCGATTTCCGCCCGATCATCCAGGAATATAATTTGGTCGTTCAAGGGAAGAAAAGGCGATGGAGTGACTTCCTGACCGCTACATTGCTGGAACGTCTTAAAGGTCACCCGTCATCCTCCTCTTCTGTCTCTCTTCTTTCCCTCCATCCTTGTTAAGGGCATCATCCCTAACAAGCAATATTGCTCTTCGTATTGCTTTGGCCCATTCAAGGCATCGGGGGGGTACAAGAACGGTCACACCGATCTTTGGTGGTCATCCTTCTCCACCCCATCCTTCTTCATCTTTCCCCGCTGTTGCTGCCCCACCAGCAGCAACCCAACATTCATCATCATCATCATCATCATCACGACGGATCAGTGGGAGGAAATCCGACTGGGACGAACGACTGTTACGACTTGACGACGGCCGGCGATATCACGACTCTTTTATATTCCATCTCTTCGAATCTCCTGCATCCTGGAAGGAGTCGGTGAGGAGGAGGCACATGCGACCGCAACATCACCACCACCACCAGCAGCCGCTCCAACGTGCGCGCCCCTCACCGTATCGATATCGCGCTTGAGCCGCAACGTCTGCACCGAAGCTCCCACCAAACGGGCATCCTCACGCTCACCGAAGAGGCGGTGTTCAGTTGACGACCCCATCCATTGTCCACTTCATCAGCTCGACCACCATCGCAATCATGACGACCTATCAGAGCTACTTCAGCCCGGCCACGTTGGCGGTCGACCCGCTCAGCGGCCCTCGAGATTTCTTCGATCGCGACGACGTCGTCGAGCGGGAGGGTGACGAGTCCAAGATCCTCGACGAGCGCATCCTCGATGGACCCTTGAGTGCGACGTCGGATGCGTTTGGGTCATCCAAGGCGACCGAGTGGGTCGATTTCGCCGTGCGCGATCGCGTGAACTCGACGAGCGCGACTCAGCCCACTCCAGTCGCATTCGGGCTCCCTCATCAAACGCATCCACAGCAGCAGCAGCAGCAGCAGCAGCACCCGGCCACGCTCGTCTTTCGCACCCCGCCCGAGTCGTGGGCCTCGGGATCGTGCACGCCGACGCCCGTGCTGGATGCCTTCCCCACCGAGTACGATGGCGTCGCATCGGCAGGTGGGTACTGGCCAACGTCCATCGCGGCGCCTGGCAGTGCGGGCGCAGCTGGCGCGACCACCTTCGACCTGCAGGGACACGCCAACGGCGGCCACATGTCCGCGTTTGCCATGCCCATGTCGGCCGACGGCTCGATGCCGACGTCGCCGCTGGGCACCTCACCTCTCGGCGAGTGGTCGACGACCGGTGCGGTGGGCGAGGGGATGGATCTACGCTCGATGGCGACGCGACCACGTCCGGGTAGTCCGTTGAGTCCGCACTCACCGCTGCTGCTGCGTCGCGATGGCATTCGCAAGAAGAATGCCCGCTTCGAGATCCCGGCCGAGCGCAATCTGTTGAACATCGATCGCTTGATCGCGCAGTCGTCGGACGAACGCGAGATCAAGGAGCTCAAGCAGCAGAAGCGACTATTGCGGAATCGTCAAGCGGCGTATGTTTTCATTTGGGATCAATGAAAACGATCAAATTGCTGACCGGAGATAGTCTCGATTCCCGCCAGCGCAAGAAACAGCATACCGAGCGACTGGAAGAGGAAAAGAAGCAATACACTAACATCATCACCGACCTCGAAGAAGCCTGCGCTCAGCTGCGCATCCGCGAGTCGGAGCACCTCCGACGCGAAGAGGAGTTCAAAGCGACGCAGCATCGCTACGAACACTACATTGAGGCGCTGGTGCTCGAGAAAGAGGAGATGATCCGGGCGCATACGCTCGAGACCGGTGATCTGCGCAAGAAGAATGCATATCTGACGGAGCATCTGCAAAAGATGGAAGGCACGACCATGTCGGCCATGCCCAGCTCGTCGGGATTCTCGGCCGACTTTTCGGAGGCTGGTCATGGGATGAGCGGCATGGAGAGCGGGACGACTGCATGGGAGCCATATCCGTTCATGCATGACTTTGCCGTCGAGCCCGAGGTGCATCCGGATCCGGCGTCGTCGATGGCACTGGTGTCGACCAAGACGGAGGGCATGTCTCGACCAACGCAGCAACAGCAGCAGCAGACGGACACTCAAGACGAGAAACCCACCGCTTCCGGACTGTTATTATTGGTACGCCTCCTTTCGATGTATCCATACAAGTAATATCAGACATCTAACGAGTGTGTGTAGCTTCTGCTGTGTGGCGCCTTTGTCGCCTCCAAGAGCTCGACGACTACCACGC
>QQTW01003697.1_pt1 | contig 11356 bp, 11 predicted proteins | sample 1904831 | NCBI WGS metagenome assembly QQTW01 (sample SAMN09435610, study PRJNA476489) | Subsurface metagenome, whole genome shotgun sequencing project.
GGACCAGACGGAGGAGCTCAGGCCAAAGGGTGTATTGTTTGCGATGCGGATGGCGTCGTCCGCATCACGAGCGCGAAACAGCGAGGCGACGGGTCCGAAGAACTCCTCATTGTGCGGAGGGGAATCGTCGGGGATGTCGGTGAGGACGGTCGGCGGGTAGTAGTTACCGGGGCCGTCCTGAGGCTTGCCTCCGGTAAGGACGCGAGCACCGGCCTCGACGCTACGCTTCACCTGATCATCGAGGTCCTCGACGAGCTGCGGCATGGCGAGCGGGCCGATGTCGGTCCCCTCGTCCATCGGGTCCCCGATCTTGAGTGCCTGCATCTCCTCGACGTAGCGGCGCTGGAACTCGTCCGCTATCTCCTCGTGGACGATGATCCTTTTGGCGTTGATGCACGACTGGCCGTTGTTGAGCGTCCGGGAGATGACGGCCGTGGTGATCGCGGCGTCGAGATCGGCCGACGGCATCACGACGAACGGATCGCTCCCGCCGAGCTCCAGGACGGAAGGCTTTATGTTCTCTCCGGCCTCGTGTCCGACCTGCCTGCCCGCGCCCTCGCTCCCCGTCAGCGTCGTCGCCCTGACGCGCGGGTCGTCTATGATCGCCTGCACCTTCTCGGAACCTATAAGCAGGGTCTGGAATGCACCCTCGGGGAAACCCGCGCGGCGGACGACGTCCTCGATCTTGAGGGCGCACTGCGGGACGTTCGAGGAGTGCTTGAGGAGGCCGACGTTCCCGGCCATGAGCGCTGGCGCGAGGAAGCGGAACGCCTGCCAGTATGGGAAGTTCCACGGCATGATGGCGAGGACGGGACCGAGAGGCTGGTAGCGGACGTAAGCCCCTTCGAGCTCTGCGGGCTCGTCTGCCAGGAACTTCTCCGCGTTCGTGGCGTAGTAGCGGCAGCCGAGGGCGCACTTGGTCGCCTCGGCTTTGGCGGAGACGAAGGTCTTGCCCATCTCCAGCGTGGAGATCCGGCCGAACTCGTCCTGCTCCTCCTCGAGAAGCTCCGCCGCCCGCATCAGCCACCTCGCCCGATCCGCGAAGCTTGTCTTGCGGTACTCGCGGAAGGTATCAGCGGCCAGCTGGAGCTTCTGGTCTATCTGCTCGTCCGTGAGGGGATCGAAGGTCTGTATCTCTTCCCCGGTCGCCGGGTTGATGCTGGCTATCGCCATGAACCGCTCCTCTTACTAGGGTGCCTCTATCCCTGAATATACCCACGCGCCCCGCTCCGGAACAAAGTCCGCCCCGACGACGTTCCGAGCACGAAACGCACCAAGTCAACCTCGATGAAGTCCCCTGGCCCCGCACAGGGATGCATCTTGTTGCGCAAGTATCTCCGGTGAATCTCGACAAAGGGGGATGAGAATGGAGAGCTTGCGTCTCATCACCCTCGTGTCACACGGATCGGCGGGACCGTGGTGTTGGCAATACCGGACACGCTGCACAAAGCCGAGGAAAATCTCGGGGGATTGGCTCCCGAGCGAGCGTGGACCTGCCACACAGTCCGCGAGAAGCTACTGGCATGCTCCCGTGGAGAGGTGGATATCCCTTTCACCCAAGTGACACGGGCTCCCGCGGCGCCTCAGACGCCGAAAGGATCCTGAAGAACTCGTTTCAGACCGAACGAGACGGAAGCCAAGAACCGCACCTTAATTTGGTAGCGTCTAAAACTCCCGCTACCCCTGCTGTTTTACCTCTTCATCCCGGCTCCGAGCTGCACTAATAAGGATGCTCAGAGCCTTGCGCACGGTCTCCAGGTCTTCGGACGGGAGGCGTTCGAGGAGGGACTGCGTGAGGGTGCGCCACGAGGTGACGAGCTGCTCGATCAGGTGCCCCCCCTCCTCCGTGGCCCGGACGAGGACGACGCGGCGGTCCTGGGGCTCCATCATGCGCTCCACAAGTCCTCGCTCGACGAGGCGGTCTACCAGCACGGTCGCGTTCGAGAAAGAACCGCCCAGCTTGCGGGCCAACTCGCGCATCCGGATCGAGTCCTCCTCCGAGATCAGGAGCAAGGCCTTGAGTTGCGGCGTGGACATGTTCAGATCCAACCACGGGCTCGCGTCCAACACCGCCCGATGGTGAATAAGCTCGTCCTGCAACCTTAAAACTTGTTTTACATTATCTTTCTGATTCATGGCCGGGATACTACTACTTTCGCTAATTTTTGTCATCAAACGTATGGTTACAAAAAAGCGTCGTTCGGTCCAATCTGCGCCATTGGCGGATAGAATCGTTTTGTGAAGAACAAGGGTCAGAGGGCGGAGGTTTTCGGCAGAGGTCAGGTCCGGCGCATCCTGGAGGAGAAGGCGCGCGCGGCGGGCTTCGACCTCGTGGGCGTGACGGGTGCGGGGCCGCTGAAGAGGGGCGGGGAGCGTCTGACGGAGTGGCAGGAGGCCGGGATGGCGGCGGATATGGGCTACATGCACCGTCCGGCCGGGCTGCTCGCGGACCCGAAGAGGCTGCAGAAGAGCGCCAGGAGCGTGGTCTCTCTCGGAGTCTCGTATTATCCGGGGGACCATCCCGAGAACGAGGGCGGCGGAAGGGTCGCGAGGTATGCGTGGGGGGAGGATTACCACGTCGTCATCAAGGAGCGGCTGAGGGCGCTGCGGGGGGAGCTGGAGGAGGCTCTGGGGTGCAGGATCAAGGCTCGCGCGTTCACGGACGCGGTGCCGCTTCTGGAGCGTTCGGCGGCCCAGCACGCGGGGCTCGGGTTCTTCGGGAGGAACTCCTGCATCATCAACGGACGCATAGGGTCGTACTTCTTTATAGCCGACCTCATCGTAGACCTGGAGATCGAGCCGGACGAGGAGGGGAACGGCACTTGCGGAAGGTGTACCCGGTGTATGCAGGCATGTCCGACCGGCGCGATCAAGGCGCCGGGCGTGGTGGACGCCCGGCTGTGCATCTCGTACCTCACCATCGAGAACAGGGGCGAGATACCGCGCGAGTTGCGTCCGAAGGTCGGGGACTGGGCCTTCGGCTGCGATATATGCCAGGAGGTCTGTCCGTACAACAAGCGCAAGGCGACCGTGAGCTCCTGGCCGGAGTTCTCCGCGGGCTCGGGCGCAGGACCGTACCTCGGCATCCCGGAGGTACTCGGGATACGGGACGACGAGGAGTTCGAGGCTTCCTTCGCGGGCACGCCAGTCTTGCGCCCCGGACGGGCCGGGCTCCTCAGGAACTGCTGTGTAGCGGCCGGCAACCTCAGGCTCGGGGAGGCGGTCCCGGCCCTTATCGCCTGTCTTGGGGTAGACGAGTCGCCGCTCGTACGGGGGCACGCGGCGTGGGCTCTCGGTGAGATCGGGGGGGCGAGAGCGGTGGCAGCGCTCGAAGAGGCGCTCGGGGAAGAGCGTGACCCGTTCTGCCTCGAAGAGATTCGGCTCGCCCTGGCGTCCAGACCCCGTCCCTCCGTGAGTGTGGGTTAGAATAGGGAGACTATGGCGGAGCAGATCAACTACTACCGTATTCTCGGCGTGTCTCGCTCGGCGAGCCAGTCCGAGATAAAGGCAGCCTACAGGAGGCTTGCCAAGGAGCGCCACCCCGATCACACGGGGGGGAGTGAGACGGATTTCAGCCAGTTGCAGGAGGCAAACGCCGTTCTCTCCGATCCGAACCGGCGACGCAGCCACGACGAGGCGCTGGACCTCGCGCATGCCGCAGACCAGCTCGCCGGGCTCAACCTCGATTTCGGCTCCCTCGATGACGAGGTCTCCAGGAAGCGCCGCGAGCGCGAGGAGCGTGGCCCCTCCGAGGGTGGTCCCGGGCTGGGCGAGCGCCTGCGGAACAGGTTCCGCAAGGAAGGCTCGGATGAGCCGGACAGGGGCGCGCGCCGGGGCGACGAGCGTACGTCTTCGACCCGGAGCCGCAACCGGCAACCGGCGCGTGAGGCTCGCTGGTACGAGCCGCACGACTTCGACCCGGAGCCGATCACCTGGAGGTCCGGTGCGCTGAGCTTCTTCGGGGCCCTCTTTGCGTTTCTCGCCATCGGGCAGATCGGGCTGTGGGCTACCGGAGCCAACCCGGCACCGGGCGTACTGGAGCCGGGTGTGGCGTCGCTTGGCCCCCTGATGTTCATCCCCTACACGCTGATAGGGCTCCTCGCCGCCTACTTCGCCTACAAGGCCGCCGGCTGGGCCGCCCTTGCGCTGGTCTTCGTGGCGGCCCTCGTCGTCGGCGGCTCGGGTGGACCCGACAGCCTGCTCCAGTTTGTCGCCCTGGGCATAGTGCTGCTGCTGGCCGTGGTTTATCTCGGCAACCGCCGCGACGAACGTAGCCGCCAGCGCTAACCCGGCCCTGGCGTACCGGCCGTCCCCTTCGAGCTACTCTCGCTCCACTGATGAACCGCTCGGAGAAGATCTCGCGTTGCTGCCAGCAGTCCTCGGGGGAGCTCCGGGTTGGAGGGGCACGGTCACGGCACGGGTAAGATAGCGGTTCTGACCCTTATCTAGAGAAGGTGGCTTCGACCATGGATACAGCTGAGATACAGGGCTTTCTAGCCTCCTTCGAGGAGCGCCTGGCGCCGGTCGAGAAGGCTTCTGGTGAAACTTACTGGGCACTGGCGACCACGGGTACTGAGGAGGCGAGCAGGGAGGTCGTGCGCACCGGTAAGGAGTACAACGCCCTTTTCTCGGACCAGGACGAGTTCGAGAGGGTGAAGGGCTGGTACGAGGGCCGGGAGGCTCTGGAGAGCAGGATCCTACGGCGGAGGCTGGAGATCCTTTACAGAACCTTCGCCGGGCGGCAGGGCGACGAGGCAACCCTCACGCGCATCGAAGAGCTCGAAGCCGAGGTGAACTCCGTCTACAACAACCATCGAGGCAGGGTCGGGGGCGAAGAGAAGAGCGAGAACGAGCTGCGGGGAATCCTGCGCTCCTCCGACGACGCAGCCCTCAGACAGGAGGCCTGGGAGGCATCCAAGTCCGTTGGCCGACCCGTCGAGGAGACCGTCAGGGAGCTCGCCTGCCTCAGGAACAAGCTCGCCCGGGACGCGGGCTATCCGAACCACCGCGTGCGCGCGCTGGATCTTCAGGAGATAGAGGTCGAGGTTCTGGACCGCCTCATGAACGATCTCGAAGCCACGACTCGCGTCCCCTTCGAGGAGCTGAGGGGCGAGATCGACGAGCATCTAAGAAGGAGATTCGAGACCGAGCGGGTCATGCCGTGGCACCTGTCGGACCCCTTCTTCCAGTCGTGCACGCATGAGATCGCCGCCGTCGGGCGCTCGGACGGAGGCCCCAGGGCGGATGCGGACCGGTACTTCGAGGGCAAGGACCTCCGAGCGCTGACACGGGAGACCTACGACGGTATGGGCCTGGAGGTACGGGACGTGCTGGCAAGGAGCGACCTCTACGAGCGTCCCGGTAAGAGCCAGCACGCCTTCTGCATCCCCATCGGAAGGGATTATCCATACGACGTGCGGGTGCTGGCGAACGCCGAACCGGACGCGTACTGGGCGGATACCATGCTGCACGAGTTCGGCCACGCCGTCTACGACAAGCACATAAACCCCAGCCTGCCGTACCTGCTCCGCTCCGTCGCCCACACCAGCACCACCGAGGCGATCGCACTGATGATGGGCGCCCTGGCAAGCGACCCGGCCTGGCTCTCTTCCGTCGCCGGTGTGTCGGAGGAAGTGCTGGAAGCCGAACGCGATTATCTCCACAGGAGCACCCGGGCCGACAAGCTAGTCTTCGTCCGCTGGTCCATCGTGATGTACCGCTTCGAAGCAGCCCTCTACGAGGACCCCGACCGCGGGGACCTGAACGAGCTGTGGTGGCACCTGGTCGAAGACCTGCAACTCCAGGAGCGTCCGTCGGGGCGCGATGAGCCGGATTGGGCCGCCAAGATCCACGTCGCGGTAGCCCCGATCTACTACCACAACTACGTCCTCGGCCATCTGACCGCCGCCCAGCTGCGCCACCATCTCGAGGAACGCGTGGCGAGCAAGCCATTCTTCCAGAGCGAGACCGCGGGCCGCTACTTGCAGGAAGCGATCTTCGGCCCCGGTGCACGCGAGGGCTGGGAGGAGACCATCCTCCACGCCACCGGCGAGAAGCTCGATCCTGGATACTTCGCGGAATCGCTCCGTTAGACGGAGGCCCCACGTAGAGACCCTAAGGCTCTCCGGGCTTCCGAGCGCCCCTCAAGTAGACGCGTATCATGCCTGCTCGTCTCATCAAGGGGCCAATGAAGCCTGTAGCACCACGCCTGAGCGGATGTGAGGAACAGGCAGCGAAGGTCCCTCTTGGTTTTCTTCAATCCGGGTTACGGTAAGGTGCGAGGAATGAACGAGTACGGTATTTTCGATGCGCACCTACACGTGATCGACCCGCGGTTCCCGCTGGTGTCGAACGAAGGTTATCTGCCCGAACCGTTTACGGCAGAGGACTACCTGGAGCGGGTGGGATCTCTCGGGGTGATCGGCGGCGCGGTGGTCTCGGGCTCTTTCCAGGCGTTCGACACCTCATACCTGCTCGACGCCCTCAAGGTGCTCGGGCCGTCGTTCGTGGGCGTGGCCCAGTTGCGAGGCTCGGTCTCCGACGATGAGGTGCTGAGGCTGCACGAGGCGGGCGTGAGGGCGGTGCGCTTCAACATCGAACGGGGCGGCTCGGAGTCGGCGGAGAACCTGGAACGCCTGGCGAAGCGCGTCTACGAGATCTCCGGCTGGCACGCGGAGCTTTATGTGAGTTCCGATGGTCTGACGGTGTTGGAGGGGATGCTCCGGCGGCTGCCGAGCTTTAGCATCGACCATCTGGGCCTCTCGCAGGACGGGTTCGCGACGCTCCTGGGTCTGGTGGAGCGGGGTGCGCGGGTCAAGGCAACGGGCTTCGGGAGGTTCGGCTTCGACCCGGCTACCGCGATGCGTGGGATCTCGGCCGCGAACCCCGACGCGCTGATGTTCGGGACGGACCTTCCTTCAACCCGGGCCTACAGACCATTCCGGAACGAGGACGTCGATACGGTCGTGGAAGCGGTGGGCGAGGGCCTGGCGAGAAAAGTCCTCCACGACAACGCGGCATCGTTCTACGGCCTGCTCGGTACCCACAATGGGTGAGCTCACGGACTGCTATCTCTACCTCGGTAATGGAGCGGTGCCGATCTGGGTAGAGTCGCTGACTTTGGTGAAGGCGGCTTGCATCCTGAGGAACGGGAGGTTTACTCCGGTTGCCGGTGGGGCTTTGGGACACCTGTCCGAGGTGTAGGATGCACTTCGAGACTCGTCGCATCCGACTGTTCGAGCTGGAAGCGCGGATCCTGCAACAGACCGGAGTCTTGCGAGTAGGAATCTCGTGGAATCTGTGAACCCGAGAGAGGCTTGCATGGATGGTAGATGAGTTAGGGGAGAGTTCTGATATGAGCGAGAGTGGTGGAGATATTGGGCGTGTAGCCGAGGGCGGGTGCCGTTGTGGAGCGGTACGACTAAGGGCCGCGGGCGACCCGTCTGTCGTGGTCTATTGCTACTGTGTGGATTGCAGGAGGTCGAGCGGTGCCCCCGTCTCGCTCTTCGCCGGGTATGCGACCGAGCAGCTGGATATGGACCGGGGGAAGCTCAACGCTTATGCCTCCGCCCCGGATGTCGTACGATCGTTCTGTGGGGGGTGCGGTACGCCGCTCACGTACGAGGACGGACGGCTACAGGGCGAGATCTACATACACGTGGGCATCTTCGACGATCCGGAACCATTCGAGCCGGAGGCCCACAGCTGGGTCTCCCAGAAGCCCGGATGGCTCACCCTTAGCGACGATCTACCCAGATACCAGGAGAGCAGCGTACCCCGATAGTAACTCCGTAGAGGACGAGACTTACAATACGGCGCTCAGGCGGGGCACCCGGCTAGAGGCCCTGCCCGTCGCGCTTGCTGAAAAACCAGCCTTCGGGGTGCTCCCTCTCCGCCACCCTCGATGAGATCATCCGGACGAGCGACGAGATGTGCTGGCCCGAGGTCGTGAGGTCTACCTCTGTAATCCCGGGTAGCTCGTAGAATAGATTCCCCACCTCATCGAGATGGTAGAGGATACGAGCTTCTTCCTCCGTGGCACCCGTATCTCTTACTCTCCTGGAGATCTCCTGCCTGTATTCTTCCAAACCTGCTCCTTCCGCGTCGTTCTCTTCCTGCATACCCCCACGAACACCTGCCAATCAGGCGCTCTGCGAGAATGTACGACGGTTGAGCGAGCGTCCCGCCAAAACACTAGAGAGCCGAACAAGCACCGGACCAGAGGCTCATGGCCTGGAGCTGCTCATAGTGGATTGCCCCGGCTCCTTTTGCCAGTCCGATGAGGCATCCTGGATGTTTCGGCGGGTACTACCGTTGCCCTCTGTCCATCTCGCCACGCAACGCTGTCGGAGGGGTAACATGAAGGGCATGGTGATCCCGGATAGGACCGGCATCCTGATCGGATACAGGACGTGGCGTGTGATACCTAGCGGATGGATATCTCCCTCGGAGAGCTTACGTGCCCAGACCGGCGACGGGAGCTGGTCTACAACGGGACCGACCGTGGCCGTCTGCCCGCCGAGGGTACAGGCGGACCCGAGCTTGCCGCTGCTCGTGCGGAGCACCTGCGAGACCTCCCCGAGCTTCGACTGCTCCTGCGGGCTGTACGCCCGCTACGATCCCGTCCCCGAGGCGCATCCTCTCCCCTACGTCACGGGCAGCGTGCTCGCCTGGGGCCGGGTGGTGCATCACGAGGGAGACTCCTTTTTCAGGGCCGAGAAGGCCCTCCCGGTGGCCTTTGTCAGGCCGCGCGAGAGCGGAGGACTGTTCCCCGAGGAGGCGCGGGCGAAGGTCTTGCGCGTGGCGGAGGAGCTCGGTGCTGCGCTGGTGGAGAACCCTGCTGAGTTGCGCGAATATACGCAGAGGGAGGCGATACGATGGTGAAGGTGAGAGCTGGCGGCCAGGAGAAGCCGGAGCGCGAAGAGGTCGTGGAGCCGTTGGTCGAGCCGACACCGGAACGCCGCAAAGAACGCCGCGAGAAGCCAGCTCCGGAGAAAGCCCCCGCCAGGGAGCCCGAAAAGGTGCCTGCATAAAGCAGTTTGCGGAAGCACCGACCTTCCGTGCCCCAGCCTCTTCGGCAAAACTCGCGATCGGCTATTTGTTCTTCCGAGCGCCAGTGGCCGGTGTCGCGTGGTTCCGATGTTGCGGCAGATCACCCGTGTTCCCGGTCTCAGGTCGCCAGGAACGGAGTGGTGCTGTAAGCCTGCAGGCCATCGGTCCGGGGTGCCTCGCCCAGCTCCATCCGGAGCCTGTCCCGGCGGCCGACGAAGCCGAACTCACGGAGCAGATCATGAGCCGGGCTGCCTTTCGGAGCGGGGAGCGAGACCTCGACGGATCTGCCGCCGTCGGTCTCGAGGGCACGGGCGAGGAGGGCCCGGGCAACGTCGGGTGAGGAGGCCATCAAAGGCCCTATTCTTACGGTTGCGCCCGACGCGCTACGCACGAGGTAGCCCTTGATCCTCCCCGCGGCGTCCCGGGCTACAAGACCCCAGCCAGGGTACTGCCGGAGGGTCGCCAGTATGAGCGTCGACCGGTCGGCCCCATAGGACCAGAGATCTACACCGTATAGCTCTGGCAGGTCTCCGAAGGAGAGCGGCGCCACCCGCAGCCCCTTCGCGGCCCCGGCTCCCCGTACGCCCTTATGTCTACCCTCACGGAGCCGCGTGGCCAGTGTCACCCCCTCCAACCGGTACTCGGTGCGGCCGAAAACGGGCTCGAAGCCCATGGAGCGGTAGAGTCCCTCGGCGCTGCGCGTCGAGTCGAGCCTGACGGTCTTTACGCCGCAGGAGAGCAGGTAGGAGACGGCCCAACGGGTGAGTCGAATGCCCAGGCGCCGACCACGGTGTTCGTCGTGAACGGCGAGGTGACAGAGTATGCCAACCTCCCCCAGCGGAACGGCCCCGACCATTCCGACCACGCGGGCCTCCGAGAGATCCTCGGCGACGGCCCAGCGGGCCTCGCCCATCCCGCGCAACAGATCGAAGGCGCGCGGGTCCCCGGACCACCGCACGGTCTCCCGCAGTTCCAGCATGCGCAAGAGGTCGACATCATCCATGCGCCGCACAAGAGTACCGTCCCGCTCCTCCAAGGGGTCTACGCCCTCGCTTCGGCGAGCACCGTACCCCAAACGATCCTCTTCTTCTGATTGAGACACCAAGGTTCCCCCGAGAAAAGACTCGTAAACAAGCAACCGCAGATCCGCCACGGATGCGCTAGATCCCCGGCTATCGCCGGCTAGCAGCTTTTAGCCCCGTCCCAGCCTCCCAAGAAGCCGGTCGGGGCGAGGACGGTCGAGGGCTCCAGGCAGCCAGGAAAATTCTATTGGGCTCCGTGAGATCCTTGTTCACCTCGATACTTTACCTCACCGCGAACGAGGCCAGAGGATGCCGAGTCTGTAATGCAACTTGCTAGAGGAGTTCCTGACTGCAAAGAGCACCCTTAGTGCAAGTGGAAGCGTTTTTGTTACAATGATCGGCTGTAACTATTTTACTCATAGAACAAGAAGTCGGAGGCAAGGTGCGAGCCACGCTACAGCCGGGTTTGACGAACAGGTTGACCAAGTATTTGAGGGTCACACAGCAGCTTATCGAAGAGGGACGGGACGCAGTATCGAGCAAGGAGCTCGGGGACTTCACCGGGATAAACCCCGTTCAGGTGCGGCGCGACCTCAACGCGATCGGCTTCTCCGGCACCCGGGGCGTCGGCTACCAGGCCTACGACCTCGTCGAGGCGGTAAGGAGCATTCTCGGTCTGAAGCAGACCTACAACATCGCCCTGGTCGGCGCAGGCAACCTCGGTAGCGCTATAGCGAGCAGCACGATCCTGCCCAAGCGCGGCTTCGTGATCCACGACGTCTTCGACATCGACTCGGACAAGATCGGCCGCACCGTCGGCAACATCGTCGTCAAGCACATCGACGAGCTCAAGAAGAGCGTCGGGGAGGCCGACGAGATCATCGGTATCGTCGCGACCCCATCCGCCTCCGCCCAGGAGGTCACCAACCTCATGACCGACGCCGGCATCCGGGTAGTCCTCAACTACACGGACGTCCTCCTTCACGTCCCCTACAACGTCGAGGTTCACCGCATCGACCCAACCGCCCAACTCATGCACACCCTGTACTACCTCACCCAGGTCGGCGGAGAGGCGGCTTCGTAAGGAGCAGCTCCAAAAGACAGCTCTCGGATATCGGCCTGCGGTCCCCTGGCGAATACCAGGGGGCCGCAAACCTTTGCATCTCGATCGGCTCGAGTTGCGCACACAGAAGAGAAAGTCAGAAAGTAGTCACTACCCGATGAGAACTGATGGCTAGAAGCTAGAAAAAAAGAAGAGCCCGGGACGCTCTAGGGGTGATAGG
>QQTW01003698.1_pt1 | contig 11355 bp, 13 predicted proteins | sample 1904831 | NCBI WGS metagenome assembly QQTW01 (sample SAMN09435610, study PRJNA476489) | Subsurface metagenome, whole genome shotgun sequencing project.
CTCTAATGCTTATAAAGCCTCTAACGCTTATATCTCATCGCTTTCAGCTTTTCTTAGTGCCATTCCGTTCAGAATCAAAGCGATCGCTCAATGCCAGAGCAGGCAACCCGACCGCAGTAGACAGAGTCGTCATAGAGAAAGTTGCAATAAATATGCGCTCCATCATCTATCCTCCGATATGGTTTAATGTCAATAAGGTTTGTCTGCCTTACACTATCCAGTCTCGGAGGCTGAGATAAATTGCGCATAAATCTTATATGAAAAAGTTTTTATGTTGATAACTGGGTCTGTAGCTCGCTCATTCAGGTGAGTGTTTCTCCTATTACTCTCTAGGATTACTGGGATTCTATTTCTTGGCAAATCCCTTACTTTTGTTCAGCCAGCAAGTCGGCCATCAGAACGGTAGCATTCGGCTCAATCACGTCTGCTGGCACTTGAATAGTCAACTCACCGGTAGTGTTTCAGATTTGTTATTTCGTTCTAGATTGGTAGACCAAATTTATAACGATTGATAAATACTCCAATCACTAGATCATGCATCTCTTCTGTCTTGGAAAGTAACTACTCAGGCTTAAGATATAGTAACGATTTGAGCAAAAGTATAAAAGCAGGGGTAAAAATCAGAAAAATTCTAGATACGCAGAGGCAATTCCCTTGAATGAGTCCACTCCAAAAGTAGCGATTAGTCGAGAAGAAATCCGAGCAAGCTACGCGCAAGGAGAAGATGCAGTGATTGCACTAGTGGAGGGACTATTGCAACGGATGACTGTGCTAGAGGAACGGGTGGAAGGCTTAGAGAATCAATGCCGCAAAAATAGTCGCAATAGCAGTAAACCGCCATCGAGTGACGGGTTTAAGCCGAGACCGAAAAGCTTACGCAGTAAAAGTGAGCGTCATAGTGGCGGGCAAACTGGACATCCAGGTAGTACGTTGGAGTGGTCGACAAAAGTAGATCAAGTTGAAACGCATAGAGTCGAAGCCTGTACAGCCTGTGGTGTGTCATTAAGCGAAGTGGAAGTCGAGGCATGGGACAAGAGCCAAGTGCGAGATATCGCGCCGATCCGATTGATGGTGACTGAACACCAAGCGCAAGTGAAGTGCTGCCCGCACTGTCAAACGTTGAATCGAGGAGAGTTTCCCCTTGATGTAAATAGCGGTAGTCCTAAAGATGTAAGGATAGAGTAATGGTCTTTCTACTCAAGCGTTATGTCAGAAACTCCACTTACTTGTCCACGTTGTCATTCCAGTCGTATTGTTAAAAATGGATTTATCCATAACGGCAACCAAAATTTCAAATGCAAAGTCTGTAATAGACAATTTGTACAAAACCCAACAAAAAAGGTAATTGGACAAGAAACTAGAGATTTGCTCGACGCTTTTGTTGTTGGAGCGGGTGTCATTGGCAGGAATTGCCAGAGTTACTGGAGTTTCAGAGCAATGGTTGCAGACATATGTCAATGCTAAATACTCATCTGTTTCAAAAGTAGTAGAAGTTTGGCCAAAAAAAAAAGACGATTGACAATTCAATGCGATGAACTTTGGTCGTTTGTTGGTAACAAAGGCAATAAACACTCTTGTTTGGTTAGCTTTAGACGTGGAAAGTGGAGAGATTGTCGGGGTTTTTGTTGGCGAACGCTCTCGTGCTGGAGCAAAAGGGCTGTGGCAGTCGCTACAAGCGAGTGTATCGACAATGTGCTGTATGCGATCGCAGATTTTTGGCAGGCGTATGAGCAAGTAATTCCCAGTTCAAGGCATCGAGTTGTTGGCAAGGATAGTGGTAAGACAAATTTGATTGAACGGTTTAATTGCACCCTCCGTCAACGTATTTCTCGTTTAGTCCGTAAAACCTTGTCTTTCTCGAAAAAATTGGATAACCACATTGGAGCTATCTGGTATTTCGTTCATCACTACAATTTATCCTTACTTTTGTAGGACTACCGTAAATAGCGTTGTGCAGTATGGGGCTTCCTTGAAAGGATTAATGGTTTACTTGCTGGATTACCAGTTATTGCCATCGGCACGAGTCGAGGAATTGTTTGCAGATGTGTTGGGCTGTAAGATTTCTGAAGGGACGCTCTACACGAGTCGAGAACGGTGTTTTGCAGCATTGGCAAATGTGGAAGCCTTAATCCAAGAACAGGTCGCGGCATCGGAGGTGATGCACTGCGATGAGACCGGAATGCGAGTGAATGGCAAACTGTGGTGGTTGCATGTCGCGAGTACCGATGGCAAAACGTTCTACTTTATCCATCGCCAGCGTGGCAAAAACGCGATGGATGCGATGAACATATTGCCAGAGTATGAAGGGATCAGCGTGCATGATGGCTTGAAGAGCTACGCCCAGTATGCCTGTGACCATGCATTGTGTAATGCCCATCATTTGCGAGAGCTAGAATTCATCACCGAACGCTATCAGCAGAATTGGGCTGAAGAAATGGGCATTTTATTGCGCGACCTCAAACAACTTGTAGACGGGGCCAAAGCGCAGGGGGATACCGCGCTCCCAGGGGAAACGGTGAAGTCCTTCGAGTCACGGTATCGCACCTTGATTGCATTAGGACTTGCAGCTAATCCATCCCCAGAACTGCCACCTGATACTGCAAAATCTCGCGGGCGACCCAAACAAAGTCCAGCCAAAAACTTACTCGACCGCTTACAACTTCACCAGGCACAGGTGTTGGCATTTATGTATGATTTTCGCGTGCCCTTTGATAACAATCAGGCAGAGCGAGACTTACGCATGATGAAACTCAAGCAAAAGATTTCCGGTGGTTTCCGCTCCGTTACTGGAGCACAGATGTTTGGGCGGATTCGCGGCTATATTTCCACACTTAAGAAGCAGGGATTGCCTGTTCTGGAATCCCTAAAGCAAGTCTTCCTAGGAAGACTTGCTATGCCTACAACCCTTCAACCTGAGTAGTTACCTTGGAAAAGCAGATTGTCTTGCGTACCAATTGCTTAATTCTCGTTCTTAACCTCAGATGCTTACGTTCGATTCTTTGGGTTTTTCGCTTCCCTACCTCATGCAGATCAACTGGTAAATGCCGTTCATATGCTCCCCACCCATCTGTACAAGCGCTTAATTCCAAATGGTTCTAATAGTGTCTTCAGTTGAAGAAATACTTCATCCTTGCGTCTGCCAAAAACATAAGCCAGTACTTGCCCTGTCTTTCGGTCAATCGCATGCCATAACTACCGAGAGTTTGTCTTCTTCCCCACGTAGCTCCACATCTCATCTAGTTCAGATTTGTCCACTCCAGGCTCATCATCTGTTTGGGCTTGCTCAACCACTACCTCTACCTGTTTGGGTTGAAGTTAGCTCAACAGCTCCTGATTGACGCTTTGCAATTGGGGAATTTTTTTTTAATTCTTGAATGACAGTAGCTGTGCTGATATGCATTACACGGGCAATATCTCTCACCCCACTGCCATTAAGGGTCATTTCCACGATTTGTTGCTTGATCTCTCGTCTGCGACCTAGGTAATCTATGGTTTGACTAAAGGTTTCATATGGGCAGTTTGAATTCAAACAACGATAACGTCGTTTACCATTAGAAGATGTACCATGCTTCTTCACCTCTGTACTCTGGCAGTGAGGGCAGTGGACAGCTAACCACACAGTCATAGTTTTCTATTAAAGCTACTGCTTCAACTTTAGCTTTTACCTGCCTTCTCCAAATCACTTTCTAACAAATCTAAAACACTACCCTTTCATGACAGTAATCTGCTGTCATGAAAGGGTAGCTTATGCTACGGACTGGCTACCGAGATTCGGCTACCAACGAATCGCACTCACAGTAGTATTTATGTTGTTGACGCGCTTCGTCTCGAAGGGTAAGTATTTTATGAACGAGTGAGCTTTTCCTATTTAAGAAAATTTTTAGGCAACCCCTGCATCACCCCCACTCATTTCGCTATGTTTAATGCCGGAGCGATCGCCTGACCATTCACTCACTACTCCTTCATTGAAAGCTGTAATCTGCTTTTGGCTTGGATTTCCGCTTTTCTTAGTGCCATTTTGTTTAGACCCCATGTGGATGCGATCGGGAATGGTGAGCAAAAACCTGCTTGAGGCTTACCTTATCCGACTGAAAGTAAACGCTCGATGTCCTGAATGGGCGGCGCACCAAACAGTCGGGCATATTCCCGGCTGAACTGGGATGGACTTTCATAGCCGACTCGATCAGCAGCCGTAATCGCATTGTAACTTTCCGCCAGCATGAGCCGACGAGCTTCTAGGAGTCGAATCTGCTTTTGATATTGCAGCGGGCTCATCGATGTCACTTGTTTAAAGTGGTGATGGAAAGAGGAAGACGACATGCTGGCTTGCTCAGCGAGATCGGCAACGCGCATTGGTTTGGCAAAATCTACCTTGATGCTTTGAATTACTGCTGCGATCCGCTGCATATTGCTACCCGATGTCGCAATCTGACGAACTGCTTCACTTTGTTCGCCGATTAACAAGCGGTAGTAGATTTCGCGAATCATCATTGGAGCCAGGATCGGAATATCTTGAGGTGTATCCTTTGAGGGGCGACAACCGAGCTAGAATGCCTGCTGTATAAGCGTCATAGCTTTCAAGCCTTGACGATAAAATGCCTGCTTATTGCGAATGGAACCAATGAGTTCTTCAACCCATACCTGACATTCATGAAAAGCAACTATCCAGTTTTGTCCATATAAACCTATCCAAAAATCACTATGCCGTTTCCTAGTTCTACCTTTTTCTTGGGAGCGGCAGACATAAGCTTGTTGCCTTTGAAATTGAGTTCTTTGCCCTTGCAACCATGCAGAGGTCAAAGATATAGCAATTAACAAAATTAATCGCACAAGTCTATCTGGTGAAGCTTTAGACCCTTCCAAATTGTAACCACCAGTCTTACAATCACGAAACATAGCTTCAATTCCAAATCTCTTACTATAGATCGTAATCGCAGTTTTTAAGTCGGGGAGATTGGTTAATAAATACCAAGCTTCATCCTCCTGCTTACTGCGATACTTTCTTTTCCAGTACACGGCTAAATTGAAACGACCGAATCCTGCTTTTTGAGTCAGATTGATATCAGTGTAAAATTGCCGGATTCCCGGATGAATAGTTATACTACTTAACGGTTGAAACGAGCGTCTTTTTTCACGAAACGTGGTGGACTGTTTTTGTCGTAGCACAAAGCTGACGTTCTCTTGCTGCAACCACCTTGCTAGTTCTATACTATGAAATTCTCTATCCCCAACTACAACTAATTTATACTTCTTTAATAGCCGAATTACTGGACGTAATACTTTTTGTTGCTCGACTAAATTGCTGCTACCATCTTTCTCCAACATTACCCAGAATATTGGCAATGCCCTTTTTTTATAAACTGCACTAACCATCAACACATTATTTTCTTTCCATTGTGTTCTATCCAGCGCAATAATCATCTGTGACTGGAGTTTAAAATGCCTTTTTAAAATCTCTTCAATCAGGGGAAACCACAGCAACACTACGCTCAAAGCATCTAAATTTAAAAATCTCTGCAAATGTCTCCGCCGACTGTTCTGTTGTATCGGTAAGGGTAAGGTTGCTGCCAGTCTTTCTATCCTCACTTGTTTTTGATGCTGTAGTAGCCAGACGAGCATTTTTAGGGTAATTAGTTGCGATTGTGTGAGATATTTTTGTAGCGAGCTTTGATAGAATGTCGGCAGCATTTGTGATGACGGTCTTGTTCAATTTACGAGACCGTTCTTTTTTACCATAAAACTGCTACTGTGCGGCTACTATTTCCTCTACAGAGAGTTTATTGTCAATAAGCGCCCTCTTTATCTCCATTTTTTCAAGGGGTCTGCGACTGGAACTTCTCTGCCTAGCTTGCTTCCATCCTGCTTGTCGCCCCCTCAAGGTGTATCCAACAGCCGGATCAATCGCAGGGTACAATCGAGCAATGATAAGTCGGCAGTGCTGACGAAAAAGCCTCGGACTGAAGTTTCTTTCTTGCCCGCGATCGCAGTAGTTTGGACAGCAATAATCTCACAGAGTTCGCGTGGGTCAAGATCCAGTTTGAATCCTAAAAAGGGGCGATCGGGAGTCGCTTCGATAATAAATCCGCTAATTGGTTGATCGACTGAAACAACCAAATATTGTGCCTCACCATAGCGATAGATTTCCTCACCCAGTGCTGCTCCTTTTTTGCCCTGAACCACGATCGCCAGCATCGGGGTGCTGACACTATGCAGCATCGTGCCAGTCAAAGACTCACGCGTAAATCCCAGCGGCGCGATACTCGTTTGCTGAAAACCATCACCAATGGTGTGGTGGTTGATAAGGGCGGCTAGTTCTCGACATCGATCGGCAATTCGTTCATCTGTCATTGTTTTTGAGCTTATCTTCTTTCGCAGATTGTAGAACATTTTTATCCAGGATCAAGAAGACAATCTGGAGGATTAGGCAATATATGGCGAGTTCTGTGTATTGAAGATCCCTATTTGCAAACATACGATGAATGTATTCAAGTAACACAGCAGAAGGATAAGGCAATGACCAAAATCGCATTAGTAACGGGATCGAGCCGAGGACTAGGCAAAAGTACCGCTTTGAATCTGGCTAAAAAAGGAGTTGATGTCATCGTCACTTACTATCGCAATGCTGAGTCAGCGAAAAACGTCGTTGCTAAAATTGAACAGCTTGGCGCTAAAGCCGTAGCACTGCAACTCGATACTGTCGACACAAAAACCTTTGATAGTTTTGCTGCACAACTCCAGCAGGCACTTAAGAATAATTGGCAAACCGAGCATTTTGATTTCTTGGTGAATAACGCTGGAACGGGTGTTCACTCATCTTTTGCCGAAACGACCGAGGAGGATTTTGATCATTTGATGAACATTCACCTCAAGGGCGTTTTCTTCCTCACTCAGAAACTACTGCCACTGATCAATGATGGTGGACGAATCGTAAATCTTTCGTCTGGACTCACCCGGCTTATCCTGCCCGGTTACGCCGCCTACGCCAGTATGAAAGGGGCGATGGAGACGTTAACCAAGTACATGGCAAAAGAACTAGGAGCGCGACGGATTGCGGTAAATATCGTCGCTCCAGGGGCGATAGAAACTGATTTCGGGGGCGGGGTAGTCCGTGACAATCCTGAGTTTAATCAATATATCGCCTCGATCACAGCCCTGGGTCGAGTTGGTCTGCCCGATGATATTGGCGGTGCGATCGCATCACTGTTATCCGAAGATAATCGATGGGTGAATGCCCAAAGAATTGAAGTCTCTGGCGGTCAGTCGATTTAATTAGAATAAACAGTGTAATTACAAAGAGAAATCATGTCAAACCCAGAATCAGTGGTTTTCTTCGACAAAGAACGTGCTTCGACCTACGACACAAGAGCTGCTAAAATAGCGCCATTGCGTGACGCACTTCACTTATTGATTCGTCTAATACTTTCTGAGCTTCCATCTGACGCACGGATTCTTTGTGTTGGTGTCGGAACTGGCTTGGAATTAATTTATCTTGCTCAAGAATTTCCACAGTGGCAGTTTACGGCAGTAGAGCCTGCGACGGCAATGCTTGAAACCTGTCGTCAGAACGCGGAAGAGTATGGGGTTGAGTCACGTTGCATATGGCACGAGGGCTATCTGGATTCATTGCCCGCATCAGCATCCTTTGATGCGGCGACTTGCCTTCTGGTTTCTCACTTTTTCATGCAGCCTGAGGAGAGGCACAAATTTTTCAGTCAAATTGCTTCACGACTTTGCCCTCAGGGATATTTGGTGAGCGCCGATTTGGCTGCCGATATGTCCACTTCAGCCTATCAAGACCTGCGCGAGGTTTGGACTCGAATGCTGAAATATGCTGGATATCCGGATGAGGACGTTGAAAAATTTCTTGCTGCTCACGGTCGGGATGCGGCTGTGCTACCCCCTGATGAAGTCGGAGCAATCATTGCATCCAGTGGTTTTGATGCTCCTATATTGTTCTTGCAAACGCTCTTTATCCATGCTTGGTATGCCAGACGCAATGCTCTTGCTTGATCGCGCGAATAACACAACAAGGGTTGCCCACCAGGGCAAACGCATCATGTCAATAAGGTAGAAAAATCCCGAATTTATTGAGAATAATCGCAATAATTTCAAGCTTATTGAGAAGAAATTGAGTTGAGAGAGTTTGCAATAATTTAGGTTTTATTGAGAAAAACTAGTCTAGGTCTATGGTTGGGAGAAGTTGAATATGTAACCAATATTCTCTGGTGAATTTAGATGCGTTTGCCCTGGGTTGCCCACTGCTTGTCATCCCGATTGAATAAAACATATGAAAAAATGAAAGCAATAGTAATTAACGCATACGGCAATGAGGACGTTTTGGATTACGTCGATGTCGAACGTCCAGAACCGAAAGCGGACGAAGTTCTCGTGAAAGTTCACGTCGCGGCGGTCAATCCGATTGACTGGAAAACCCGCGATGGCGCGGGCGAGAGGCTCGGTCTGAAACTTCCGATCGCTCTTGGCATCGACATCGCCGGAACCGTTGAAGAGGTTGGCGTTGGCGTTGAAAACTTCAAGAAGGGCGATGCCGTTTATGGAATGACTGTGTCCGCGCTGTCCGGTGGCTACGCCGAATACGCCCTCGCGGGTGTGGACACCATCGCGCCCAAACCGGACAGCCTCGATTTTGAAAATGCGGCGTCGCTCCCGATTGCCGCGTTGACTGCGTGGCAGGCGATGTTTGATTTGGCGAATCTGAGCAGCGGGCAAAAAATCTTGATAACCGGAGCGTCGGGTGGAGTTGGCTCAATGGCGGTTCAGCTTGCCAAAGCGAAAGGCGCGTTCGTGATCGGCACGGCTTCAGGTAGAAACCAACAGTTCATTCGTGATTTAGGCGCGGATGAGTTCGTCGATTACACAGCGCAACCGTTTGAGGAAGCCATCAAAAACATGGATGTCGTTTTCGATACGATCGGCGGCGACACTTGCGAGCGAGCGTTTCAAACTCTGAAAAAAGGCGGCTTTTTGGTTTCGGCGGTAGAACCTCAAGCTGAAGAGAAAGCTAAGGAGTTCGGCATCCAAGGCTCATGGCTCTTCTGTCAGCCGAGCGCAAAGCAATTAGCCGAAATTAACCGTTTGATTAAAGAAGGCAAATTGAAGACATACGTCGAAACGGTTCTGCCACTTACAGAAGTAAAAAAGGCACATCAACTTTCCCAAAGCGGGCGCACGCGCGGCAAAATTGTTTTGCAAATTGGGACATAGTTTTGAAACAGTAGAATACAGGTTGCGATTCAATTCGTATCCATCAAGATGTATCTGAAATTCCTAAGCCTGCCTTTCTAGCCGTCGTTTCTTGGAATGTAGTTGCCATTTGATATCATTATGAAAAATCAAGAATCCGCTATCATTTTTGACCAGAAATATGCCGCTTCCTTGACAAGAGGACTGGATTCCTGGTTCCAATGCGCGATGCACTACATACTCTTATTCGCGCAATACTTGCCGAACTGCCGATCAAAGCACGGGTCTCTGTGTCGGTGCCAAAACTGGCTCGGAATTGATCGATCTCGCCGCAGCATTTCTACAGTGGCAGTTCACTGCTGTTGAGCCTGTGGCTGCGATGCTTAACATTTGTCGCAGGTTGAAGAGCGTAGCTTTAGGTCACGCTGCACCTTCCACGAAGGCTATCTCGATTCACTGCCTGTATCTGACCCATTCGATGCGGCAACTTGCTTTCTGGTCTCTCAATTCTTTATGAAGCAAGAAGAAAGGCGTAACTTTTTCAATTAGATCGTTTTACAACTTCGCCCTAATGGATATTTGGTCAGTTCTGATGTATTTTCCAATCTTTCCACTTCCGCTTATCAAAGCCTTCTCACTGTCTGGCTACGGATGATGAGAACTCCCGAAATGTCGGATGAAGATATTGAAAGAATCCGTGAGAAAGTCTCTGTCGCTTATAGTCATGATGTAGCTGTGTTACCACCACATGAAGCCGCATCAATTATTTCGTCAAGCGGCTTCGACCCATCCGTGCTGTTTTTTCAGAATCTTCTTATCCATGCTTGGTTTTCAAGACGAACAGCACTGGATTAAAAGTCCTCAACAGCAGCCGGACAAAACACCGCACCTGATCGCCTATAGCTTTGCTCGTTCCTCGCTACAGCACAAAGTAAAATGCAAACAAAGAAGGAAAAATCATGTTCTTGGTAACAGGAGCCACTGGACATTTGGGTACAGTAGTAATCCAAAATCTACTGAAAAAAACATCTGCCAACCAAATTGGCGCACTGGTGCGGGATGAAAGTAAAGCCTCTGCCTTGAAAGAAAAAAGGGTAGACATCCGCGTCGGCAATTACGATGATACGGCTTCACTCGACCAGGCGATGCAGGGAATTGAAACGGTTTTGCTGATAGCTGGAACGGATGAAGAGAAACGCCTTCGGCAACACCAAAATGTCGTGGATGCCGCGAAAAAGGCAGGGGTTCAATGTGTTGCCTATACCAGTCGAACCCTAAAAGACAGAAACACTTTGGCAAACAAGTTGATGGAGGGTCATTTTCAGACGGAAGATTACATCAAGGAGTGTGGGTTGAACTATGCTCTATTTCGTAATGTCTTGTATACGGACACCATTCCGCATTTCGTAGGGGGAAAAGTTTTTGATACGGGTATTATCCCTCTTCTGTCACTTTCCGAAATAAGCAAATAGTAAATAAAACCTTTCATCCAGAAGAATAAAAGGGTTTAAATTGATTCATTGCACTAATTAGGTGATTAAATCCAAGCAATAATTTGGCGTTGGGGAAAATATCTAGCCAAGGAAAAACTAACCAAAATAATAAGAGTGGTTGGACAACTAATCGCAGATTATTTAGAACATTTTTCCATCCGCTTCCATGATTCCATTGTTGATGGTTAGAAAAATCTACATAATTACTTTTTTGCCTCTCAGTTTGAATTTGATAGGGTTGATTTAGAGCTAAAAAAGCTGGAGAATTTAAACTAATCATTGTATAAGCACAAAAAATAATCTCCCACCATCTTTCAATATCCTTGAAATGAGTAAAGCGATAATCTGTCCAACCTAATTCCTGTTTACACTGCCGAAAGCCATATTCTACCCATGTTCTTAATCCATATAAGTCACCTAAAGTCTTCTTCAAGTTCCCTTCAAGATTAGTCATGATAAACGAAGTAGAATTCTCCGGCAGGATTTCTGGGTCAGTAGTTATTTGCCAGTAAGTTATCGTTCTTTTTTTACCATAAATTATTTCTCTAATGTATCTAGTCTCTGACTTTTGATTGCTAAATGTTCGCTCAAAAGAACTCCATTTATTCGCTCTAACGCTTTGAGAAGCTGGCAGCCAGACCGCATGATTACTTCTTAT
>QQTW01003699.1_pt1 | contig 11352 bp, 10 predicted proteins | sample 1904831 | NCBI WGS metagenome assembly QQTW01 (sample SAMN09435610, study PRJNA476489) | Subsurface metagenome, whole genome shotgun sequencing project.
GTTTAACAGCATCTGCAAAAATTTGGTGTAATCCGCTGCTGTGCTTTTGGCACCGCCCGATGGGTTGGGCGCACTCGCATCTTCCATTGCAAAGGTGGTCGCCTTCATGCCCAGCGGCATAAACAGCCTGGTGCGAATGAGGCTTTCAAACTTCTTTTTCGTCACCACTTCAATCACACGGGCGGCGGAAGGTTTTACCTATGCCTTGGGCGCCTGGGTGTTGGAAGGCTCCGATGCGGTGGGCGGTTCCGCCACGGCGCTTGCCTCGCCGGGGTTGTTCGGCACCTGGCCCATTGTGGATTTCAGCCGCGGTTACGCCTGCTTATTTTTTACCAAAAGCTTTTTGGCCGAACAGAAAGCCGATGCATATATGGAGGCCAAGAAGGAAGTGGATAAAGCGGTTGGGCGTCAGGCAATCGTTAATAGATAATGTTCGAGAAAGTCTTTTGCGGATGATACCGGGATTGTTGAGAAATAAAAGTCACTGACGTTCTCGGTAACGATGTGATTACAGCCCGCCGCAACCGCCGCATAGTATTGCAGTCCATCTTCAAAATCATTCACTTTTTTATCGGCCAACACATTGGCCATACTCTCTACTGTAGCTGGCGCAATGTGCAAGTGTTGGCAAAGCAGCCGCAGCTTATCGCTTGCCACTTTCGGCCCCTTCTTCTTTTCGGTAAAATACCAGGCAATAGCCAGGCAAATGGGTGATGTGTAAACGCGAAAACCTTTGTAGTTGGCGAGGCTCAACACCCGTGCGCTATGGGTAAACAACGGGTACTCTTTCAAAAGAACCGATACAATGATATTGGCATCAACAAACAGCCTCATTTTTTAGCAGCGTAATATTCATCCTTCATTGATTGCTTGGAGCGGGCCTTGGTTTGGTAAGTGACTTCGCCTTCGGCAACCTGGCTCACCCAATCGGAAATGGGAAAGGCCTCCAACGATTGGTAGTTGGATGATGTGACCTTATCCAATAAGAATTCAACCAAGCGGCTTAAGCTTACGTTGTTTTGCTCGGCGTATTGCTTTGCCTTTTCTACAACAGCCCCATTAAAGCTCAAGGTTACTTTGGCATCCATAAAACAGTTTGAACGAATGTACGTAACCAATTTATATTTTGTACGTATAAATTGATTTGATTCTGTTCGCTCAGATTATCAATTAAAGATTGTACGCACATCAAATTCGTTGGAAGAAAATACCGCATTTCCATTTTCTATCGTAGGGTATAACCATTCTGAAAGCAAATACTTTGTTAGCTGCAAGCTATCTCGCTTGTAGCAGTGGCATCTGTTCAGCGAAATGGTATATGCCCAAAGCCCTGAAGGGGCGCAAGCAATCCATTCTGCGATCAGGCAAATTCAATCGCTGTTGTGCTTTCGCCCCTTCAGGGCTTTGATACTTACGCACTTTTATGACCCAGCACTTGCAGGCTGGGCTAATGCTTGCGCCCCATTGGAGCTTTGAAAACTTTTGGAATATGCCAATACATTATAGCACCGGCTTGGCCTCTCCACCCGCCTTCTTCACCAACACTACCTTACTCCTATCCGCCCTATATATGGCGTCAAAAAAAGCTTGCAGCGCAATGCCATCGGCTGGCTTGTACCGGCCTTCATAATGTTCGATGCTGCGGTGGTAAACCATTTTGTCGCCTTCCACTTTTACGCTGCTGGCGTAGGTACCAAAAGGCGTTTTCAGGCTTGTTGCCGCCGGCACCGCTTCCAACTCATAACCGGCAGGAATGGAAATCTCCACCGTATCAACATCGCGGTAAGCCTGGCCAAAAACATAATCAACTTTTCGTTCTGTAGCGTTCAGGTTTCGCTTGCTGTTGCGGGTCATTAGGTTGGGCAAGATGAATAACCGCCGGCCACTAACGGTGGCGTAGTTGGATACGGATAAGGAAAGCTTTTCCGTGACTTCCGGCAGCTCCGCTTTTTTTGCTGCGTAAGAAAAGTCGTTGATGTCGTACGTGGAAAAATCAAGCCGCTCATTTAATAGCTTCCGCACCCGCTCTTTTGAGAGGTTATTCATCAAACCAAAATAATAATCCTGTTGGGTGGCGCCGTAGCGGGTAACTGTTTCGGCGGTGAGCGTACCCTCTGCATCTACTTTGGCCTTGATGTGCCGTAGCTGGTAATTTTCATTCAGGCCATAATGCGGTGTGCTTACCAACTTGCCGCCGGCATCGGTTATTAAAAGTGCATTGCGGCTACCGGTAAAATCACCCATGTAACCCGCCGGATCGGTTTGGCTGGTGCATTCCAACCACATAGTATCCTTCGCCATTGGCACGGCAAGAATGATGTGGTTGAAGACATCGTACGAAAAGTCGGGCATAATAAACCGGTCGTCCAAACTTCGGCCGCCACGTACAAGGGTATAATAAGATGGAATACCCGCCGACTTCAACAAGCTGTACATGTAGTTGCTCAACGCTTTGCAATCGCCATAACCCTTGCGTTCTACTTCCATCGCTTCAAAAGGTTGTAAACCTCCAATGCCTAATTGAATGCTGATGTACCGGGTTCGGCCCTGCATGTACTCATACAGTTTGCGCACCTTTTCTTTTGGGTCAGTGATGCTTTGGATAAGGCTGGCAACTTTCTGTACCATCTCCGGCGATAGCTTATCACGGTTGCGGTTAAGCTGTAAAGCGAAGTCGCCAAACGACTGCCAGGAAGAGGCATTGCCCTTATAGCCTTGCATGGCAAATTCGGTTGGGGCGAAGAACACCACCGGCGTTAACTCTTGCCAACCCGGTGACGCATACGGCCTTGATATTGCCGGCAGATTGCTCACTTGCCAGAGTTCGCCCTTCTTGCCTTTTTCAGTAACTATGGTTGGCTTGCTGCTACAGTTAAGCACCTTATTGCGCACCGAATAATTCTCCGGGTAAACCATTGTATAGCTGCTCTTCTCTACCGATAAGTTTTCGGCGCCCTGCGGCATCCAGGTTGGGAAGGAGTAGCTGTTATCATACGACATATCCACCTCGTATTCTACCGTGTACGGATAACTATGATGGTCGAAGTCATGCACCTTCATCCGGTTGTCATCGAACAACGATACTTCGCTTACGGCACTCATATCGCGGATGACTTTGCCTTTTACTTTTTTGAGTTGGTTGCCGGCCGCATCGTACAAGGTGCCTTCGATGCTGTTGATGTGATGCATCTTATCGTATTGCACGGCGAAGTCGGCGTGGTGTTGTCCTTCCGGGTCAAGGATCGTGAGGGCATAGCGGCGGATAAACCGTGTATTGTCTAAACTCAATACTTCAAAACGTATATCCTCCATCCGCTTCACCACATGCGCATCTTTTTTCAATGCTTCGGGTATGGTAGATACGGCGTAATTGTTTTGAGAAAAAACAGTGAGCGAAAACAGGCAGGCGATGGTTAGCGAAAGCTTTTTCATCAGGCGCTTTTTTTCTTTTTGAAGACGATTTGTTCGTTGTGCTTTTTTACAACGAGGTTGAAGAATTCCCGCAGGCCGGCGTATTCATCCGGCTCGAAGTAGGCCCTTGCCAGCTTGATGCGTGACCGCATGGAAACAACATTGCCGGATTGTTGGATGCGGTACTCAAAAAAGCTTTGCCCATCCTCATCATACCTGGCCACTAATTGTTTGGGTAATTCATCAACCTGGTATCCTTCCGGCACTTCGAGGTTCAGGATAAAGGTTTCATCCATTGTGTATGGCATCTCCACCGGGTACTTTCTGTCGGCCGACTTGAACGGGTTCTTTTTATAGCCCTCGCCAAACATGGGATTGATGTAGAGAATGTCTTCCTTCTCCAGGTTGTATCCTATCTCGTAACGAATGCTGATGGGTTCATCAAAATTTTCCATCGAGTCAACCCTTGAATTGCTAATGCTGACTTCGGCGCCAAGTTCTTTTTCGAGTTCCTGGAAATATTTTTCGCGGCCTTTTTCTTTAATGCGGTTGCGGAGTGAATATGAATGATAATAGCCCGGTGTTTGGCTAACACTCCCCGACCACAAGCCTTTTGCATCGTTGTTCAGGAACACTGCGGTGACCGTGCGTTCGTGCAGCGAGTCGGCAACAAAATAAACCGGCGCAGCCTGCTCATTCACCACCCGTGCATGACCGTTGTAGCAGTCGGCGGAAAGCTTGCCGAAGCCAAGGCTTTGGGCGGCATCTAAATAAACCGGTTTGCTGTCAAAGTCGGCTTTGGCAATTACGTAATTGAAACGGTCAATACCCGGATACAACTCGTAAGTGTAGCCATAATGGCTGCGGCTAAGAATGACCGGCTCGGCCTTTACACCCGCATGCCGCAACATGGCCACCAACAAAAGATTAATCTCCGCCACATTGCCTTTGCGCAGCTTAAATACATTCTTCAATGAACCTTCGGTGCTGCGGGCCCGGTGGTTGGTGCAGGAAAATTTATCTCGGACAAAAGCATAGATGCGCCGCGATTTTTCAGCATCGGTGGTGGCGCCTTTCAACAAGGGTTGTAAGTCCTCATCCATCCAGCCGTTACCGCTGTTAAGACTGGCGCCAAAGTATTCCGACTCCATCAGGTCTTTGGTCAGCTTCGTCCACGAAGAGCGAAAATCACGAGGGGCCAAAGGCTCGCTTTGCGATGACAAGGTGAACTCGATTCTAGAAATATGATTAGTAAGAGTTGATGTAAAACTTTCCTCCACCAGAGCCGGCACGTCTTTTTTCACCCACCGGTAATCGGTTATGCCGGCGCCGAAACTGCTGCGCTGTGAAGCGGATGTGCCGCCCGAGTTGACAACGGTGAACTGTCCTTGTCGGTTCTTGCGGTCGCTAACATGAAAGGCATGATAGCCGCTGGAAAGAAAGCCGTAGCTGAAGAATTGCGGTACCGAAAAAATGTACTCGCTCCAAAGGGTTGGGATGTTGTCCTGGAAGAACCAGTCGTCAATCTGCCAATAATAATCCGACATCACCTCGTACTGGAACTCAATGATGCAGCCTTCCTTCACTGCCGGCATGGTGAACTTAACTTGTGTGCGGTTTTTGTCTTTTTTATCGTAGAAGATGCCGCTCTTATCCAGCTTGGTTTGCACCAATTTGCCGGCTTCAAGGTTGTAAGTAACGGCCTTGATGTCGGAGAGGCGCTCTTCATCATCATCTTTCCGAAACAAGTAAATCGAAATGTCCGCTTCGCCGTAACCGGGTTTGGATAGAATGTGAATGAGCTTGTGGCGGGTGAAGCGGGCGGAGAACCAGCCTTTGTTGTTGCCTTCAATGGTGGTGGCGCCCTGGTCGTAAAGCACCACCGCCGCGGCGTCGGCGTCAATCGGGTGGCTGGTCACAAAATCGGTTGGGGCAATGCTGCCGAACTTTTTTAAGTGCGGGTCTTGGGAATAGCCAATTGCTGCGCACAGCAGCAGGCAAACTGTTAGGATGTGGCGCATAAGCAGGTTTAGATTAGATAGGCCAATATCTTGATTTTGTTTCAAATAAAAAAGGTGGCAAGCGATCCGTAGCGAAGCGGAGGTCCCGCTGAAAGCGGGATAGCGAGTAGCGAGTGGTGAACGTCGCAGCAATCTTCGTCGTAAGGCTCTTGAGACACGAGCCTTGGCCGGTGGTCAAGCCGCTGGTAGGAATATTTCCAGACGGAAACCACTCCAAGCGGCCAGACCACTGGCGGTATTTGGCCGGTGATCGGCCGTTGGTCGTGTCTCACAACCAACTCTGCCGAACATGCTGATAGCCATCAATCAGCCTTTAACTAAAATGTTTTGAAGCAAAGCCCTTGCAGCCTCCCATCCCGGCGATGTTGACTACTTGCCACTTGCTATCCCCCCATGCAACTTTCCTCTACCGCCTTCATCTTTACGGTGTGCCAGCGGTTCAACAACATACGCAAATCATCAAGCGCCTCGCTGCCAAACATGGCTTTGATCAGTGCGGCATTGCAAAGGCACAACCATTGGATGATGATGCCCGCCGGTTGGAAGCCTGGTTGAACAAAGGCTTCCACGGCGGCATGCAGTACATGGAAAATCACTTCGAGTTGCGGGTAGACCCAACCAGGCTGGTGCCGGGAGCCAAGTCGGTAATAACGCTGTTGAAGAATTACTATCCGGCACAAGAATTACAAAGCGAGTACAAGATTGCGAAGTATGCTTATGGCAAGGATTACCATGAGGTGATACGGGCAGCGTTGAATGCATTTTTATTCGAAGCACAGGAAGAGATTGGCGAGATACAAGGCCGCGGCTTTGTGGATTCCGCACCTGTGCTGGAACGAAGCTGGGCGCAACGCAGCGGCCTGGGTTGGATTGGCAAGAACGGCAACCTGCTGACCAAAGATGGCGGTTCATTCTTCTTCATTGCCACGCTGATTACCGATTTGGAGTTGATGCACGACGACATGTTTGCCAAAGACTTCTGCGGCACCTGCCGCCGGTGCATCGAGGCTTGTCCAACCGATGCCATCCAGGAAAATAAGGTAGTAAACGGCAGCCAGTGCATCTCCTACTTTACCATTGAGTTGAAAGAGGAAGTGATACCGCAAGACCTGAAAGGCAAGTTTGACCACTGGATGTTTGGCTGCGACGTATGCCAGGATGTTTGCCCCTGGAACCGCTTTTCCCGCCCGCATAACGAGCCGGCCTTTATACCCGATGCAGCGTTAAACAACATCACTAAAGAGGACTGGAACGAAATGAGCGAGGACATGTTCAAACAATTGTTCAAACATTCCCCGCTCAAGCGCAGCACGCACAAAGGTATTATGCGGAATATCCGTTTCCTACAACCGCAAACCGATTTTGAGGTTGATGCGCCGTAGGCTGTGTTTGTACGTGTAGGTAGTAGGCTCGTGACCATCAGGACCAATTCCACCCGGATCAATCCACCAAAAATTTGGTTGCTCTTTTAATGAATACTGCTTACCCGTATAGCCAAGGCTCACAAAAAGTTTATGCTTCTTAAATACCGGCATTTGGTGACCGATGCCAACGTCATAATACAAACCGCCATCACTGTCCACAAAGGCCTGCTTCATAACGTCGTTCATCCAAAGCATGTTATAACCACCATTCGCATACACAAAAAACTCCTGGTGCTTTGCGGTGAAGTTTCGCTGTACACTGGCAAACAACGGCACCGATAGTTGGCGGTACCAGTCAATGCCCGCACCCAAGCCCGCCGTCCAGTTGCCAATGCGAATACCATTGATGGTTTCTACAACGCCGGAGGGGTTGCTTTGCCCAACCAACAACCCACTTGCAATGGAGGAATGAAAAGCCGGCTTCTGCTTCTGCGCCAGCATCGCCAACGGCAATAACATCAGTGCTACTAAGAAGATTTTGTTTTTCATGGCTAGTTAGTTTGCAACAGAAATTTTGCTTAGGAGAATCGGGTTAGCCGGATTGCTGTAGTTGTATTGGTACAAGCCGTCTTTTGCCACCACAATGGCCCGGCCGCCACCGGCAATCACATCGTAAGTAACAATACCTGTCACAGTTGACAATAGCCGCAGTGCTGTTGGGTTAGAGGCATCATACAGCTTCAACCCGGTAGTGCCATCGCATATCAAAACCGTATTGCCATCCTTCGACAAACCATGTGGGTTTGACATCGAATATGTTTTCAGCAACGTGGGGTTATTAGTGCCATTGAGTTGCAGCACATCAAGCTGGTTACTACCCATGCGGCAAGCAGTGCCGGAGCGAAGGGTTACATAAGCATGGGTATCGTCGGCTATCACCGGGTCGCAGGCCATTACGTGGCTGAACTGTCCTGTTTTCACCGGTGCATCGGGGTTGTTGATGTTGAAGACGAACATGCCTGTATTAGAACCGATGAACAAGTTGTTCTTAAAAGGATAGATGGTTTCGATGCCCCAGCCAAGGGCTGTTTTGGAGGTGAATTGAGGCTCCGCCGTATTGACGATATTGAAAGATTGGAGGTCGGCGTTACCAACCGTGTACAACCGCTGGTTTACTACGGCAAAGCGGGCCATAGAACCACCAGCGCCAAAGGGGGAAGCCGAAACCGCACTTGCACTGCCACCGGTATTGCTCATTGCGGAAAGAGACATAAAGGCCTGCGAATCCATATTCTTCTCCTCCCACCAGGCGCCACGATTGCTGCAGTCCTCCACCACCGTGGTATCACGGCGCTGCCAATCCACAATCACATGGCCGCCATTAGCGGCCAAACCGCCGTAGTACCTGTCGGGAAACACACCGTCAACGATTTTGGTAACGGTTGCCGCCAACGGGTTGGCAATGTTGATCGCCACCAGGTCAGTGAATAAATCGGCGTAAAGGATGTCGCCTTTCACGGCGATGTCCACGTTGCCGGGTACGTCAATAAAGGCTTTATTAATAGGGGCCGATGGGTTGCTGTTATCAATGATGTGGATGCCGCGGTCAATCTCGTTTAAAAAAATATAAGTGCCGCGTACATAAATTTTCCCAGGTTTGTTGATGGGCCTTGGACTGTTGCTACGGATGTTGGCCCGCACATCGGCGGCCGTTTTATACACCGGTGTGTAGTAGGTATAGCTGTAGCTGCTCGTGCATTTGTCTTTAACGCAGCCGCTAAAGAAGAGTGTAATCGTGAGCACAAAAAGTGCCATTGCCATCTTTCTCATTTGTTAGGTTTTTGGGGTTGACAACAAGTTGTTGGTGAGCGTTGCGCCACTCCATTTATTTTTTTAAAAACGAAGGCTTGATTGAATACCAACGAAGGTTAGATGCTGCGCTTCGCCGGTGGTTTCGTTGTTCAAGCGAAGCAGGTTGTAAGCAGCGATGGGGCCTACAGACAATGTGTTTGCACGGCCTACCGAAAAACGATAAGATAACCCAATCGTTACCGGCAACTGATGTTTATTATAGCCATCATCTCCTTCAAAATATAGATTGGAAGAAGCACTGTAGACCAGGGCATTTGCAGAAACCAGGCGGCCATAAGCAATGTTGAAACTGGCAAAAAAGGGCAACCGCTGATGCACCTGCCAACTGATGGCAACAGGCAGGCTAAGGGTATGAAAGTGATTAGTAGTAATGGAAGAATCGCCGGTAGAATAAAAGCTCTCTAACGCCACTTGGTTGCCGGAATATCTTACCACAGTATCATTTCTAACTCTACTACCAACCGGTTGGCGGGTGGTGTAAAGGCTATAAGCTACCCCTATTGAAAGTTCGGTGCGACGGCTGATGTTCTTCCAAACGCCGCCACTAATTGAAAATGCAACCCCACGCCTTGTTGCCAGTGCCGCAACCAGTTGCGGGCTACTAACAGGCGTACCTGCCCCCGTGTTAAATTGAGGCATAACATCCATCTGAAATAATTTTTCAGCGCTTAAAATGCCAAGCGGGCTTGACGCATAGCCACTTGCACCAACATCAATAGTCACCATCTTCCGCCAGCGCCCTTTGCTATTGCGAACAATTTTGGTAACGGAATCGCTTGTTGCTTTTTGCAGCGAATCGGTTTTTGTTTTTGTATTGGTGATAGCGGCCGCAATTGTTTGAAGCATTGCTTGCGACTGCGAAGCATCGGCAGGCATTGGGTTGATAAATGGAGAAGCAAGCGCAGTACTCACTTTATCATTTCGCCATGGAATAATGATTGACTGCGTTACATCAGGTGAACCATTGATGATGATAGAAGGCGATATGTTTAAACTATTGTTTGGTGAAACTGAAATTGGCGACAGTGTGGTTGATTTTGATTGAACAACCTTATTCAATCGCTTTTGAGTTGATGCGGTAGTTATACTGTTAGTAATAGATTCCGGCGATGAAGTTTTGGTACTTGTACCCGATGATTCTTCAATCAATGGTGATGTCTTCTCTCCATTCGTTGCCGATTGCTTTTGCTGATTTTGTTGTGCCGGAGAAGAATGTTTGCCGGATGGTTTTAAGGTTTCTGCCGTAACCGGCCCCTTCTTCTCCATCCCCATGTAAATACCGGTGCCGCCAGCCATAATACCGGCTATCAACAGGAACCAAAAGAACACCCGGCGGCGCTTGCGCTCCGGCCGTATCTGCCAGGCTACTTCTTCCCACACCGGCGGCGATGGCGGCAGCCGAAGCTCCTCCAGCTTTTGCCTCACCTCTTTTTCAAATTCATTTTGCATACGCGGTGGTTTTATGTTCGCTCGATGTCTGCGTTATCCATTGAATGAGTAATGCCCTTGCACGGGCATACTGACTTCGCGATGTGCCTTCCTGTATGCCCAGCATCTTGGCTATTTCCACATGGCTGTACCCTTCCACGGCATGCAGGTTAAAGATGGTTTGGTAGCCGGCCGGCAATTGGCGAATGAGGTTGGCCAACTCTTTCGCATCCAGGCTCACCGCCGGCCCATCGGTTGACACGGCGTGCAGATGCTCTTCGCCAAACAGTAACTCGCTTTGGTAACGACTATGTTTCTTTAAATAATTGATGGCAGTGGTTACCATGATGCGGCGTATCCAGGCCCCTAATTCGCCTTCGGCCTTATACTGCGCCAAACCGCGAAAGGCTTTTACGAATCCTTCCTGCAACACATCCTCCGCATCGGCCACCGACTTGGTATATCGGTAACAGACGGCCAGCATGAGCGGCGCAAACCGGTCGTACAACTCGCGTTGTGCGATGGCATTCTGTTTCAGGCAGGCCTTTACCAGTTGGCAGTCATCCATTCATTAACGTTACGCAAGCCTTGACAACGGCGGAAGAAGGACCGTTGCAGCAAGAGAAAATTTTTTCGCACAGAGAAAAGAAGGAAAAGAGAAGCCGCCCTTTGGAGGGCGGCTTTCAACAAGTCTATTTGTTATCAAAACGCCGGGTCGGCCGGTGTGTTCGGGTTGTTGTCCCGCTCCTGAAAGGGGTAGGGGAAGAAGTTGCGCTTGCGTTCTGTCAATGGCCGGCCGAAGCGGCGCATGTCCTCCAGCTTCAAGCCGCTCATGAACAGCTCAATACACCGCTGGCGATAAATCTCCGTGAGAATTTCCGCCTGCATGGTAAGCACCACCGGCGAAAGACCGGCGCCTACTCCCCACACATCACTGGCAGGTTCCTTGGTAATTACTTTATTCAATTCAATTAATGCATTCACCAAATCATTCTGGCGGGCATAAGCCTCCGCTTTAATCAGCGTTATTTCGCCCGGCAAATAGATGGGTACCTGCGTAGTGCTGCCCGCATAAAAGCCGGCAATGCGGTAACGCGGCGCCGTGGTGGGGTTGATGCCGATATAAAACGGCACCCGCTTGTCGGCAAGGTTCGGCGCCAATGCAGGCGGCAAGCCCATGGTGCTATCCACCGGTTGAAATACAATGTGATCCGGTACGCTAACACACTTGGCGATAAAGCCTATGCCAGCGGCAT
>QQTW01003700.1_pt1 | contig 11347 bp, 7 predicted proteins | sample 1904831 | NCBI WGS metagenome assembly QQTW01 (sample SAMN09435610, study PRJNA476489) | Subsurface metagenome, whole genome shotgun sequencing project.
GGAGAAGATGGGAGAGGAAGGGGTTATGTGTGTATAGAAGGAAGAGAAAGGAATGTTATTGAACGAACGAACCCGAACCAATTCAAATCAAATCCAACCAATTCCGCCCCCTCATGCATGCTTATTCCATCCATCTATCAACGCAATCCAGCTATTTCCTTGCTTCCCTCGTTGTCAGTTTCGAAGGAGCAAAATCATCCTACTGCATGAACTGAACTGAACTGAATCCAGCAAAATTGCTCAAGCCCACACCCAAGCTAAGCCGAAATCCGATAAACATGCAGAGAATGAAATAGAGACTATCATTCAATGCAGATGGGTTCGATGATCATTCGTCGAGTTCAACGATTCAATTATACGGCAACCCCCCATCCTCTGGATCATCGCCCCACGGAAGACCCACCCCTCCACCACCACCACCTCCATTATCATCCCATCCGCCATCGTTACCACCACCACCAACAACACCACCAGCACTATTTCCCCCTTCTCCACCACCTCCACCACCTCCTCCTCCTCCACCAGAAGGAGCTCCCCACGGCAATGAATCATCCGCACCATCTAATCCATATCTCCCACTTGTACGTCGACTGCGATCCACAGGTAGATCATCATACGAACGATAGCCTCCTCCCCCGGCACTTCCACTCCCGCCACGGTATCGTCCTCCTCGAGATGAATGATATCCTCCTCGATGATGATCACCTCGTGATGGACGGTATGAGCTCCCTCCTCCTGCACCACTGGATGCGCGGACGCCTGTGCCTCGGTATCGATCACCGCCTCGGGGAACGCCGCTGACTGAATTATCTCCTCGGGTTCCTCCGTCTCGTTCAGATCCTCGGCCTCTGGTGTTGTAGCTGCCTCCTTGATTGTGTGGTGGTGGTTGTTGTGGTTGTTGCTGATGATGACGAGGGCCAGGAGGCGGGGCATTTTCACCGCGAGCAGTAACACCAGCATCCTGCACGAGTGCAGTTGGTTTTGCAGGAAGTTGATGTTGATGATGTTGTTGTTGCTGAGGATAAGATGGGTTATGATGTTGTTGCACATGATACGGACCCCCACCGCGAGATCTCGCATCCACGGTCCGTTTATTATTGTTGTGATGATGATTTTCCCATCTGGATGTTCTCGTTCCCCACCCGCCGACACCAACGCCATCGAGATCCTCATCTTCGATCGCCAACAAACTCTTCTCGCCCACCGTTGTGGGAAATTTAATCGCTTGATCCGCCGACACGGCTTGCCAATTCCGAATGTAATTCGCGTCCTGAGCTCGAGCGTTGTTCCTCCGCAATGCCAATACCACCATTGGATATCGACCCTCGGTGTGGTATGATGTACTACTCGACACGGGCTTGACTCGGGCCGCCCATACTTTTTCTTCAAAGTTTCCGAGCTCCGTCACTTTCCAGGTCACTTTGTTGTGCCACCCGCCTACTCTGTCGAGAATATTCTTGCTTGGATACCGGCCGCAGATGGGGATGCTGTTCGCTAGATGACGGACGTTGGCATCAGGTTCCGTGAGAGGGGGTGGGAGAAGAGAGAGGAGTTGTTCCGAGGATGAAGGAGGGATGAGGTAAGCGGTAAAGAGGAAGTGCTTTTTGATCTGTTGTCGGCGGTGGTTGGAAAAGGGCGTTTGCGAGATGGAGGCGTTGTGGTCGTTAATCATCAGTTGGACTTCGCTGATTTCCGTGACGGGTTCGAGAGTGGTCTGCATGAATTTAGTATACTGGGGATGTTTGAAAGACCTCATATGGGACGGACCATCACTTCGGCGACCTGAACAACTTCGGCTTGGATGGGGTTCCGTGATGGGGGATCAGCAGCCGTGATCTGTCGGTTGGTGGTCTCAAAGAATTCGCGGAACCCAGTCACGCTGGGATGAGTTAATAGCTGTAGGAGATGGGTATATCAGGAGTTAAAACATACTGCTTGGTACGGTCTTCGTAGAGTCGCAATTGCTCGGCTTTCTTGTACGTGTAGATGATCTCTGAGAGCAGAGCCTGCTTGAAGTCCATAGTGTCTTATGGCACGCACAGCGCGAGTTAGATGGGGTATCTTAAATAAAACACACACAGACATAGACTTACTGGCGAACTGTTGGTTGTTGGGTCCAACTTCGGGCTTCAAGCAGATCATATCGAATTCCAAGTCTTTGCTCATGATAATCTTCTTGATCAATTGAGCGAATTCTCTCTCAGACCGGCCGGTCAAGAGCACATTCAAAGCATCCTTTTGCTCCATTGATAGCCTTACGAGGGATACCTATATCAGGTCATCAGTTTATCTACCATGAAGGATAAAATCAGATGGGAGACTTACAATTTCTTCATTCCACCACCCTTCCCACGCTCGAGGTTCCTCCTTCTCAACGCCCTGACCGGTGGCCGCCAGAATTCGTGCATCGTGCCACCAGCCGCCATTGATGAGGGCATCGGGTGACTGCAAGCGGCCAAGTGTAGCTCCATTCCAGACTTGACCATTTGGTATGGGTGTTTTGAATACTTTGATAACATTAATATCTACACTAGCATATCTTGAGATAAGACGACTTACATGTATTATCAAAATCGTAGATATGGATCTCGGAGATGGTATCGACGGCTGCTCAACATCATTAGCAAGCCATATTCAACAATTTACAACAGAACATCAATGAATCAATGTAGGAAAGTAATCATGAAGTCGCAAGGTGTGCTAGAAGTACAATACCTTGTAGATTTCTGTTTAAGCAGGACCATCGCTTGAGGCCCGTGATGGTATGTGAAGTCATCTGGCGCGAGAGATGATGAGTTCGCACGGTGTTTGGATAGAGGAGTGCACGGGGATAGCGACTGAGATATATAGACCGAATAAAAGAATGCACGCGCAGATACATTCATTACAGCATAGTTGGATGTATTATCCGTCCGGGATATCCGTGGTTCTTCTGGAAGGTACTTGTTCTTGGGAACTGGACTGACCATACTCGATGCGCCTGCGCTTTCTCAACCTCAACTCACTTGCGGTGGCGAACCACTATCCTTCCGCAACTGAACACCTCGCCATGGGGACCAGCTGCACTAGCTGCACCAGCCCTTCAAAGAATATGAAAGACGCTCGACCTACTCCCGGCAAAGCCAGGACTCAGGAAGAGATCGTCTGCGTGATATGTCTCGAACGATGCTCCGAGCGGGCGACTGCACAACCCTGTCACCACGACCTGTTCGACTTTCTCTGTCTCGTCAGCTGGCTGCAAGAGAAGCCCAGCTGTCCCCTTTGTACGTTGTATCGAGTATTATAGCCAGAAACACAACTGAATTTTCTAGGCAAGGCACACATTCAAAGCGTCCGCTACTTCGATAGCGCGAATAGAGCTACGAGAACATACTCTACAGACCAACAAACATCTCACCGCTCAAGAAACCCTTCGTCAACACATAGACAACGAGGTCCCTATAGATGTCAAAGCTGGAGAATCCGCCGTCCACCACGACGTGAAGCGCCACCAAGCCCAGACTCAGCCCTTCTGCGCCGTCGCCACATCTACCGAAACAGACTGTACTCCTGCCATGTTGGCGCCAATCGACTCTCCCGGTTCAGAAACCTGACGCCAGAATTCTTCCGCACGGATGAAGAACTGGTTTCAAGAGCACGAAAATGGATTAGAAGAGAATTGCAGGTATTTGAGTTTCTGAACGCGGATCTGGCGGATGAACAACAGCCACAACTAGATGACGAAGTACGGGCGCGACGAGCGAAGAATGCAGAGTTCTTGTTGGAATATATCATCGCCATTCTTAAGAGTGTCGATATCAAGGGCAGTGCAGGTCAGGCGGAGGAGATGTTGCAGGAGTTTCTTGGTCGAGAAAATGCCAGGTTGTTCTTGCATGAGTTGGGGGCGTGGTTGAGATCGCCTTATGTTTCGTTGGAGGATTGGGATCGGGCGGTGCAGTACAGCGATTCGAATTCGATGCGTCAGGGGGATGAAGCAAGAAGAAATGGAAAGGCTGCAGTTCCGACAGAGGGGTACAAGCCGCTGGATGAACCAGGGGATCGAAGGGAAGGCTCTTGCGGAGGATCGTCACGGTGGAACCAAGAGCCTAGGGGCCACCTTCCTCAAGTGGACACTTCTAGAAGTCGAGCGTGACCGGTGGCGGTCCAACTAGACCGCACAATGTGAAACACGATTGTACGATGATCCTGTGTGGCTGCACTGCATGTATTCGAATAGACTCAGAAGAGATTGCTGAATCAGCCCGCTTTATGGCCGAATAGACTCTGCTCGAAACGAACTCATTTTCTAGATTATATGCTTGAAAGCTGGCATTGACGCACCCCTCCCAAAACATCCCAGGGCATTCCGAGACCGTGGCTCACCATACGCCAGAGGATTAATCGCCCGTAAGCATCATATGTACATAAAGCCCTGATCTCGTCACGCCTGTGCCGATAGATAATCCCGATTCTCAATCGTCACGCTCTTAGTCTGGCAAACAAGGAAGAGCGTTAGCCAATGAATGACCAAGAACAAGGGGAGGTTGTAGGCAAATGGAAAGCGCATACCATGTGATTGACCTTGTAAACTCCCACCAATCGAGATGCCAGCTCGAACTGGACAAAAGTCAGCTACACGTCTCACACACAAGCATATCATTGTTGCTGGTTGGGTGTTTGCTCACCATATTATTCCGCAAAGAAATGACAATGAACTGAGCGTTCTTCGTCCGCTCTTTGATATAACTCGCCACAATCGAAACCTAATCCACATGTGTATGGTCAGTCAATCTATCATCAACCCAACACAGTGCCCAAACTGGAGCCAGTAGAGGACGACAAACTTACGTTTCGGAAATCCAACGCGGCATCAATCTCATCCATCACGTACAGGGGGGTCGGTTTATAATGATGCAGAGCAAAGACCAAGGCCAATGAACTAAGGGTCTTTTCACCCCCCGACAAATTCGAGATATTCTTCCACGACTTCTTCGGCGGCATCACGCTGAACAAAATCCCCTCGGAGAACGGATCGAGCGAGTCAACCAATTCCAGCTCAGCGTTCCCTCCCATGGTAATCATCTGATACATCTCCTTGAGTCTCAACGAGATGATTCCGAATCCTTCCATGAACCCCTCGAGACGTTTGCGGCGGAGATCGTCGCAGCGGCGTTTGACGGCGTCGCGGGCGTTGACGGCGCTTTCGAGATCGGAGCTGCGCACCGCGTGCTCTTCCACTCGACGACGATATTCGGCTAAGACGCCTAGCTCGACGTTCGCGTTCTGCGTCTTCTCTTCGAGGTTGGCGATCTCGGCTTTGAGCCCGTCTTTGTCGAGATCGGCGAGTTCGTCTTTGGTATAGGTGGGGAGTTGGTCGCTGCCGGTCGTATCTTCGCCCTCGCCGAGATCGCTGCGTGGTTGTTTATTAGTGCTTGGGTAATGTGGGAAGATTGGTGTTGGTGGAGTGGAGCTACCCACCTCAGACTCTGGATCGAGAGCTTGCTGAGCTTCTCTTGCCAGTATCGAGATCGTTTCTGATTCTCGACGAGCACCTTCTGGTTCTCCTCGAGCTTGCTGCGCATCTCGATCTCGGCGCCACGAATGGCGTTGAGTTGCAGGGTCTTCTCGTCCAGATCGGCTTTGAGGGCGGCAAGATCTTCTTTCTTCGTTTGGAGGGTCTGGAGGGAGGTGAGTATGGAGATATCGAACTTACAACCAGGCATATACATACGTCTTGAGCTTCCTCGGCGTCTTTTGTCGCCCGGTGGGCTACTTCTTCTTGCTTCTTGGCCGTCTCTTCTAATGCGGCCATCTCTTCCGCGACGCTCTCAATTTCTACTTCCGCTTCTGCAACGCTCTTCTCGTGCTTCGCCTTCTGCTTCTCCGCCTTGACTTTCGAGACTTCGGCCATGGACATCTCATCGCTCAGAGTCTTGATCTGCTCCCTCAAGCCGTCCACTTTCGCCTTTTGTCCGCGGAGCTTCACACCACCAACTTCCATGATCTTGTCTTGCAGCGCCTTGATCTCATCTTCCAAGCTGGAAGTCCGCTGGTGGATATCTGCGATTTCCTTGTCCAGGGCGGCTATCTGCTTTTGCAGAGCAGCGATCTGCTTGTCATCGGACTGCGATGGGTGATGCTCGGTGCTCAGCTCCGCAAATCGCTTCTGGGCATCTGCCAGATTTCGTCCATAGCTCTCAATCTCGAGCTTGCCCTTCTGTATTTGCGTGTCCAGCTGCGGGATGGCGGTCTGTGTCTCTAAGAGCTGTCCCTCAAGTTCCCGTTGGCGCTGCTTGAACGCCTGAAACTGCTGTTCCACGCTCTCGCATTCGGCCTCAAGTTTGGAGACTTGCTCTTTCGAGACATCGGCCACGAGCTTCGATGACATGCCGCCCTTGGCAACTTTGGTTCCGCCACCCGACATGGTCCCCGACTTGTCAATCAGCTGGCCGTCGAGCGTCACCACCCTCCATCGTTTCGCTCCGTACGCGATGCGGTTCGCCTGCTGGAGATCCTCTGCCACGAGCGTGTTTTGCAAGACGCTGTAGAACGCTGGGCGGAACTGATCGTCCTTGGCCTTGACCAGATCAAATAGTCTGGGAACGCCTTCCGGAGTTTCGATTGGCGAGAGATCCTTCTGTGCTAATCGATCCAAGAGGATGAACATTGCTCGACCAAGATTGTTCTGACGCAGGTAGTTGATACATTGTTGCCCAACCTCGACGGTGTCCACCACGATGTTGTCAAGGGCAGGACAAGCGGTCGAGATGGCCACGTCGTACTTCTGGTCGATCGTCCCGAGGTTGCCTAGCCGTCCGTGGAAGCCCTGAATGCGACCCGAATCATCCAATCGTTTCAGGCCGGAAAGAACGTTGCCCTGGGTTTGAGTCGCCGACAGACTGGACCGCGCTTCCTCGGCCTTCTGTCTTGCCGCGGAAACCTGCGCTCGCACTTCCGGCTCCTTGCGTGCTAGTTTCTCTACCTCGGCGCGCATCTTAGAGGCATTCTTTTCGAGTTGTGATCGCTGAATTTTGACATCCTCAAGTTCAGCCCATTTGCTTTGGCGTGACTCCTCGATTGACTGTATTCGCTCTTGGACCTCCTGGGCAGCCACCGCGCTCGCATTGCGTCTCTCCTGGAGGATGTCCAGCTCGCTCTGGGCAACCGCTTTCGCCGATTGCCGTTCATTGATCTTCTCGGTCCAGGGTTCCAGCGCCTTCTGCTTGACGGCGATCTGGTCGGAGAAGACTTGGGTCTTGCCCGTCAGGGCCTCCCGAATCTTCCCCAGCTCATTTTCCTCCACCGTCACCAACTCTTCCAGCGACTGAATCTGGGCGGAGTTGTGCTCCATCGTCGCCACGCTCTTCTGGATCAAGCTCTCGCTCTCCGACGCAGCGAATCGGCTCGTTTGCATCGCTTTCTCCAGCTTCTTTTGCTTTCCGCTCAGAAACTTCTTCTTCTCATCGAACTTGACGTGCTCCTTGTCGAATTTCGCCATCTCCTTGGTCAACTTCTCGGCATTCTTCTCGAGCGCCTCGCATTCCTTGGCGCCACCCTGATAGGTCTTGTTGAGGGCCTTGATCTCGTCTTCGTTGCCCTTATGTTTGCCCAGTTCGCTTTCCAGTTGTGCTTGCATCTGGGTGACGGTCTGCTGGGTCACGTTGATATTGTCGTTACATTCGTCAATATACACCTGGTATAATGCTGATTGCTTCAACGCCAGCTCGTTCTCGTTCTTGACAAACGCGATGGCCTTGTTCTTTTTATCTTCTAGGCTGTTCTTCTCCTTTTCGACGTGCTGCACGCGACTGCTTTTTTCAACACAGACCTCGTTCAAGGTCTCTGCTTCCGTCGTCGTCTCTTCAATGGGCACTTTATATTGAGATGTGCCGATGATGTCTTCGAGGTATTCCAGCAAGCCGTCGTCGTGCTCGTTGGCCGCTTTTGGCTTCATCTGCGCTATGGATTCGACTTCGCCCTGGAGAATCAGGAAACGCTTATGATCCAGGTCGACTCCTCGCGCTCGCAATAACGTCGTTACCGTCGTGAAGTTCGTCTCCTTTCCATTGATGTAGTATTTGCTCGAGTTGTTCTTGAATGCTTTCCGAGATATGACCAGCGTTGAGTCTGGAACGGCTTCCGCTTTGCCTCCAAGCTGCATTTCCGTCAGCAGCCAATCCTGCCTTGAGATGCCTTGCATTTCTCACCGTGTCCAGCACTTCGTGAAAATGCACTTCCACTTCGCAATGATCCAAATCCGGAAAGGCCGCCGATTTGTGTATCAGAGCCGAGATCTTGCCCTGCCGCATCTTGCTGGCGCGAAATCCGAACACAAACAGCAGCGAGTCAATGACGTTGGATTTGCCTGACCCGTTCGGTCCCACCACTGACGAAAATGATGAATGAAACGGACCCACTTCCTGCCTTCCCGCGTAGCTCTTAAAGTTGGTGAGGATGAGATACGTCAGGACGATGCGTGGTCCTGGTGCTTGAGGCTCCGTTGGCGTCGTCTGTGGCATTGCCCTCGATCGAATGACGATATCCATTGGCTTTTCCAGTACCGGTTGGGACATCGGTCTCACGACATTGCCCTCTGCCTTCTGCGCAACGGGCAGCTGTCCATTCGTTGCCATGTTGGTGATATCCCCTAGTGGTGCGGCTTGGACCTTGGAGGGCTCCGGCGAAGCGGAAGCTCTTGGAGTAGCCATTGCGGGAGGTGGAATCGAAAAATTTGGCTGCGATTGCATCCCCATTGACATGGTCGTCCGTTTCCGAGGGGAGCTCCTCTTGGTCGGCGACCTCAGCTGTGAGGGTTCCTCTGCCTGCGACTCTAGCACTGACACCTCCATGGCGTCTCCTGTCTTCGGACGACATCGGCGAGTAGCTGTTCGAGGCGTTTGGCTCACACTGGAAGTCGTCTTCCGTCGCGATTGTCGCTTTGGCGAGCGCTGCGGCGCCGGCGTAAACTCTTCGCTGTCGTCCTCCGGCGGCGACCCCACATCCACCATTTCCTCGTCGGATGAGTCGACGACCATCTTGCGACGTGTCGCCGCTCGGCGGGCTGGTCGTGTAGGTGATAGTCCCGACATGATGCCACTGTTTCCGTACGGAGTACCTCTGGTGTTGTTAATGGGCGCTACGCCAATCGCGACGGCTGGAGGGGTCGCGTTGATGGATGGACCTTGAACGTGCCGTCAACAAACAGATGATGACTAATACACGTTGATTCCATTAGTCATGGTGCGGGAATGCTAGTTCACGAGCGCTGACCAATCAGCGTCCGATCGCATTGTAGAGCTCTATGCACTCGTTCCGAGCTTGAATGCGAATCACAACAAATCATCACCATGGATCCGACCAACTTCGACGTCGTGTTTCCCGCTCGCGTGAGAGGGCAGAAGCTGAAGGAGACTGCAGATGAAGTTGCTGGGGCTCTGGCATATTGGAAGCAGCGTGAGAAGGATTCCTTCTTCGAGCGGCTGCTGGCACACCAAGGTCTCAAACCAGGTAATGAACGCTCTCATGCTATGGTGACGAGAGCTCGGAACCGACATGATCTCGCAGCCACCAAGCTGTATCCGCCTTGCAGCGACGATGAACTCCGGCGGCTGCACCAGTTAATCGTGTCATCAAAATTGCCCGACCACGAGCAGCAAGCTCTTCTCCTCTATCTGCTTCTGAACACTCGCGATGCGGACCTTGTGGACGACTTCATCCACCGCTGCCATCTCCCGGACAAATATGTCGCGTACATGCGAGGACTGTGGCACCACGACCGCATGGAGACGGCAGTATGTTCGCTCGGCACTGGTGAGAGTGCATGCAAGGTCGCTGATTGTACTGGACAGGCTGCTGTCGAGTGTCTCACCCAACCTTCGTTGACGCCACTGTTTGCGGGGGAGATCTTCACCACCATGCAACGTCCGCCACCCGATGAGGATCCCACTCTTCCCCTGGCTTACTATCACACCGTCTCTCCCGGGTTCGAGTTTCCGTTGGCTCTGGAGATGCTCGTCATCTCCACCGCCGAAGCGAGCATCACCGAGGCCTTCTACCTGGCTCGTCGGCAGGTGGAGAGCCGGCGCAAAGAGTTCCTGGAGGCCATCATCCGAGCGGCCATCCAACCGCGCTTTGGGGCACAGCGCGCCGAGCGGGTGATGGAATTGGTGAACCTGCCGTTTACGTCACAAGAGGAGGAGTGGTTCGATGACTACCTTCGGGAAGTGAAGAAAGACTGGCCTGTTGGATCGCATCTGACCTTGCCGGTCCGAGAGATGGCAACGGCGCGGTACGTCGAGGCGGAGAGGGATTGGAAGAACCAGAAGGGCAAGAAGCTCAAAGGGATCGATTGGGAGTCGTTGCGGCTGGGATTATTGTCGGAGCCCGAGGCGGCGTCCAAGCCGAACAGCTAGAGATTCATCTATTAAAACTAATGTTGCCCCTTGGTCGAGCCGACCATCTCCTAGTTTACGCATTTGGTACTATTGCATGGGGGGGAAAAATAGCGAGCATGTAAGAAGACCCTAGAGACATGACTAACTAATTCTACCAGTAGTAAAAATGGTCTAATGCTGTATGGGATAATCTACTCATCTTTCGAAGTTGTCTCGTGATTGGTAAACAGTGGGGCAGTATAGGCTCCAACCGTTAGACGTGGTGAACGCCGACGTTCAACGTCACTTCATCAAATCTCCAATGTCCCGGCCGATTCGGACATTTCCGTCGTCACTACTAGATCCTGTGTGTAAATTGAAAAACATAACACGTCTCCATGGTGTATCCACTCGACTCAATATCCTCGTGATCGGTCGATGCATTCCGTTCCATGTGCTATCATAGGTCATCCTCTACACGTTGCAAGCGGTAAACATCAATCTCGCCCGACACAACAACCCACGTGAATCCAACGACAGAAAAAACACAAGACTTCAAATGTCATCGTGAATACGCGGTTCCTTGATCATGGCGGTGTGCAAGTTCTGGCTTGAGGGTCGCTGCAGATATGGCAGTGAGTCTGGCCCATCTACGACCGTCAAGCCGACTATTTCGAACAACCGGACCTGATGTATCGTGAATGTAGCCTCATGCAAATTCGAACATCCACCGAAAAACGGCAATGCCGCAACTGGGAACCGATTTGCACCCTTGCAGGGTCTCAATGGGAATAGTCCACGCCCTGCTGGGAGCGGTGGTACAGGTGGAGGTAAGCGGTCTCATGTTCGACCTTGTGGTCATGCAACGGTTCTTGATATCGGCGCTTGCCGTCAGAACTTGCACCTCTTTTCCTAACCCGGCACATTACCCGCCCTTGCCCATGTTACCCGGCCTCCCGGTGCTTCAAGTCGCGTATTCACGATGACATTTGAAG
>QQTW01003701.1_pt1 | contig 11347 bp, 9 predicted proteins | sample 1904831 | NCBI WGS metagenome assembly QQTW01 (sample SAMN09435610, study PRJNA476489) | Subsurface metagenome, whole genome shotgun sequencing project.
TTAGAAACTTCTACAAAAGTTTTGTCATCTTGCACCAACACATATTTATCATCACTGTGACCAGCTACAACTCCTAGTAGTAATTTCCATTGTTTATCACTAAGTAAATCTCCTGTTTTTCGAGGGATAGTTTTGCGAATAATATTGAATAAGCCAACTGCTCCTAACTCATCACTACAAATAACTGGTGGAGCTGATGGCAGGTGCGAAAATTTAGCTTCCCATTCTTTGCGTTCAATCCAAGGCAGTCCAATAAGAATGCGGGCTGTTACTCTACCTGCTAACTCAAGTGGTTTATCACAATAACGCAGTAAGTCAGTCATTTGGTTATTAGCCTGAGATACTGGATATATTTTATGAGCTATTTTATCAGCATAGGAGCCTGTCATGCTCCATTCTGAACCATTAATTTGATTAATTTGATTTAGGTAACACCCCTTGACTTCAATAATTATTAACCCTAACTCTCTGTCAACGATTAAGATATCAGGCTCCCTATACTTCCCTTCTTGATGTGGAACTTGACTAAAAAGAGGGTAACGCCAGTAAGCATACCCCTCTCTCCCTTTAAAAGCATTTTTAACCTTGCTCCAAATTTTTAGCTCAGATTTTTCGCCAAGCGTACCAGAAGGGTCTGTGGATATAAATTCCATTGTCTGTGTTTTAGCTAGATAGATTATGTATATAGCGTTCCCAACTAAAGCTCTAAAACTTACAGACAATCGAAAAACTTTTCACATTTAACCCTTTTTTTGGCGTAGATATAGCTCCCGCTGACATCAGGGAGTTACAATTCTCAACCCTTAGCCGCCAGGTTTCTGTTCCCAATCCGGACAAATATTCCCTTCAACACCAGCGGGCTGAACGCCACAGATTAAGTCAATTCACTCCCCAGAATAGGAATATATTGTAAAATTAAATCAGTGACGATGATAGACCTGATGCTAATAAATAACCCCTGGCTTAGTTTAGTTAGGGGGTTATTTATTACATTAAGTTGTAACTACTATTACAAGTTTTTATAAACATTAACTCTAGATTTATTGAACCCCAATTTATAGACAGCACCCAGACAGCAGAGGTCAGGAACAAAACAGGCTGTTCGGGAGTGCTGACCGCCCCTGACCCTAGCTGTCACGGCATCTGACCGTTTCTGTCTCCTGTCCCTGTCTCCTGTCCTGACCGCTAAAAGAGCATGTTTTGTACCCTTTTATTATCCAGGACAAGGGGACAGATGCCACCTATATTATTTTGAATAAATCATCATCCTTGGTTTCTGCCTCACCATCTTTTTTTAAAAAACTTACAACTAAACGTATATCATCTGCATCTCGTGACACTTTGCGTAGGGGCTTGGAATTGGCTCTAGCGTCACCAAACTTTACCCAGTCTTTACCCTTAAAAGTACGCAATATTTCAACCGCTTTATTAAAATCAAAACCGACTGCCTCTAAATCAATTGGGTTAACTTCTTCTGTCTCCGGTTCCGAATTAAAACTATTTTCAGGTTTATTTATTTTCTCGGATTGTAGTTCAAACCCTGGTAAATATTCCTCTTTATCCCTGTCATACCCTGAGTAATTAGTAAGCTCCGACATTGAATACCACTGAGTAGTTCTCCCAAAATAAAATGCGCGACCTCGCGGAGATTCCTCTACTAATTCTGCGATTTTATCGGTGTCAAACTTCTTGAAAAGCCTTGCGGATTTCCAAATGTCTAGGACTGCCAGGTTTGACTTATTTACTATTGCGATTGGGGTTAGCTGACTGATTCCCGACAAGTCGCTACCGTTAGCTCCCGCAAAAGGGGTCTGGGCAATAAACCAAATATTTTTATTTGAATCACCACCACACGAAGTAATACCAATAATTTTATCCCCAAGCGCGGTAGAGTTTGCAGCTTTTAATCTTGAACCAATAATTGTACCCTCGTCTATTATCAGCAATGCCCCATTATTATCAGATGCGAATTGGTCGTATTCCGCGACGGAAGATTCAAACCAAGCCGCGACAGTTTGGGGTTTGGCTGATTCACAGTGCAAAACTTTATGTTGATTCTTTTCTACAATTCCATCAAAATAACCGCGCTCTTTAAGAGAATCTTTACCATTGATAATAAAGATTTTTTTATCTGGATATAATCTTTTAATTTCTCTCAAAGCATTTGAAAGTATTATCCCTTTACCACTTCCCCCTAATCCCACAATAAAAAAATTACCAATGGGATTAACCATTTCCGAAATGATATCTATTTTGGATTTTGCGTGTGGGTCGTAAATATCAACCGTAGAATTAGTTTGCTGGTATGTAGATGTACCTAGTGATGATGCAATTGTTTGTAAGGCTGGTTGATGTGTAATTACTTTTTCTTGTGAAATTATAGGGATAATATTAAAACTATCAGCAAAATCTTCTGCATCCCCACTTACCCAGAAATTGCGTGAGCGTGCCCACTCAATTTGACGAAATGTTTCTTCGTCGCCGAACTGGTCGCGGAAGTCCCGGAGGTTATTCCCCCTCAAACAATGTGCGACATAACCATATTCGTGGATTGATTCTAAGTTTTTATCAGCTTCTACATTTCCTCTAAATGCGTTATACAAGCACCACGCACCGAACACGACACCAGCGGGGGGGAAGCTAGTAGCACCTGCCACCACGAAGCCACCAATCACCCCAGTTGCTATTAATAATTGTCCCCTATTTTCGTTGTCAGGGATTGACTCAGATGCGATTTGTAGCCATTCCGTATCACTAAGGTTCCGATTTTTATTCATATGTACCATACTCGTGTTCGTAGATTAACAGGGCGCGATTCGGGCATTGCACCCGACAGCCAGCTTTTAACTGGTTCGCGCTTTTCTTTATTGATGTGCTTTCTTCATGTAATAAGTAATTTGACCAATAAAGAACAGCAGTTTAAGCATGAATTCGATGATGAACAACGTCACAGCAAGGAAAATTAAGTTTGTGTAATTCAGTAATTGCCATTGCCCGGTGGTTAAGATGAACATTAACCTACCCAAACCACCATTGCAGGGGGGGTAAATTGCAACGCAAATCAACAAATCAACCGTGTAAGCAAATAGCATCATGTTCTTTGCTTGCTTAATTGCTAATGTTGGGAATGCATTGTAGTAACGTTTCAGGTTTGCGAGTACCGGGTCATCCCCTTCTTTTTCTTGATACTTAGTGTGCCCCTCGGAATGGGTAACTACTTCCTTCATAAAAGCAGGGTCGCGCTTCAAAACTAAGGGTAAAACTTCCATCGTTTGAATCACACCCCAAAGAATTGTGCCAATGATAAAGTGGAGACTTGCTCCAATTATTGCGGCTATTCCATTAACTACTGGTATCATTCCAAGTACTTGAAGTATCCCAGAACTCATGGTTTTGACCATGCCAATTTTCACTACCGCTGCATATGGTGCAATGTTCATATAGGCGAACCATGCCGTCGCCGCGACGCAGAGCCAGTAAAACACTCTGAGAAATATTTTTGTGTCAATCTTAATCCTTTTCTTTTCCTTCTTTGAGCTACTAAATCCACTACTTGAAGTGCTTTTAGTTCCACTACCTACTGCCATTTTTACCTCTATTTATTAGTCAATTTCTACTGGGGTGTTGCGAAACTTGTGTTTTTAGTTGCCTCTTGTTTCGCCTTAGAAACTATTTCTTGATTACCTGTAAAAGCTGTTTCAGTAATTACAGTCGTGTAAGTACCATCCCGGTCAAAATCGCGTGGGGCAAGTCTCCCAGTATTACCAAAAGCATCGCAAACCAGCGTCCCTTTTGGTAATGGGGTACGTCGGTCGGGGTCAATTACTGTAATTGCTTGCGCCAAATGTACGAATTTACCGTTAGTTGAAAGCATCAAACATCCTGACTGATATCGCTGGTTAGCTATTACCGCTTGCGATTCGGCATCCTGTTGCGATGCTGTCAATTCGTAGTTTTTAGCTATGTTGAATTGGGTTGTTTTTTTGGTCGCGCCAATAGTTTGAAAGTTGTCTTTGACGTTGCCGGATGACAAAGCCAAGCACCCTATTAGCAATACACCAAATGTCGCGTTGATTGGGTTGCGCTTAATAGTACGGAGTAGTTTCATGTCTTAAAACCTACCGTAGTAGGCAACTTGGGCTGCTAGAGCTTGCAGTAACCCCATGCGATCGCCCGGTGGCAATTCCTTAAAACGCGATTCTGCATTTTCTACTTCTTCGTCGTAGTCCGAAACTGGCTCGCCTTCCGCAGCGCAAAAATCCTCAGCTAACCGCATGAGCATCCAAAATCGTTGTTGCTGGTTAAGATTCTGGAATTGTGCCCCCCATGATTCCTGCATTTCGGCAAGTAATCCCTCGTCTCCGGGTGTGTAATTTGTAAAAAATCCTATTGGTTTCATTGCTAGAATCCTTATGTCTATCGTGTGAGTGTTTGTGCGGTAGATGGGCGGTCGCAATTCTTGGCAGGAGGGCGATCGCTCACTAAAATCTGTCAACTAATCCCGCAATCCGTGCGATTACCGGGTCGATTTCTTCCGGCTCCGGGTCGGGAGTAATTTGTTCCGATTGATGGTGAATTTGACTTTCAACTACTGAAATAGGTGTTACCGAATGAGCTACCGGAGCAGAGACAAAAGTCTGTCCCATACCGGGTTGTAGCACATTCCAACTCATTCTCAAATGCGAGCCGTATCTAGTCAAAAAGATAACAAACAGGTTTGACAAAGAGTCTATTCCGGTTACTGTCAGCAATTCGTCAGCCAACGGTTTGTACTTTTGGGATAGTACTATCCGCGTGTTGGTCATATTTGTTCATGTCCTTGATTTGGAAGATTTTGGATTTTTGTGTCCGGATTTAGGACTTCTAGTAGCAATATAAGGATATCACACAACTTCTCATGTTGAGAAGTTCAAGGATAGGCTAGGATATGTTGAGAAGCTAAAATATATGACGTTAGGAGATACTGTGAGAGGTAAGAATATGTTTTTAGAAGATATGCGAACTGAGAAAATAAACTTTACGTGTGAGCCGGAGGACAAAGAATATCTGAGAATCTGGGCAGCAAAAGAAGGTAGAACCCTTAGCAACCTTGTGGAACGTGTTATGAAAGATGCAATTATCAAGCACCAAGAGGAGAATCAGGTCAAGGACACTTCCTTACCTATAAAAAAAGTTAACAAAAATTAAAAATATATTTTACCTGCAAACATGCCCCCTAATCTCCGGCAATCAAGCTGTTCGGGTATATTTGCGCTGAACACATGTTTGCATCTAAAAAGTACTAAAGTACTGCAAGTGTGACCGATTGTTATAAAATTCTAAAAGTTTCTTAAATTTGAGGAGCCGCCGAATTTAAGAAATATAGACAAAAAAATGGAGCTACAATTCCCACCACTAAACCACCAAAGTAAAACCCCAAAGAATCTAACCTATGAGGAAACTTGAAGGCCGCAATCGAAACACAGCACCAAAATAAATAATTAAAAATTTCTCTAACTATAACACTTTGTCTCCCAGTGATGTTAGAAATCCTTGCGATTGTACCGCAAGTAAAAGTGGTATAGAACCAGATTATGTAGCAGTTAAAGGTAGAAAGCCACCTACCTGATGATTTAGGAGATATTTTGATGTAAGTCGATGCAGATTTTTTGGAATTAGGGAATTGTGGCTTCTTGTAAACCACAACACGCGCTTTGTGAGCGTAAAATTTTCGTATGCCTGCTGCAACTTATACCGAAGCCTCTACCCGTCCAGATTCCACTAATTCTGACGAAAAATCAAGCACCGTTGATACCCAGCAACAAGTTGTTGAAACTTTATCCCTAAGTAAGTTTGAAGAATTTGCGACAAAAATCAGGAACGAATGCGTAACAGGTTCGGGGATCGACCCGGAATTATTTCAGAGCGCGATCGCAATAGTATCCGATATTGAAGTATCGGGGGGGAATGACGCGGAAGCACCAATCCACGAGGCTTTGGGCTGGAAATACACGCGCTTTACCCATCAAGCCAAAGAAGGTTTATTTGCTGCGCTATTTGAAAATACTGATGGTAGCTGCTGGCAAGCAAAATTAAGTACCCCAATTTTTGATAAGGTTAAACAAAAGGAACGTAAGTACGAAACGCCGATAGGTAATGGCTTACGAGCTTATTTACCCCGAATAAGTGCGAATATTTGTAAGAAAATAGCTGACCGCTACGGCTTAGAAGTACCCGAATCGCACAATTTTTGGGCATGGGTTAAGGCTAATCCCGAACTAGTTATCGTAATTACTGAAGGGGCTAAAAAAGCACTTTCACTACTCAGTAGAGGATATATTGCGATCGCATTATATGGATGTAACGGTGGGGTATTAACTAAAGATGCACTTGGGGAGAAGCTTGCTAATCCACAATTAATTCCTGAGCTTGAGGAATTTGCTCAAGATGATAGAGCGTTTATTTTGGCATTCGACCAAGACGAGAAACCTGCGACTAAGCGAATAGTTGGGGCTGCGGTTAAAAAATTAAAACAATGCTTACTCGCCGCTGGGTGTGCCTCTGTCGTTGCAAGATGGAAGGGTAGCGCGAAGGGGGTAGACGATTTGATTGTAATGAACGGTGGCGAAGCTTGGGATGCGTCCTATGCTGAAGCTATTAGAAAGTTAGAAGTTCAGTTTGGTCCAGATAACCCGACATCGGATGGTGAACCAAGACGTAGTGGCAAACCACCACTGGAGGATATTATTGGATTAGAAATTGCTGAAGCTTACAAGGAAAAGCTAGTTTGGAACAATAACTACAAAACCTGGTTGTTTTACGAATATTCGCAACCTGGTATTTGGCATCGCGTTGACAACCATTTCGTGGAAACACTTATCCAAACTACACTTGCAGCCCGTAACATTAGAGGATGGGGTAGCGATTCTTACATTGTAAATATTCGTAAATTTATTTCTCGCAAGTTGGTTGTTTTTGATTGGGAGGAGCGTCCCAATTGCCTCCCTTTTGAAGATGGATTAGTAGATAATGTAACGGGTAAATTTGAGGAGCATTCCCCCGGCAATCACCTTACTTGGTGTCTTCCCAGAAAGTACAATTCCCCTGAAATCACTGACTGGGGCAATATTCGCAATTGGTTGAATGAAGCTTGGAATCCGGCTGATGTAATGATAATCCTTTGCTTCTTCGCAGCTGTAATTCGCGGACGTTACGATTTGCAAAAGTTTCTTTATCTAGTGGGCACGGGTGGAAGCGGAAAGGGAACTTTGACTAGGTTGCTGCAAAATATTCTTGGGGAGAAAAATTTTTGGGCGGGGAAGATTGAAAACCTTGCGGATAAAAATGATTGCGCTCGCTTAGTTGGTAAAAGGTTGGCTGTGTTTGCTGACCAAGACAAGGTAACTTCAGGTTTACAATTCTTCAAAAACTTGACAGGTAATGATTATTTACCAGCCAAACAACTATATAAGGATGGATTCGATTTTCTCTTTACCGGGATGGCGATAATAACAGCCAATGCTCCAGCTTTACTTGGTGCAGGAAGTTGGCTGAAACGTCGGGGAATTACTATCAATTGCAATTACCAACCATCCGTACAGCATAACCTTGATGCCGAGTTTAAACCCGAATTAGCAGCGTTTACCCGTTATTTATTATCAATCTCAGACGAAGAAATTAACCAGGTTCTAGTACATAACCGTCCAACGAGTGGGGCTGTAGACCACGCTTACTGGGATGTAGCTCAACGCCAGGACTCAATTACAGCCTGGATTGAGGAATGTGTTGTGTTCCACGAAGGAGCATTTACCCAGGTCGGTAAAAACAAGGATGAATGGACAGGTGGAAATTATAACCCTGACATCAGTACCTTATTTGGGTCGTACCATAATTACTGTCGCGGTGCGGGATTGCAGGGTAAATCCCTCAATAACTTTTCACCCGAACTTGAGGAGTTATGCCAAAAAGTATTGGGTTACAAATTTGTGGTGCGCGATCGCAAAATGTCGGTTCGCGGATTTAAGGGATTGCGACTGCGAAGGGAAAGTGATCCTCGATTTTCCGATAGTCTATGTCAACCTACGACAGACCCCACATCAAACTCAAGTCAACCTACGACAGACTCTAAACCCTTACAGGATAAGGATTATGTCAACCTTGACAACAATAACTCTAAAAACATTTCAAGTACAGATTTAGAAAATAACTTTGAAAATTCTAATTCTAAATCTGAATCTGTAGAAAGTTTCCCTACAGGTAGTTATAGTAATCCCCAGGATGACACAGTAATAGTAGTTCCAGGGGATGACAGCCAAAATAGTGGTAGGTTGACATCCGAAATTAAACCAACCGTTGCTAACCCAATTACTCCCGAACAACAGCAAATAGATATAGAAGAAAAAGCAGAGGATTTGATAGCTGCTCTTGAAGCAGGGCGTGATGCTAAGGCTATCAACTCGTTAATATCTGGTTGGGAATTAGGAGAACGGAAGCAGGTTGAGTTGCTATTAACCAAAGCGGAGAAAGAACAATTGCAAAACCTGGTGGAGTAAATTCCCCCGCTGGGTCGCAATGTAATCACCCGTCCAAAATTAAGATTTGCAACGGCATTATAGATGGATTTGTAGTCCGTCTTCCGTGCCCTGGTTCGTGGTGCTGATTTTTCCGCTTGGTATCGTACAGTAAAAACATTAATTCAACAAGGGCGGCATACCCAACCAATTTTTGTCTGTTGTCATGTTATAGTTGAATGGGGTACTTATAACTTGCAAACTCTTTCAAAACGCGCTATGCTGATACTCATAGTGCAAGACCCTCTTTGGTGATTTCCGAGGTCACGCAAAGGGGGTCTTGTGCTATATATCCACTTTCTGATGAATGTTTTTGCTTACTGACATCAGAGAGCTAATAAACTTTCGCCCAGTCATACGACTGACATATCATTGTGACACAAAACATTAATTATAGCAACAATCCTAATTCAAATTTTGAATTAGCACCATTGACTAATGCAAGCACAGAAGGGAAACTGGAAACTGTTTCAAAGGAAATTGTTGAAGTCCTAGATAACACTTTAGAGGTTATTGAGGTTATTAAAGAAGAAGACCCCATTAGCCGCTGGATGGAAATCGCATCTCCGATTCTAAAGTCAGGCGGTAGAACTGTAGCGGTTATTTTAGCGCTAGGCTTCATATCCATACCTTTAATGGTCAGTGGTAGCCCTTGGGTTGCTTTAGTCTTAGCCATTGGAGCAAGTGTAACCGCGATCGGTTCGTGTCTCTAGTGTCTTAAGTTTAAACGAATCGTTATTTCCCTCCAATACCGGGGAAAATAACGGTCTTTTTTTAAATAAAAAAACCACAAAAAATTGGGGAGTAAGAACCTGTAACTGGCTCTACTCCCCGATTCAAAGGCTTTCGTAAACCCGAAAGTCTGGTGCTAGATCCCGGAATCTTTTACTGTCCGGGGTGAAAAATTATTCTGCTTGTTGAAGTCAGAACTGGGTTTAAGAATTATAAACTTTTTCTTGCGTTTGCTGCGAGTGGTGCATTGATTGGGCAGCTTGTTCCAATGCTGTTAATACCTCTATCAACGCATCCCTAACGCTACTTTTTGCTCTGGCGTAAGAATATTTAGGACTTTCTGAAGCCTTTCTTTGTCCTGTTGCAGTTGGTCAGCAGTGACTTTTTTAGTAGCAGCTGGCACGCGACCGCCATTTGTTAAATTGTTTACCAGCGTATGCATTTCTTCTTTAATGGGGCGAGTTCTCTGTTCAGGCGATCGTTTGTCGTACATTTTTCGTAACATAGCTTCACTATGCCCCATTGCGTAAGCTAAAGAAGATATTTTGGCTTCTGAATAGTCCTGATCTAGAAACCATGTGGCGTAAATATCACGTAAGGTGTGTGGCGTTAAAGCTTTATCAGAGAGCCTATACGCTGCACTCTGAATCATGTCGCCAAAATTTGACTCATTAAATTCAGCTTTTTCCCCTGAAGTAACAAATACGAAATTAGCTTTAGGTTGTAGACCAAATCTCAGACTATACCATTTACCTATAATTTTCTCTTCTCCATAGGAAAATTGTCCGCCGCTTACCCAATTTCCATTATTATCCCGATAGTAACCGTAGAGAAAAGCTTCTAGATAGTCATAAAAAGTTTTACCTTCATCGTCAAAAGCTGTATTTGGTATTTCTAATTTTTGATGCCCATACGTTCTACCAGTTTTATACGATTCGGGTGGCGTGTCTTTATACCACTTTCCGTCCGTATCTTTGTAGAGATATCCATAATCTTTATCTTTTTTACTTTCGTCAGGTAATGGATGAATAAACCGCCCTGGCGCGAGATTTTTTGGCTTATCCGTGATTTTACAATAAGTTCCTATTTTGCAATCCCTCCATTCTTGCTGTCGTCTAGGAGGCATAAAAGTTAATAACCCAAATGCTAAAAACCTTTGAAAGTTAGACGCAATTGCAGAGGTTGTCTTTTTTATCCCTGACGAGTCCTTGAATTTACATTCTAGTCGTAAAGGATAAACTATTTTAGTAAAGACTTCTGGCAAAGATAACATTTTTAAAGTTTTATTAGATGCAGGTTCTTCATTATTAGCCAAGGTAGTAAGTTCTCTTGTATGGCGACGAAGAACTGTCATTGCTGGAATATCGCTGAAAGAAGAGTCCCGTGTTTCTGACTTATATTGAAATTTCACTATAACGTTAATTGAAATCATATATGAAGACATAGTATTGGCATTACACTCTCTCTCTTCAAGAAATTCTAAAAGGTCACATATCCAAGCATCTAAATATTCAGCCGCTTGGTTTAGTTTTTCCTGAATAGCATCTTTGTCGCTTCCGTGAATTTTAACCTTGGGGATTAAAAGGTCAAGAGATAATTCTTCTATTGTCGCTCTTCCTGATTTTACAAACCATCCAAAAAACCGATAAATTGTGTTTATACGATTCTCAGCCGTTTCAGGTTTAAATGGATCAAAGCTTCTTCCGGGGTATCTACTTTTAGTTAGAAAGTCCAAAAAATCTTGTAACTCTTCAACTGTTGCCTCAGAAAGCTGATCTGGTTTTACAGCAAATGCTGTTGGTAGAGTGCGGGGATTGTTTCTAGTTAACGGCACTCTACCATTTCCTTTTTTAAATTTTGGGGCACGATTGCTAACTTTATTTTCTTTAATCTCCAGTAAATTGGATATTTCTAACCACTCAATAAAAGCTTTCAACCTACTTCGGTTAGCATATTTTTGATGCGTTAGCTCTGTATCAAGCACACCTCATTCAGATCAACCCAGAATCTGCAAAGACAAATTTCGATTTGACGATGACTGCTCTCAGCCGATATACATTACCAGC
>QQTW01003702.1_pt1 | contig 11346 bp, 12 predicted proteins | sample 1904831 | NCBI WGS metagenome assembly QQTW01 (sample SAMN09435610, study PRJNA476489) | Subsurface metagenome, whole genome shotgun sequencing project.
CACGGTATACATGGCCATTGAGGACGCCCCGGTCAAGGAGATCATGAAGGACATGATGGAGATGAGTCGCGGCGTCCAACATCCGACGCGGGGGCTGTTTCTGCGCTACTATCTTGCCGGACAGGCCCGAGACCATCTTCCGACCGGCAAGGGTGACGGGCCGGAAGGCAACTTGCAGGACTCGATCAGCTTCATCCTGACGAATTTCGTCGAGATGAATAAATTGTGGGTCCGGCTGCAGCATCAGGGTCACTCGAGGGAGCGAGAACAGAGGACGAAAGAGAGGCAGGAGCTTCAGTTGCTGGTCGGAAGCAACCTCGTCCGGTTGAGTCAGCTTGTGGACTTGGAGGATTATAAGAAGGTGCTGCCGCCATTGCTGGAGCAGGTCGTTCAGTGTCGAGATGTTCTGGCGCAAGAATATCTATTGGAAGGTCGGACGCCTATTCCCTGTATTGGTTGCATCAAGCTGACATGTATCCGCAGTTATTACCCAGGTCTTTCCAGATGAGTTTCACCTGCATACTCTGGACCTGTTTCTCTCTGCGACTGCACGACTCAACCCCAATGTCAATATCAAGATCATCGTTATTGGATTCATGGATCGGTTATCGTTATTTGCTACGAGGGATTCCAGCAAAGACTCGGCGGAGAAACGAGAAAAAGCGGAGGAGGAAGCGATAGCAAACCTGATGGAGAGTCTACGGATATCCAAAGAGAAGAAAGAGTCGCAAAAAGAGGAGCAGCCGAATGGAGACGCCCAGGCGGACGGAGAACCTGTCGAGAGTAATGGCCCGACGGACGCGCCCGCTCTCGATGAAGGAACCCCTTCAAGCGAGGAGCAGATTCCGAAAGTCAATGGAGAGAACGAAAGTGCCTCGGACATACTCGGGAGCGTCAAGTTGTTCGAGATTTTCAATGAGCAAGTCGTCAGTCTGGTGAAGATGCAACGTTTGCAGATACAGGATACAATCGCGCTTCTCGTGTCACTCGCCAATCTTGCATTGTACGTGCTCATTTGCATGCATAGAGCTGTGAACTGACGATGCCAGAAATATATACCCCGACCGGCTGGATTATATCGACCAGGTTCTCTCGTATGCGAACGAGAGGGTGGCACAGCATGCGAATACCGCAGATCTCCACTCGCAAGCAACGCAATCGAATATCCTCAAACTCCTCCTTGCTCCTGTCAAATTCTACTACTCCCTTTTCACAGCTCTCGCCCTTCCGAACTTCATCCCCTTGTTCCACTCTCAGACGTATCCTACGCGACGATCCGTCGCTGGAGAATTAGCGAGGTCTCTGCTGCAGGATCAGACGAAGATATCAACAGTACAACATCTCGAAAGCGTTTTGGAGGTTCTCAAGGTTTTGATCAAAGAAGGCATTCAGCAGCCTGCCGGATATCCAGGCGGTCCAGCGCAGCGGAGAGGTGTTGAAACGGAGGAGACAATTGAAGAACAGGGCTGGCTGGCTCGAATCGTGCACCTGATTCAGGGTCCGGATAACAACACCCATTACACGGTAAGCATTCTTGAGGTTATGCGTTCGTATCTGGTGACTGACAAGGCGCCAGCTCCTGCAAACCACGCGAAAAGCCTTTGCAGAAGGCAACGAGCGCATCAAATACACAACGCCCGCTTTACTAACGTCCGCTCTCAAGCTGTCCCGACGGTTCAAAGCTCGCGAGCACTTTGACGACGACTGGTCGACACAATCCGCCTCGCTCTACAAGTTCATGCACACCACTCTCTCAGCGCTGTACACCCGTGTGAACGGCGCGGCCGACCTCTCGCTGCGGCTGTTCGTCGCCTGCGGCCAAGTCGCGGACCAGAACGGGTTCGAGGAGGTCAGCTACGAGTTCTTCGCGCAGGCCTTCACCATCTACGAGGAGGCCATCAGCGACTCGCGGGCGCAGTTCCAGGCCGTGTGCGTCATCGCTGGCGGCCTCCACGGGACTCGCAACTTTAGCAAGGAGAACTACGATACGTTGATTACAAAGTGTGCGCTGCATGGAAGCAAGCTGCTCAAGAAGCCTGATCAGTGTCGGGCCGTGTATCTGGCAAGCCATCTGTGGTGGGCCACTGAGATCCGGGGTCGAGGCGAGGAGGACTCGAAAGCGGTTAGTAATCCCCGATATCAGCGCCCAAAATAGAATAACCCAATATTCAATATTGGATCCTACGGCTAACCAGATCTCTTAGCTCTATCGCGATGGCAAGCGTGTCCTCGAGTGCCTGCAGAGAGCGCTTCGCGTCGCGGACGCCTGCATGGATAGTGGCGTATCTGTGGAGCTCTTCGTCGAGATATTGAACCGATACGTCTATTACTTTGACCAAGAAAACGAAGCCGTAGGTCTTCACCTCTGTCTTTTGCTTTTTCTCTCTAGCGATTTCGTTTTCAGCCGCTAATGTACCCCAGGTTACGACAAAGTACCTCAACGGCCTGATCGAGCTAATCCACTCGAATCTGCAAACTAACGACAGTGCCGCTTCGCTGGATAACCCGCGGCGACACTTCCAGCGCACTCTCGATTACATTGCGTCCAGGGAGTACGAGGGCGTCGTGACCAATCCCAAATAGGCCCGAGCCTGGTTCGCAAAAGCTCTGCTATTTTTCCCCGTCGCCCGCGACGTGTCGTGCTTTCGATTTTGAGTGGTCCCACCACGCGGATCGTGTACATATACTTCCCTCTTGGTCCATGTATCGCTTAGGGGCATTTTCATGGGGCAACGTCTGCCTTGCACAGTGATGATCCTCCGCTTTGACGCAGGAGGAGCTGTGACCAGGTCTTTGCTGCAGCTTGGGGTACATATGCACGGCACAAAGCGAGGTCTCCAGGATTAAAAATAGTATGCAGTGTCCACAACTATCCGGGTCGCGGTGGCTTGCATTGCATTAGGTATGTGAATCGCGAATTACTGCACCGAAAATTCACCATGACAGTCGTACCACGCGACGGTTCATGGCGGTCCCCTGCTGTGCATAGCGGTCCCCTGCTGTGCATAGCGGTCCCCTGCTGTGCATAGCGGTCCCCAGCACCGTATATGAAATCCTAATTTGTGCTAGCAGGTTTTGGGACATCATGATAGCTCAAAATACGGAATTGAAACCTTGGAAAGTAACCTCTCATAATTTATAGTGCAAGGGCTTTTGTGGAAGAGATCTTCATCCAGATCACCACTCTGGACGCACTTCGATATTGAGTGTGAATCTGCAGTGATGGAATCTCCCAGGCGCACGAGATTCCTGGAAACCCTAGCAAGACACGGTACTATTTCCCGACACCTAGTCAAAGCCCTCTATGTCTCGAGCAACATAGCTATATCTACTCGCCGCATCCTTCGGGCCGTATCGAGCGGCGTCTCACCCCTGTTGTTCTCTGCCCACCTATCCGCCCCACAGCTCAACAAGAGGACGACGAGCTCGAACTTGTCATGGATGACAGCCCTATGCAAGGGCATGACAGACCAAAGGAACGCATGCCCCCGTTCGAGCCTATTGATAGGGGCACCTTGATCGATGAGATACTTGCACTTCTCGAGCTGACACGGCTGGTCAGACTCGCATGCCGAGGAGAGAACGTCACCAAGCCGCGGGTTCGCGCCGTGTTCGACAAGCAGTTTGACCATGTCATGAGAGGCAAATCGAGCCGCACAGCTGAGTGGAGTACTATATTGATACCGGGTGGGACGACGATTGACGTCGGCGCCGTGCGAAATGAACCAGTGGACCAATTCGAAGTCGTTATAGTGTATTGCAGCACTCCCTTTGAGTTAGCTGCCTATTTCGAGCAGAAGCGAGTATCGATTGATAACAATGTCTTACTGTATGCCGAGCTTGTGCCAAATTTCCCCCCATCTTCGATTTATGTCCCAGCCGTGGCGTAAGTATAGCTCAAGCATCGGAATTGCTCGAAGGCTGACCGCGGCCCACACGCCTTGACAGGTGGATCTAATCCCTCTCTGAAGAAGAAGAGATGCGGCCTCGAATTTCTGTTCCTGCATGGCCCGAAAGAGTACTGGCTGAAGCTGGTATGTGAGGAAGCTCTCCGAGAGGGATTCCCATCTTGCCAGACAGTTTTCAAAAGTCCACATGTCGTCAGCGGAGATTGCAGAGGTCATCAGCGCCAAAACCCTTTCCAGCTTCCAATCATGCTCATTCAAGGTTTTCTCAATGTCCATCGTCGGCGTCCACGAAAGGTCAAACGACACCACGTCCCATAGGCGCTGCATCTTTAGACTGATTTCGTTGAGCGGTGTCAAGTATCAACTCAGGCTCATGCCCACTCCACAGAGGCGAAATATACATTTGCGAGGCTACGCCGCACACGTGTTTCATTGGTACGCTTCCAAGGGAGGTTTTCTGCAAGGAGCAGCATTCCGGTTCGCGCCTAGCAGTAATTAGAAATTGATTTACGGCGTAGGGACCGCTGTACCTTGAGCAGGGGGTACCCCTATCCTTCAAGGGTTCCAGTCAATAGCATCCTGTGCTCCGTTACAGCTCCTTCACTGACTGGTGAGATACATATGTCAATCGTTCCACCGGAAATCATGGTCCGCTTGCTTGTAGGTGCGTAACTATGGGTATCGGCTCGCTTGGCGCTTTGCAAGTTACATACAACCTGCTACGTGAATCCACACAACTGCAGAAGCGCAATTCAGAGACCAATAGCCTCAGCCAGTAGCATTCCTACAACGCTAAAAGTTGGAAGGAAGACGAGTACTGCTAGCGCGCGAATCCAATGGTTCTTACTATGTACTCCGTAGCTAAAATCATGCACTATCTGACCAAAGGTCCTCGGGCCGAGGGCCTCCAGCCCTTCGCGCCTCACAAGAGTTCGCACCGTTGCCTTTTCCTGGGGGCGCGGCACTTTACAACCTGGATCCCCGCTCCATCATGCGGCGCACCAGCCGCGTCGATGCGGTGGTCTGCCTGGGCAACGCGCTCGTGCAGTCGATCAGGTCGGGGTTGCGGTCGCCCTGCGGGACGCCGAGGACCGACATCTTCGTGTATCTGCGATCTTCCGTTCAGCTCATCTGCACCAGGCAACCGAGCAAAGCCGAAGAAAGAGCTTCAGGTAACTTCGTTCCAAGGGACGACACAAAATGACTCACGCTGCTGCAAACGCATCACCCCATCGCCTCTGCTCGCCCACGAAGCTCTGGAAGTCCCGCCTGAACTCCGGGTCGTTTGCGAGGCGGACGTCGCTCTCGAACGAGAAGGGCGCGGTTCCTGCCAGCGTCTCGCCGTAGAAGTTGACGTCCCATTTGCCGGGCGTCGTGTCTTGGGCTGCGCCGGCCCTGGCCGGGTCGACGAAGCGCTGCCTCGACGTCGAGTGCGCGCCCATGAGCGCCGCGAGCTCGTTCTTGTTGAAGCCCTTTGAGGCGAATAGCGCGATGATCGACTGCGGCGAGTCGGTCACCTCTGGCAGCGTGCCTTCCGGTGAGGGAGTCGACGAGTCCCTTCGCCCGACGAACGTCTTGATGCGAGGGCCCAGCGGACATGTCACTACTGCATGGGCTGCGGCGGTGGGTCAGTTGGGCTGAGCTGTGATGCATGCGTAGCGCCTGAAAATGTGGCTGTGGTGTGTAGCATAAACTCACCTGCAGCAAACTGGAGGATGTCGGCAATACCGACTCGCTTCCTCTCGGCAATGCCTTTGAGCAGTGGCGAGATGGCTTCGAGACCGTTGTTCTCATCACGGTTGAACTCGCCAGCGAGAATCAGAGAGCCATCGCACCCAACGCCTGCAAAGCAGTCGTGGAAACCGGCCCGAATGGCGGCCCTCGCGTTGTCGTTGCATTCCCCATTGCTGAGGAACAAGCCCGTCAACTCCGTTGAAATCTCAGTCCAGACTCGAGGGCAAGTGCTGATCCCTGTTGTACTTGTGGTTGTCTGGCGCTTGAAGAGTTCGGCCTCTGTGGGCAGGCTCGAGATGGATTCAGCATATGCTGATGCTGCAAGAGCAAGGACCAGAGCTTGAGAGAAGACGTGCATGATTACTGATTAATGAGAGAGCAAGTATTTGGAGAAAATGATTAAGACAGGAAATCCGAAGCCCAGAGAGAAACCATGCTGGAATCCAGCGGCTTTAAGTAGTCTTGCAGGGAGAACAGCGACGGCATCTCTGTGGTCCCGTCTGACGATGCTCACCTGGCCGTTGCATGTAACGTGCTACAGTGTGCGAGAGGATCTTCGTGAGACTAGCAGTGACTGTAGGTGAAGAGACCATTAGTCAAGCGCTCCTCATAGGATCCGCTCGTAAGGGTCTGGAACAGACACAAGGCGTCTGCTTACACCGCTGCTAGTTTCAGCCAGCAGCAGCTCTCGTAAGATAGCATGTAGGCACTATGGCCCGGCCGCTCCTCCGCCGTCCAATACCGCTTCTCTGCCGCGAGAAGATCCCTTTCGATCAATAATCGAATCGATAATCCGGGACTGCCTGCCCCTTACGGCCGCGTCACGGTGGATCTGCTCGATTGACGAGGCTCCGTTTCATACTGTACTCGAGCAAAATTAGGAGCCGCGATTTCCGATACAAGGCCACGTACTGTGTCTATAACATCATCTATTTTGGGCGCATAAGCCAGAACCGTTGAACACGCGATGTTGCATGCGTTCGTGAGCCACGTCCATATTAGCGTGCGGTGAAGCGGTTGCGATTGGCCAAAAGCGTCGAGAGTGTTGCGGAGCTCCGCGATTTTTCAACCACCCTGGCGACGATCATCCAAAAATTTCCAGGCGAGAAAAAGAAATTTCCTATCTCTCCAATACGCCTCGCGCACAGCGGTCCAGCCTCATCAAGCTAATAAGGGTCCATTGCTTGCGTACTCGTTCCCGCCCGCGAAGCTTCCCGAGCTCGAATCAGTGCTTTCTCTTGTCGATCCGGGGCAGCCGCCTTTATTATGTACGGGCTCTATCTAACGCCCAATCGCTCCAGAGGGTTTACAAAGCCACTAATATACATTGACTCGCAAGCCAACGCCGCGGACGAGGCAGACCATGGAGCCTCTCCTGCATATGCACAGGATCAACACCACTCAGCGAGCCTGATACCCGATCTTGAGGGCCAGTGTTTGTACGCATGTCCCCATATTGTCTGTCAATCAGAGGGGAGCATCTCCCCATGCACTCTCGCAACCCAAGACAGGCTGGCCTAGGCCAGCCTGTCTCTGCGCGTGCACTCGTATGGTAGGGTCGGTGTCTCGACCCACCGGTTTTCCGGCACGCCCTCCTGCTTCCTCCGTTCGAAGAAGATCTCGCACTCTCGGACCACTATGGCCCACTCCGCGAGTGCCCGCCCGGCATACTTGCTCGAGCTTGGCGGCGGCCCCCTCGGCTGTGATGCCACCACGCGGCAAGCGTGGTCGAGATGTGGTTGCATCAACCTCTGAGCTTGGGCTGGAAGCTTGGGAGCAGCGGTTGGCCGGGTAATCGGGGCTGGATGCTCCTCTCTTGTGGGTTCAAGCGAGAATTTGAAACAGTACTGTCTGTGAGTCGGTCTCGACCTTAGGTCATCTGATTTTCCAGGACCGGACTCTGCGGATGTTGATGTCGTCGCCGTCGACCCCTCGGCGGTTTCGACCTGGCCTTGTGCCTTGTATCGCAGCTTGGATGCGCCGAGTATGTTTCGGAGGACATTCCACCGCTTTTTGCCATCATGCCCGCTCTGCTCCGTTTCCGAAGGTTCTGACTCCGGTGACGGGGAAGCGCTGCCTCGAAGGTCATCGCTGGATAGATTTAGAAGAGTCGAATGACCTCTATGATTAGTTGGCCGCACGATTGCTGACGACGGCAGAATCCCATCAAAGGTCATCAGTGTGCTGCTGGCCGGGCCAACGTCACTGTTTGTCTTGAGGATGATGAATCGGCGTCTCGCTGCAGGACTGCTGGGCGTGGTGGCCTGTGGCAGCTTCCCGTTTTTCCGAGCATCTTCCCACTCATGCAGGAACAAGGACCACACCGAAAGCAGCCGCGTGGCAAGAAGTTTCATGATGTCCCTGACCTCCGTAAGCACTTTACGGAGACCGTAATCGACAGCCTCTGGGTACTCACATGTCCTCTCCAACACTCTCGCCATCAACTCGACCCACCCGCCAACAGAGAAGCCTCATGAAATAGGCTCGCACCATGGGGCACCAATGGTTGAAGTTGCTTTCAAAGAGCTCCCGCTCAAGGAGGAAGTTGAGACAGAGGTCGTCCTTTCGAGCTTGGTTCGAGGCGATGCTGGTCCAAATGGTGTACAAAAGAATGAAGATGCGGTTCACCGTGTCGATAGTATGGCTCTTTATCATGAGCTTGAACACAGAGATCCAAAACGGCCAGTCAAGCACTGCAGGCTCCGTCGCTGCAACCTGCTCGTAGCGGACCAGTATAACCACCGCCTCTTCCAAGAGGTCGCACAGAACACGGCATCCGTAGCGGTCATACATTGAGACACCCTTAGCCGCAGCTTGTAGCAAGCTGTTGAAAGCCTCCGCATAGTTGTGCCTCGCGATGGGAAAAGCCGAACCGTTCTTTGACAAAAAGTCCCGCGTCAGCATAATCAGACGACTCTCAGACATCGAGCGGTTAGCATTTATCGGCGCTGACGAAAATGCGGATATATTGGGCTCCGCTTCATCCAAAAGATCATCAAACGTGACGGCCGCTGGGCCAACGACTGGCTCGGGGTTTGGCTGAGTGCCTTGCCTGTGGATGATCATATCCAGATTTGTCAGAATCTGTGCGTGAATCAAGACATATCCTGGAGCACAGAGTAACTCAATCTTTGATGGTGAGCTTGGAAGAAAATCGACAAGCAAGATGTGGTAGGATTTCGCGAAGACGTAGAGGAGATCGCTTTCCCTTCCTGACCAACGGTCGATCCAATTGCCATACCATGGTACGTTCGCAGTGCCGAGCGGGGAAGGTGTCGGAGTTCTGAGGTTGCGAATTGCTCTGTTCAGCGTGATGAATCCCAAAGGTCGCACACATGGCGGAAATGCAGAGGCGGTCTCCGTAGATATCTCTGTCAGATCGTCTTGCTTCTGAACGCCAAATTCCGCCAGAACACGTCGAAGTGAGTTCTCAGAGAGGTTCCAGAGCCGTACCAAAGTCTCAGCTACGTATGGACAGAAGAAGAATGCGTACGCGCAGGTTTTTCCACAAAACTCGACGAGACCCGCAGGCGCGTTCTTCAACGACATCCTGTCCACCACGAAGGCGATTTGGGCAATAATGTTTTGCACAAACATGTTTCGAACGTTGTGAGACACCGACTCCACAAGAAAGTCCGAGCTGGTAGATGCGACGGAGGTTCTTGAGGATGCGTGAAGAAGTGCGAACGGGATTCCCCTTTCTGCCAATGAACTGAACGGAGATGGAGGCACTCGCCATTCCGCTTTTTCCATGAGACCGGTGATGCACTCCAGTACTGTCGTACGGTCCGATCCACCAAGAGATATGCTGTTACTGCCGGATAGCATTTCAAGAAGCCCATTCCACCATTTGTTCAAGATGTTGACTCTCCTGTCGAGGTCTTCAGGCATCAACCTGTGGTTGGAAGGATGAGATTTATAATTGACGAGGAAAGGTTGCAGACATGTCCGCACAACGCCTGCTTTGGACGCAGCTGGCTTTGACTTGAATCTATGCACAGTTTAGTCAAGTATATTCGGGGACTGGTATGCTTGTAGATTTTACCTTTGGAAATCTGATTCCAATGTCCGATAAACGGTCCACAGCTCGTCCCTTCTTCGGGAGTTATCCGGCCTGAGCATGGTTAATCTGTCTCCGGATCGAGATCTTTGGGTAGATGTTAGTCGTCTCGAAGGCGACTCGGAACGATGAAGCGATGGAAGCGTGTCTGCTGAGAATGACTTGGGCAGGAGTGGCACAGGAGGTACAGTCGGAATCGTATAATCAGTATCAGACTTTTCCGCTTGGCTGCCGCCAAATATCCTGCTTATCCGGCGTTGAGATGGCTTCCTGGTGGAAACGTCTCTCCTTGTCGTGCTGAAACCCTTTGCAATCTCTTCCACTGGTTGATTATGCGGTTCGAGAGTGCTTGTGGTTGATGTTGCTGAAAGCTCCGCAATGGTCAATTCGCTCTTCGATGGTGAAGCCAACTCTGTTCTGTCTTTACGTAGGATGACAGATCTGCGATGAGACGAAAGGTCCTTCTTTGTGTCTCGGACGTCTTCGGAGTCCTCTATCCTGGATGACGCTAAGCTCTCCACGCTGGAATCTCCGACTTGTGCCAGAGAGAACTGATTATGTGCGTTGCTGTTCTCTCCAAGAGTCTTCCCTAACGGGGATGAAAGAAAGAATTTTGAGATTGAGAATATCGAGTTGCGCTGACTCGTGCCAACATGATCGAGAGGAGTTTCCGCGCTTTCTTCCAAGCCGTCCTTTACTGGAGAGCCGCCTCCGGATCCGTAGGTGGCTCCCAATCTCTGACCATTGTACGCTCCAGTCGAGACACCATCCAACTTTCTACCTCCTAGCTCAACGACTGCCCGCTTTTCGATCAATCCACCATGCAACTTCGACAGGGACGTTCCGCTTGTGCTGCGCGCGATATGCTGTGCCGCCGGTATAGGACGAGAGTATGAGTCTGTCGTGCCCGAGTGCCGCCTCCCTTTCCGTATCTCCTTTTCAAGTTCCTGCTGACTGCTGGTAGCCAAACTGCTACGTGACGACATGTTTTCTTTGACAGCCCTGGCTCCATGTGCCGCTCAGTGTTGGGCCACTCTATTAGGCATTACCACTCATTAAGTATATGCGATCTGGAAGAATAATGCGAAAGTGATATATGCCTTCAAAGCAATGTGACTGTGCCAAGATGCTCGTTGGAACAGCGAGAAGGAAACGGAACGAGCGGCGACTGCGGAGGAACGGGAAGGCGCAGTGGAAGGATATGAATAGTAAAAGAATGATCTGCAATATGATACATTAACGAAGGTTTGGAGTCACCATTGGACCAGCGATGGCGATACTGACAAGCAAAAGATGTAGAACCTTGCTGACGGACCATGAGGTCAAGCGACCCCTGGTGGATTTTAAGATTTACGTTCCGGCTTTCAGAGATTGTGCAGCTTATCGGTTATTAATAGTATCTTACCCCGTCATTGCGCAGATGTGGCGAGCTTACTATTATCTGAGGTCGGATCTTCGGACAGAGTTTTTCCGCCGCTACGGCTTTCGGAGGTATCATCCATATGCGATTGTGCATTCATCCATGGAAAAATCCATGGATCCACCTGGGGCCCATCCATGCGTGCAGTTCTCATCCGAATGGGTTGAAATATGTCTACTGAGCTCTGACTATTTATCTTTGACACAATTGAGTTTAGCCAGTGA